>JAABUS010004936.1_pt1 | contig 18359 bp, 3 predicted proteins | sample 5560161 | NCBI WGS metagenome assembly JAABUS01 (sample SAMN10711885, study PRJNA513376) | rock metagenome | isolation source: Antarctica rocks | place: Antarctica: Victoria Land, Trio Nunatak nord | collected 2016-01-04 | reverse complement strand
TATAATAATTATTATAATAATCGTCTCTCTATAGTATAATCTATAATATATCTTATTATTAATCTATAATAGGAGTAGTAGTAGTTATAAATATATATATCGATGAGGGTAGTAGTAGCTATAAATATATATATCTATAAAGGTAGTAGTAGTTATAAGTATATATATCTATAGGGGCAGTAGTAGCTATGAGTATATATATATTTATAGGGGTAGTAATAGCTATGAGTATATATATCTATAAAGGTAGTAGTAGCTATAAGTATATATATCTATAGAGGTAGTAGTAGCTATGAGTATATATATCTATAAAGATAGTAGTAGCTATAAGTATATATATTTATAGAGATAGTAGTATTATTAGAATAATTATTAAAAATCCGCTTTAATATAGTAGGGATTTTTAAAGGATCCCTACCCTACCCTACTTTAATTTAGGGTAGAGATCGAACCGCGATCTCTACTCTACACTCTACTCTACTCTATTTTATACTAGTATTCCCTTTAGGGATCCCTACGCTAATCCGAAATATAATTACAATAATAGTATTTATAAATTCCCCTTTAAATTTTACTATATTCGTAGTTACGGCGATATTATCTCTAGAGCGGAGGAAGCCTTTACTAGTTACTAACTCCGAGAAGATATACGTGTTAATTTTAAACTATATTATATTAAGTTTTTTATTATTAAGAAAAGTTACGATTTAAAAATTAATTTAATCTCTATAATTTTAAATCTCCTAAATAAATAATTATTATAAGTAAACTATACTATTATAAATAAATTATAAATTTAGTTTTTTTAATATTATAATAAAACTTAAAAGTAAATTTATAAATATAGTTATTAATAAAAATAATTCTCTTATAATTAAAATCGTTTTAATTATCTCTAGATATAACTACCGTAGTCTTTATTTATTAGTTAGAGGTTTTTTTCCGATTTTCTTAACTACTTTTTTACTTCTATTTAAGACTTATTAATTCAATTAATAAAATAATTTTAATCGATTATTATATTTATTTATATTATCTAGTTTATTTAATACCCCGTTATTAAAAGCGACCTCGATAAACTTCCGTTTTCTCTTTTTTTATATTTCTTATATTAATATTTAAAATTATAGTAGTAGGTTTATAGTTTTTATAAAATTACTATACTTACCTCTAAGGAGAGTATAATAATACGAGGATTACTCGAAGTAATATAAATAATATAGTATTATAAAACGGATCGAGTTTATAGTTAAGATTTAGAACTAAGAGTTCGCTCGATTACTTCGTATATTTAGGTAACGAACGTAGTAGAGCTTTAAATAAAAATTACGGTAAAGAGTAATAAATTAATCCGTCGTAAAAAATAAAAGTAGACGTAATAGAATATTAAAATTAAAAAGTAGTAAAGGGGATAAAACCCGAAAAATATAAAAGTAAATAAAGTTACGGTTAATATAGATTATTTTACTCCGAAATATTCATTATATAAACTATTAATTAAATATACTTAATATATTAAATTACGAGTTACGATAGTAGCGCTCGCTCTATAAATCGACTTTATATTTATTACTATATAAATCTACGTAGTAAAGAGTATTTTAATATAGTAAAATTATATTAAAACCTAATAACTCTATTTCTTTTTATTATTTTGAATCGCTCCTCTCCTCCTCTCCCCCGCTCTCGCGCGGGGTATTAATTATATTAGGGCTAGATTTAATATTATTTATAACTTTTTCCTTTACTAACGGAGGACCTAGAGATATAAACTTTAATTTAAAAAGTTTAAGATTCTTTACTTTAGGTTTTTTATAGTCGTTATAGTAATATCGTTATAATTCTTTAAAATCCGACTTATTAATACTCTAGAAATCTATATATAATAGAATTAAATCGTAAAGTTTTAGAAGTTTCGCTCGTATATTATAATTACTCCCGGAGGGAGAAGTAATAGTATTTATATAAACTTTAACCTCTACGGCTAGATTTATATAAATAATTATATTCCTAGATTAAGAGATAATATCTTTTATAATAATAAGATTTATATCGAATATAAAATTATTTAAAAGCCGAAGAATCCTTATAGTTTATATAGCCCTTTATATAGTACTAGACTTAGAAGAAGTTATAAATAATAAAGATAATATTAAAAAAAGCGACTAATAATTTCTTTATATAATATTACTTTAATATTATATATTCTAGGGTTATTAATAACTCTTTAATATATTCTTATCTACTATAAATAATAATGAATATTCGATTACGAGAGGATTATATATTTTTATTTTATTAATTACTTTATTCTTATACTCTTTAATATTATTAAAAATCTTAATTCTTCTCTTTAGAGCCGTTTAGATATCTATATCTATATTTTCTCTATATATTTACTTTAGAACGTCGATCTATAGGTTATTAATAAAATATAAAAATATATTCTACCGTATAACTCGGTTAAATATATATTACTTCTCTACTTCTTTTATATTTTATAGTTTATTTACTATAAAGGCTTTTCACTTTTATTTCTTCGGTATAACCGTTATTTAAACTAAATATTAATATTTAGAAAGAAGTATAACGGGCTATATCGATAGTAATATAAATATTTAAAGAGTATTAATTACACCCGGCGTAGTCGGTAAATCTCGAGATAATATAATATCCGACGTAGTATTTTCTACTATAATAAATAACTAGGTCGAGTTATTAATATTAGTTATAAACTTAACTATAACTTTATTAAACTTAGGATTAAAAAATAATATAAGATACTTATTTAATATTATAATAAATATATAGAGAGTTACGATAGGATAATTAGATAGAGCTATTATAATATAGAGGAGATAGTAAATATTAAGTTTAATTATAAATAAGATTATATAACGAGGAGGTAGAGTAGTATTAAAACTAGATTTAATACTATTATAAAATTTATCTAGTTATATACCTCTATTATAACTAAAATTAATAATTATAATATTATTACCTCGCCTATATCGAGCGCGCCGTTTAATTAATTTTATTAGGTATACGACTCCTAGTAATATTCCCGGCGGATAACTCTTTAAATATTCTAAAACCTTTTATATAGAAGAAATATTAAAGGCCGAAAACGAAAGTAAAGAGTATAAGTCTTTTAATTATAATTAGTTAAATAATTATAATAACTTTACTATAATATCCCCTCTACTATAATATCTTCGAATTTTAAAATTCTAATAGTATTATATAGAATATTAACGAGATCGAAGTAAAAGTATAAAAAGTATTATAATTATTATAGAATAACGAAGTCGAATAAAATAAAACTTCGTAAATATTATAAAATATAGATTTAAAAGAAATCTAATAAATAAATTAATATTGAAATATATTACTATAAAAAGAAGAGACCGTTAATATTCTAATTATTAAATTCGATAGAGTAGTAATATTATATACTCCTAATATCTTAACCTTTATAATATTACTAGTAATTATACTACCTCCCTAATTATACCGATTATTTAATAATTAGTTAGAGTTATTATTATAACCTAAAATCTACGATAAAGACCCGTAATTATTTAATATTACTTTAGGCCTTTAGTACGAAGAGGTTAAAATATTAAAAATATAATACTACGATTTATAAGAGATTTTAAAGATATTAAAGTTTTATTTAATTTTAAATTACCTACTAGTTAATTTATTAGTCCTACGACGAAGAAGTAAAAATTATTTATTATAACTCCCTCTACGTCGGTTATTATTTATATTTATATTAAATAAGATAATTATTATAATTAAGAAATAGAAACGACCTATAACTAAAGAGATTATTAAAGAGTATTTTTATTTCTTTAACCCTAGTACCCTCTTTAGAAGAATCCTCTCCTCTAAAATTATATAGGGTATATATTTTAGTTTCGGCGAATTCCGTACGAATTCCGTAGAGCTATAATAATTTTAGGTTTAAACTATATCTATATAAACTACTTTAGGACGTTTTACACACTACTATAACTATAAATTTATATTTCTATTTAATTAAATTCTTTATATATCCGACTCTATAATTAAATACCTTAGGTATATTATTATTATAGATTTTAACTTCCGAGACTTTATTATATTAAAGAAACGATTAAAAGTAAAGATTTAATATATATTTCGATATTTAGAAATTCCTAGGAACTTCTATAAGCTTCGATACTATTAGCGAAATAAAGTAATTTTACTCGAAATTTTCTCTTTTATTAAAAAAACTCGGATTATTCGCTACTACGAAAGTATTATTATAAATTATACTATTAACGACTAACGATAAGCGATACCGTTATTATAATAAATTATAAATATAGTATCTTTTATAATAAGATATTTCGTTAGTATTTAAAAGATTTTTTATTCACTTTATTATTTAATATTACTTCGAGCGGAACTTAAGCTTTAAGTCTATAAATACGAATATTTCTATAAAAACTTTAATTACGCGATAAGTAATAAATACCTCTCTTTTCCTCTTACTCTTTTTATTAATAATTTCGGTCTCTATTATAATATATACCGAAGTTTAATAGGTTTTTACTTCTAGTTAATAAATCTACTCTTCTATAATTATATACGTCGCGTAAATATCTTCCTATTAATATTTGGACCTTACGATAGTAACTTTAATAATATTATCGATATATTATAAAATTTAAAATATTTCGATCGGGGGGCCGTATTAGAGTTACTATAACCTAATAATATATTATTATAATTTACTCGGGTTATCGCCTTCCTATTTTATTTCCTCGGCGATATATTATAATAATAAATTAACGCCGGCTTCAAGAGCTAAAAAATAAATAAAGGATATTAATTCTATTTTATATTTATAGACGCCCGCGGAGACCTTAGTTTCGATATCGTTCGGTAAAGTCGTTTTTATATATATATAATATAATAACGAAGTAAAATAGAATCGATACGTATTAAAATTAAAAGAGAAGAATACGTAAATAAATAGGGTTTAGTAGTCGAGAAACCTAGTTTATTTATAATATCTCTAGTACTAAATATTATTTCTACGCGACCGAGCGATCCAGTTTATTCGGAATATATTAATATATATAAATTACTTTATTAATTACTTATAGATACTATTTTAAATCTATCTAGATCTAAGGCCTACGTTATTATATTACGAATTTAATCTTTCGCTTTAAACTTCGGGCGCCTTTAATCTCTTCTATATTATTTAAAAAATTATAATTTATCGGAGTATATATATTAAATTATCGTAGTACCTAGGCTACTCCGATATTAGTTTAAAGAAAAATATATATAACTATATTTCTTAAAAGTAGTCTAGGTATATATTAGTTTAAATTTATTAAATTTTACTATAACTAAGCTAATTACTAGAATATTTATATTTATTATAAAATTAATATCTTTATTAATAATAGATAATTTAATAGAAAGAGATTCTTTTATATAATAAATAAAGATAACTAGATAGTATTTCTAGTAACTATTTAACTTTACGACTTTTATCGTAAATATTAATTTAAAATCTCGGTCTACGACTCTTATTTAAAGAAAATTAATGGGTCTAGTTTTACTATTAATCGAGAGTAGTAAATCGTAAATAAAACTCTCTTAAAAGGCGATAGAATTCAAAAATAACTAGTCTCGACTAAATATATATACTATACTATATTATACTATAAAGCGACTATAAAAGAGTACGGAATACCTAGTAGCGTGAATATTTTAATTAATAAAAATAAATATAAGTTAATAAATACCCTTACTACGAGAGTAAAACTATTATAATATATATTTATTAACTAGCCTCTATTATAGATTCTTTAAAAAGATTATTTATTAAATTAACTACTATAATATTAAAAAACTACTTCTTAGTTATAAAAGCCTACGGTAAAGTATATACTTTATTTTACTAAATACTTTTAAAGATAAAAAACTGTAGATTATAAAATTAATAAAGAACCTTTATTATATTTATTTATCTCTATTTAATTCTTTACTTTTATCGGCGGAATAAAAAATACTCCGGTTATTATTAATAAAGTAAAAGGACGACGATGTTAATAATAATAACTAGGAGATATAACCTAATAATATTCACGTTTATATTATCGTAACTGGATATCTTATAGCGAAATACTATAACGAGGTTATATACGTTCTAATACGCTTAATAGATAATATTCTTATAACTACTTTATTTAAATTATAATTTAGAGTAGCGCTTACGAAGGATTATAATTTATAGAATATTATATACTTCGGGTCCTTTAATTTATAATAGTATAAGAAAATATCCTTTACTTCGAGGTAGTAATTTAGTTATAGTAATTTACGAATAAATTAATATTAAATATATATAGTATCTCGGAATATCGTACTATATTTATTATAGGTAATTTTATATATTTTTATAATAATAGGACTAGACGTATCGAAGGCCTCTTTATTTATACTTTATTAATACCGCGTTTATTCGTTAAGTTTACTCTAGTATTATCGTAATATAAACGAGATATAGTTTTAAATATTAATATATTTTATTTTTTAGGTAAAGAAATTATTATCGGTTTTCTTAATATTAATATCTTAAGGTTATACGTTATTATAGATAAAATATATAATTATTTTCTATTTATACCCTAGAACCCTCAATATCTTTAAATAATAATAGTAGTAATAGTAGTAATATTTAATATTAAATATTTAATAGTAGATTATAAATTCTTCTTTAATATTTACGGTATTAAGCGGAAAGTAGTCGTTCTAGGTAATAATACGTAATTATAGTAAATACGTCCCTTAACTATAGTACGTTCTACTTTATAGATAATTATAGAATTAAAACGTTTCTTTATTATAATACGTATTATAATAAAAACGTTTATATAGTAGTATATCCCTCTAGAGCGACACGTTTATATAATAAATATATATCGAGCTCGACGTCCCTCTAGTATAATACGTTTTACGATAACTACTATTTATTCCTAGAAATATAATTATTATAATATACGCTTAAATTATATAGATATATAATATTAATAAATATATTTATTATAGAACCGCCTATAAGTATAAATAATTAATAATTACAATATATATTAATTACTACTATAGTATTATAGGAATATAGTAATTAGGCTCTATATCTAGCCGTTAAGGAATAGTTTTTATAACTTCCCGAATTATTACCCGAAGGACGAATTTCTAAAGTATTCTTTAGGGGCCTAAAGGACTTCCGGGTTTTAACTCTATAAAACGGGTAATTAGAGAATACGAGTAATTAAAGAGTAAACTCTTCTAATTATAGAATCTTTAATATTTCTCTCTTTAAAATATTCTCCCTGTATTTAACCCTAAATTACTACTAAATAACTAGAGATATTAATAATTATTAAAGAAATAATTATTAAATAAGTGAAGTAGATATTTATAAAATTATATATATAGTACCTCTAATATTTATTTTGAAAATATTATTATTAAGAATTAAAACTACCGTAAATTATTTCTTTTTACTCTATATATATATATTCTCTATTTTTTACTCCTAGACTAGCGCCTTAATATTATCACTTTTAAGATATATTATAATAAAACTACTATTTATTATATATAATAGAATTTCTTTATATATAAAATTATAAATAAATTTTAATTTTACTCTAAATAAAACCCTCGTAAAATTATTAAAATTATCGAGGATTCTTCTAAAGAAAATCCTACTAAAAGATTATATATTATAGAAGAAAATTATATAAACTTTATAAAAAGAGTAAATTATAATTATTAACTAATTTATAGTTTTTAAAATTTCGAAAAAAATACGAATAAATATTAAATATTAAATTATAGTACCTAGGGTATATATAATAATATAAAAGTAAATATAAAAATCTATAAAAGATCTCTATTATTCGATAGAAGAATTAATTTCTAAAAAAGTTTAGAAATTAGAGTAAATAATTAACTATATAATAATTATAAAAATATTATATTTTAGTTATAATATTAATAACTTCTCGATTATATTATTAATTAATAAGATTAATATAAAGATTATATATATAATATATAGTTTAAATTAAATATTAATTACTAATATCTAGTTTTAATATAATATAATAATAAATTAATTTAACGAATAAATATAAATTGAAAATTAGTTTTAAATTAAAGTAAAATATATAATTATTCTACTTTATAGTTAAATAACTAGTATTTATTAACGAGTCGTTATTTAATAAATCTATAAAGTAGCAGTATCGAGAATATATATTAATTAATTATCTAGTTTATTATTACGTTAATTGAAAATAAAACTACTTTTGAATATTATTTCTTATATATAATTTATAATTATCTACTCTATATCGTTATTAAAGAGAGTTAATTTAATATAAAAGAATTCTTTAATAAATCGTTTATAAATTCCTTTTTTATTCTAATTTATTACTAGGCTCTAAAGATATTATTATTAGAAATAATAAAAATTTCTATTATTACCTCTAGATAATAAAAGTTATTCGAGACTATATTTATAATATTTATTTTCTTCTTCTTTATACTCTTTATTTAAATCCGATTAATTTAGATTTAGATTTTTTTAAAAATATAATTTAAATAATATTTCGATTATTTATATTAATAATTTAATAGGATATTTAGCGACTATCTACGATATATAATAAATAAAAATTAATATAATTATTTTATAAAAAGAGTACTTTAAATATATTATTAAAGAATATATATTTAAAACTAATATAAAATAATTAAAAAAGCGAATATTAATTAATAATATATAGATTACTTTTAAATAATAAATAAGAGCTAGGTTTATATTATAAATATTTATTATATTTATTATATTTATTATTTTACTCTCTTTATATTCTCGTCTCTATTCTCGATTTTTAATTTAATTTAATTTATTTCTTATTTTTCTTTTTATTCTTTATATTTCAAAATTATAAGATTTTAAATATTTTCTATTTAACGCTAGTTAGGTTTAAACGCCTCTAATTTAATTTTAAATACTTTTAATTTATTTTATCAAGAACCTCCTTTATTATAATAATTTAATATATAATAAATATTAAATTCGATATCCCTTTCGAATCGTTAATTTATTATATTTAATTAATTATTATTAATTATATTTTATTTATCGGTTTTTATTTACTTTTATTACGTACTTTAATTAATTTTTATCGAAAGAATTTATTATCTTATTCTCTTATTTAATTATATCGTAGAGATTATAATAACTAACTAGTTATTATAAAATAATATATAAAATTTAAGAAAATTAAAGTTTTAACGCCCTTGGTCTTGGCAGCCTTATTAATAAGCGCTCTCTCTATTTGTATTTAGATGATGAGATATTTTGCAATACCTATCCCCCCCTTAGCTGTGGGGAATTTCTGAAATATACACACGGAAACCGACTCTCACAGGGAGTGCGCGATGCTATGTGTTTAGTGGCTAAGAAAGAGCTCAGGATACCTTCTATATACGCTCTGTGCCAGAGTCCAGCCACCAATCGCTGAGAAGGTAGGCTTTATTTCGTTGAATTCCAGGCCCACCAGCGATTGGGCTGTATCATAATCTGCTAACGGGGGAGCGCTAAAACGCTAAAATTACTCATGACGCTCGAAGTATTACTGTAATTCTATTTCTCGTTACTAAATCTCACGCTCCTTCTATTAAGTTTGATTATGGATTCCTTAAGTAGGATTCCTTAAGAACAAAAGGTACTCTACGCCGTAATTCTTCGCTATGAAAACCTTGTCTATTATCCTAGCAAACGGGGACCTTGATAATTCCTTTATCCAGAAACACAGGTTCTGTAAAGAAGGATAAGGCCTACGAATGATTACCAGAAAGGGAAGCGCGAGACCTTATTATGCGTAAACCCTTTAGTAATCTGTAATATATTAATAACTCTACGTTACTCCTGTTATCGCACCGAAAGCAAGACCCCCAAAACATCGCCTATCCATTCTTTCCTAACAAATTCCATAATATGTATCCCCTCTCCGAGCTCCTGGGCCCCGCTCAAGTACGCAATCAAGAGTTATCGTCCAAGACAGTAATATAGCTCTTCAGCAAGCGTTCCACAAGCTCCTCCCCCTCCTTTCCCACGCCTTGTTCAGGAGCTATAGTCTCCCCGGAGTCGTCCGACGAAGGAGGTGGAGAGTGATTTGGATCGTCCCTGTATCTGTCTATACGTTTGGGCTTTCTCCTGCCCCTGCTTCTACTTCCGCTTCTGCTCGAGCGCTCGTCGATACATTCAAGCCTAGGATCGCTGTCGTAATCAAAGGAATGACTACGCTTTTGTCTAGAGATCACGCGGCTTCCCTTGCGGCGGTAAGGGAGCGCGCGTATTCCTGCGGGGAATCCTCCTGTAAATCCTCCTATATATCCGGCATCACTCGAGCTGCTACTGCTAGAGATTGTACTCTTGGGTGACCATCCGACCACGATGCGAAATTCCGATAGTCCTTTGACCACGACATTACCATGCATAAGGTCTGCTGCGTTGGTTCTGACCACGGAAATCAGCGTGCCACCCCAATCGAAGTATGGGGAATTGCTAGCACATTTCTGAATGACCATGATCTCATGGCGGCGGAGAATGCCAAGCATGTCAACGAGAGAAGTTGAATTTTCTTCCTCAAGTCGAGCGAGGTAATGGTATATTGGAGAATTTTTCATTCTGAAGCTTTGTATGAGCCAGGAGATCTGAATGCTCGGTAATTGCATGCGAGTGCTGATGTCGGGCTTTGCCAGGGACATTAATAGCACTGTTGCGGTCGTACCGCGGCTCCTTAGTCTTCTGTCGGACGGCCTTGGATCTTCGATATTACTGCTTAGAATTGAACTCCCCTTAGAATCAATGTTCACTTCCGGTGGGGACAGCGGTTCGCGAGGTTTGGGTTGATTCATAAGCCTGGCCCGAGCTTGTTGTCGTCTACGCTCACTACCCGCGTGCGTTGGAACTTGTGGGGCCTCATGATCCTTGCTCGGTGGTCTAGACTTCTGGCTTATAGAAGCCCTCGATTGAGGTCCTTCATCCTTGTTATCTTCTGGATCCAAGTCTACAATCTTGCTAGAACTCGCTGTCGTTGCCGAAGTCGTAATCGGGTGTGGGCTATCGGCTTTTGGGGATGTATATACCTAACCCTCCATTACTGAGGATACTGGGAGAGGCGTTGGCGCTCTCGCTCTCGCTCTCGCTCTTCATTAGATCGGTCAATTGTTGAAGAACCGCTGACGTAAGCGACACATCGTTTCCGATGGCGCTGAGACGATCTGGTGCTGTACTGATCTGTGATGACAATGTGGCCAGCTTGATAGAAACTTGTACACCGGCAGTAGCTATGCCGAGGATGGAAGCAGCGGCGTTGATGCCATCCATGGTGCGCGGACGAGATAGCAATACTTTACGAAAAGTATTGACGATGTTCACCTCATCAGTGTGGATCTACCTCGAAGGTATTAGTCGATCGTAGTTTATATTTGAAGAATATTTCGAAAGGGAAGGGGAACATGGGTAAAAAGAAAGAAGTCCTACCGTGCGGCTGAACGCCCTCAGCCTTAGAGTGGGATATAGCCCCAGGTAAGATACAAGGCTACATCATTGATTCCTGCAGCAATGCCCGGTCATCCACGCGCATAATTGGGAAAACTTCGCCACCAGGAGATCATTGGCCACAATAGCTCAGTAAGGGAGGCGCGATAAACGATTGACTAAAGTCATGAGTATGTAAGTCTTAGATTAGAAAGACCGCCAGCGTCAGTCCTCAAGGAGAATAAAAACGAGGTTAGGAAGGTAAAACCATCCTACACTATATAGTAAAAGAGCGAATAGAGCACAAGCAGCGACGACTCAGAGGCTTCTCGTGACTGTCCAAAGACCCACTCCACAAAAGCTCAAAGCGCAGCAAAACAGTACGAAAGCGTGCTTTGCAGCGAATGTGATATTTGAGCCGTAGGAATCATGCTATAGAGCTGAAGGCAGGCCTCAAGCGGAGCATAACATATACACACCACACCAAGAACATCTACAGATGACGAGCTGAAGCGCCTAATAGCGAGCATGCAAAGATACCAGTCACAGAGTTGGGGGTAATCATCATCATCAGCATTATCATCAGCATTATCATCAGCATTATCATCAGCATCGTCATGAGTATCCTCATCACAGCCGTGCCGCTTGTAATTCAAGGAAGGACAGGTAAACCCCTGGCTCTCCTCAAGCCTGCAACTCTGCATCCCGAAATTCATATCCCATGATCTCATAGACCTTCTCCATACCCCCGGGCTCACACTTCGCAGAAGCCAGCTCCTGGCTTGCCCACTCGAGCTCTTTGTCCCAGCTGCCTTTGGGATCCGATCTCTTTCGTTCCTGCTCCAGCGCTCGCTCGCGAAGGACGTTGTAGTGGTCGTCTTCGGCCCAGATGGCGGTGAGAGAGGAGCGGGTGTCTGGTGATGCTGGAGGTGATGCTGGAGGCGGAGGTAAGCTCAATCGAGGAGGAGATGTCGAGGGTAATGTTGTACCCGAATCTCCAGTGGAGAGAAGCTCGCAGTTGGGTCTACGGTGGAGTCTGTGGTCGACTGAGTGACTGGGTGTGTTGGCTGTAGGAGAAGAGGGGATAGAGTTGATGTTCGTCATGGGGTCGTCTTGGGGCGCTGTTCGAGTGCGTTTGGGTTGGCTGTCGCAGGGCGTGCCTTGCCCTTCAAGCCCTCCTGATTGCTGCATTTGATCATGTGTCCGCTTGGGCGACGATGACTTTTGGGGACTGACGTTGCGCGATCGTGCTCCCGTTGTACTCGTAAAGTTCTTGCATTCTTCAGCACTAGCTGTGTAGCTGTCCCCCGTCACTGTATAGAGTTTTCGTGCGAGGTTACCTTGTAGAAAGCCTTCCATCATCGGGAGAACGGAGAAAGCCAACCGTGCTAGTAAAAATTGTGGTTTGAGTTTCTCTGAAGATTGGAGCTGTACGTTGTGGTAGAGCTGAGATAACTCTCTGGAGTGGGTGAGCATATGGGAGACGAACTTGCCGCTGCTGGAGGATATCTCCTTTTTCGGAATAAAGACAAATTTGTATTCGTCAAACAAGGTGTGGAGGTCTGCTCGAAGCAGTAGCATATTGTTAACGTCGTTGACGCCTCGTGTTCCCACCCATCTCTTGTTGAAAATATAAGCGTCCATCCGGTTCGCGTGGAACCACTCGTTCTCTTGCACAGGTAGGATATGAGCCTTCTCGTAAGCTTCGGTAGAGGCGCTCATTTGACATTTGAAAGAATCGCGTTGCCCAAGCGCCGATGTGATATCGCTCTTTGTTGTGGCAGGTATGAATGGGACGGAGGACGGCCATGAGGGTGGAAGGTTCTTGTGAGGAAAGGTCCATACGCTGAAGATAGGAGTCACAGGGTACGAGGAGTCTATGTCGCCTGTAGTATTTTGTGAGCATTTTGAAGAGTGTTTCTCCAAAACCAGATTGCTTACCTGCGGATGATTGAAGATAATAGTAATATGTCGATGCATTCAGGATGTCGACGTTCACCTTCAGTCCGTCGCGCTCTTCTGTAAAGAAACCGTTCCAGCGGTTGCCGGCAAGAATCCCACACAGAGTAGACGCGGTATCGCGATCAAATCCTCCATTGGGTCGGTCATAAGCAGGTAGCGTTATAAGATCATTGCTTAGATCAGGGTAGCCTGGGTGTTTGAAAACAATCTCGTGTGTTGGGTCTGTCGAGATATTCCGAGGCCCAGAAGGCTCTGGAATGATCAGCTTAGGACGGATGCGAGTACCCATATATGGCCGCCGTCTTTCGTGGGATGTAATGGTCGTCAAGATCTTTATGAGGTGCTGGTCATAAGATAGTGCAAGCTGGCTATTGTTTGTTTTCTAATGCCAAGCACTTTGGTACGGGGAGCAGCGTCACGTGAAAGGCCTTGGCGCACTAACTAAATCTAACACTGTATGAAAACCCTCAGAACTCGAAAATATATTCGTATTAAAGTATTAACTATGAAAGCCTATTCTCTACTACTATATATCTTAGAGATATATCGCTTTTCACGAAAACTAATAAATCGCGGTATTTTAAATTATTAAAATTACTAAAATTATAAATATTAGAAATAAATTAAAATATTAATAAAAATAAAATAAAATATAAATCTCTTTATTTATATATAGATAATATTTTATATAATAAAAGTAAATTTTTTTAATTTTAATTACAAATTTAAATTTTAGTATTAAAATTAATATCGAGTATAAAATTATATTTATATTATATATATTAAATACTCTTTATTCTACTAGTTAATTATTTTCTATATTATCGATTTGAGAATTATATAACTTCGAAGAAATTAAAGAAATAATAATAATAATAATATTTAATAGATTTTATTTAATTAAACGATTAATTTCTCTATAAATTAATATATATAGTAAAAATAAATACGTATAGATAACGAATTAAAATATATATATTTAATAAAGAATTACTTTAATAATCTTTAATCTCTAACTCTAATAACTTTTACGTATATATTACGAGAAAAATAATAGTAATATATAGAGATAAATCTCGATAATTTCTTATTTCTATTATATAATAAATTTAGATATATTATATTATTTAATCAAATCTCGGTATTATTATAATAGAATTAATATTTTAGTTAAAATTCAATATATTAAATTTATAACTCTATAGACTTTTTAATTTCTTTTATAAAACTAATTATTATAAATTATTAAACTATATACTCTAATAATTAAAGATATTAATAAATATTAATTATTTATTAATATTTTATTAATTTCTACGTTTATATACTAGTCTCTAACTTTTTTCTTAATATTTTAATAGAAATTTAATATCTTTACTACGAGAACTACGTTATTTATTTTAATATAAATTTAATATCTCTACTACGAGAATTATTTATTTAAAATATTAAATATATTATTTATTTAAATTCTTTTCTATCGACGAGTTATTTGAATTTTTTACTAGAGCCTCGAAATAGTAATATAACTATTTATTATAACTCTCTTCTAGAAATTCTATATTAGAAGAAATTAACTTTTAATATATATATATATATAGCTATTTAATAAATTGTTTATTAAATTCTTATTCGATTATTATTTCGGTATAGTTAATATTTATTTAATTAATTATTTTATTCTACTCTATTTATTTATTAATAGGTATTTCTAAAATATAATATTCTATTTTCAATACTATTTATTAAAGTTAATTAATTTTATCTATAATATTAAATTGATATAATAACTAATATTAAAGTAATTATAATTATTATAACTTTATTTATAAAAGTATAAATAACTTTAAAAATCTTAAACGACTCGGAGGATTTAGAGTTATTTAAAAGTTTTAAAATTATTTAATACGGGCTTAATATTCTTAATATTAATTTAATATTTTTAGAGTTATTTAAAACTACTCAAGATTATTTAAAACTATAGAGAATTATTTATTTATATAACTATTACTACTACCTCTATAGATATATATATATATAGTTATTACTACCTCTATAAATACGTATATATATAACTATTATTACTATTATAAATATATATATATATAGTTATTACTACCTCTATAAATACGTATATATATAACTATTATTACTATTATAAATATATATATATATAGTTATTACTACCTCTATAAATACGTATATATATAACTATTATTACTATTATAAATAAATATATATATAATTATTATTATCTTTATAGATATGTATATACCCCTATTTATAACCTATATATATATATATATATATAATATTCTATAATTGCCTCTATCGACGATAGCGACTTCTCGAAATTACTCTCAACGCTAGTAACTTTTAATTCCCGGATTTAATCGATTCGCGCGAAATTCTCGCGTGGATAACGCCTAGGTATACGATAACGTATATAATAATATTTCTAAAAATACGTTAATTATTTAGTTTCTATACTATAACTCTTATCTCTTTAATATAAAATACGAAATAAAGAGTCGTAAACGTTAAGATAGTAAAAATATAGATATTAAATTAAAAAGAGAATTTTTATAAATTCCTTAATAATATTATCTCGAACTCGTTATATTCTATTTATAAAATACGAAAATAAATTATTATCGAGCGATTATTATATTATTTACGTAAAAAGTAGTAAATTATTTATTTAATAATTTATAGATCTAAAGTAGAGAATTGAGAGAATTATAATAATTATAATTAATATTATTATAAGTCTATTTATTATTTTAATAATAAAGTTAACGATATTTAAAATTTTAATTTAAAAAAACTAGTATTTATAGCCGGAGGCTATATAGTTAATAGAAAAATATATAAGAATTATTCTCCGTCCGAGATTAATATTTATAATACTATACTCAAATATATTTACTAAGATTTATATCGAATATAGTTCTTGATAGAGATTATTTAAATATAATATTATATTAATATAATAAAAAAAAAATCATTTAATTAATAAAGAAAAACTTTATATAATAATTCGACGCTAACTCGTTATCTTTTAGAGTTATATTAATTTTAGTTTAAAAATTTACGAGATAAACTTTATTAAATTAAATTATTTTCTTATAATTAATTTTTATTTCTAAAGAGATAGTCGACGTCTTTATTCTCGATCTCAAATATAAAGAATTTCTTTATAACTACTTCGAGAAATTTTAAAATACTATAATTCTCGTTTATTTAAATAATATTAATTTTTATAAATTATACTAAGAGTTAGATTTTTAATTATTTATATACTTTTAATATCTTGAGATAGTAAATGAATTAACGAAAAAATAATAATAAAGAAAACTAGATTTTTAATAAAATTCTCAATAATTTAAAAACGATATTATAGGAAGATTTTAGTATAAAAGATATAGATTTTACGTCGAGGAATATAAGATAAAAATAAGAGTTATATTAATAAAGCGAGAATTTGTATGAAAAGAGTCGAAATATTAAATAAATATTTTTTCTAATTTTGAGGGGGAAAATAACGAAAAAAAGAAAAAAAGAGTTTTTTAATTAAAAATCTAAAAATAGTAACTTGGATTTGAGATTCTAAATTTTTAATTTTTTACTAGTATCGAGTAACTCGCTAAAATTATATAAAGCGTTATAATTATATTAATTCAAACTAGATTTTAGTTTACGTCGAGTTACGAAGATAATATACGCGCGTAATATTTCTTTAAACTAGCGCGGTATTATAGACTATATAATTTATTCTATAATTATATAATTAACTATATATCGATATTATTAAGATTAATTTATTCCGATTTATTCGAAAGTTTTTAAAATTATTCGAAGTATTAAATATATATTTAGTAATTTTAGACGAAATTAGATATTAAATCGATTTAGGATTAATATATAAAATTTATAAATCTACGTATCTTTTTTATCTTTTTCGATAAAAACTAGCTCCTCGCTTTATTAATATAGAATAAATAATAATTTTAAATAATCGATATTAATATCGAAGAATACGTTAAGTAAAATTTCTATAAATATATAATAAGAAATCTAAAGAGATATATAGTAATATATAGCGGAATCCAATAAATAATAAAATAGGAGATAAAGTAACTATAATAAATATTTATTATAATAAAAAGGAAAATAAAAAATTAAATACGTATTATTATCTATAGAGGACTCTTCGAATACGAATATACTATAGGAAATTCTCACGAATACGCTACAAGTAACATAAGGAAATATATAACGGATATTTATAACTATACTTCGGATTAGCGTAGGGATTCTTAGAGGGAATATTAAAATAAAATAAAGTAAAATAAAGTATAAAATAAAGATCGTGGTTCGATCCCTATCTTAAATTAAAATAGGGTAGAGTAGAGATATATTAAAAGATCTCTACTATATTAAAACGGATTTTTAATAATTATTATAATAACTCTAGGGACGTATTATAGTTACTATTATCTCTATAAATATATATATTTATAATTATTACTACCTTTATAGATATATATATTTCTAACTATAACTACTACTACCTTTATAGATATATATATTTATAACTATTACTATCTCTATAGATATATATATTTATAGCTACTACTATCTTTATAGATATATATATTTATAACTACTACTACTTTTATAAATATATATACTTATAGTTACTACTACCTTTATAGATATATATATTTATAACTACTACTACTTTTATAGATATATATATTTATAATTACTACTACCT
>JAABUS010004934.1_pt1 | contig 18360 bp, 15 predicted proteins | sample 5560161 | NCBI WGS metagenome assembly JAABUS01 (sample SAMN10711885, study PRJNA513376) | rock metagenome | isolation source: Antarctica rocks | place: Antarctica: Victoria Land, Trio Nunatak nord | collected 2016-01-04 | reverse complement strand
CATCGAGCACGGAGTCGGGGTGGGGAGCGTCGGCCCTCGCCCAGTCGGCGTAGGCGACGGCCACCCACGACGGCCCCGGGCCCCAGGCGCGACGGAGGTCGGCCCACGCCTCCACCCAGTCCGGCCCCGCGCCGGCCAGGCCGAGCTTGCGGAAGGTGATGCCCGCGAACAGATCGGGGGGAGGGGCGAGGGAGGACCGCCCGGGCGCCTGCCACTCGCGAAGCTCGCCGAGGGCGACGCTGACGGGAATTTCGGGGGGGACGGCACGCCGGACCGCGCGACAGACCTCGAAGTCCGCGCGACCGAGCGGCCCGCGGTCGGGCTCCTTGACGTCGATGACCGTCGCGCCCCCCGCGAGGGCCGACCGCGCCTCGTCTACCGACCGGACGCTCACCAGCAGGCCCGCCACGATCAGCCCGCCCGGGGCGGCCGGGCCCCCGCGCCGGACCTCTCCCGCTTCACGAGGGGATCGGGCAGCGCCCCGGACGGGCTGTAGCTGGGGGGATGCGGGAGGAGCCGGCAGAGGGTCCCGAAGACGATCAGCGTGACGGCGGTGGGCATCGGGACCTCGTATGGCTGCGGGCGGGACGGACAATCGGGCTCGCGGGATGGTCCGCGCCGAGGCCAACTCTATCCGGTTTGTCGCGGCTCATCAACGCCCGCCGCCGCGCCAAGGATTTCGTAGCGAAGGACGCGGTCGAGCCGGAATGCCTTCTCGAAGGCGTCGAGGTGGCAGAAGGCGACGAGGTAGGGGACCCCTCCTTTGTAGACGAAGGCCCTGGGAGAGACCTCGCGGGGGGTGGCCCCGCGGGTGCCGCCGGTGTATTCCATGCGGACCCGCCCCCCGGCCGCGATCGCCCCGGCGAGGCTTTCCCAACCGGTCGGCGCGGGGGTCGGTCCTTTGGGGTCGAAGATCGGGTAGGCGACCAGCGCCGACTCGGCCACGAGCGGGCCGTCCAGGGCGACCCAGAGCCCCATGACCCGGAGGCTGTCGGGCAGGGCCCGGTGCGACCCCTCGGGGTCGAGGCCCAGGAGCCGCGCCAGGGTGTCGAGCCGATGGTCGGGCGCTTGGGGGAGGCGTCGCCTCGCCAGGGGGAGCGTGTCGATGACCTTGTGCCGGGGGAGGGTCGGGCCGAGGCGACCGAGCTCTCGGCCGAGGAAGCTCGCGTCGAACGAGGCGTTGTGGGCCATCAGCGCCGTCGTCTCGGGATCGCCCATGAACGCGACGAATTCGGGCAAGACGTCCCGGGCCGACGGCGCACCGGCCAGGTCGGCGTCGGAGATCCCGTGGACTGCCCACGCCGCCGGAGACATCGGCCTCTCCGGGTTGACCAGGCTCTCGAACCGACCGAGCTCACGCCCCGTGGCGTCGAACCGGACCGCGCCGATCTCGACGACCCGGTCGACCTGGGCCACCAGCCCGGTCGTCTCCAGGTCGAACGCGACAAACTCGCGAGTCAACGCCTCGGCCATCCTCACACGCCTTGCCGTCCCGTTGCCGACGATCTCCCTGCCTTCATTATTGAACATCACCCGCCGGAGTGCATCGGCAAAAACGTCGAAGCCCCCGTGATGACTCATTCGTCGAGTCGTCACGAAGGGCCACGCCGATGGCCGAATTCGATCCGGTCAGGGTTCTCCGGCCCCGCTCACTTCCGCAACGTGATGCGATAGGAGAGTCCTACTAAGGTTGTGAAAGAGGAGAAGCTTCCCAGGGCTGAGAACGGTGAGGTCGAGCCTACGAGGATGGCGGCTTCAGCCTCTCGGTGATATTCGAAGGCTTTGCCGGTCACCGGATCGGGCGGGATCGGCGCGATCGTCACACGGTCGAGTGCCTCGGGAAGAGGGCCCGGCTTCGCGGCGAGCTCCATGCGCAATGCTTCGACCACTCGCAGCGCCGCGACCCGGCGATCGAGCCGCGTCTCTGCCATGTGGCCCTCCCTAATCATCCTGGACGGGAATGAGGCGAGGACGCCTAGGGGGCCTCCCTGGATCGCCTTGATTCGCTCGTTCGACCCGGCATGGAGGGGGAGGGCATCCGGGAAGGGGAGATACGCGGGCTTAAACTGCTCGTCGCGCAGGTCTCTGTAACGGCCTGCGATGAAAAGGATCAGGGCTTGGTCGTCGGGCATCCCCTCGATCGAAATCCGCCGCTCCTGGGTGTAGTTCCGGGCCTCCGGCAGCAACTCGGCCTTGAACTTGTCGAGGTCGGGGATCTTCGGCCCACTCGGGTTGGCGGCGGGAACGTAGGTCGCGAACACCTTCTCGAGGTCCCTCATCCGGGCGTGGAGGCGCACCATGAGCGAGGCCCACTCCGCCGCGGTGCGGGACCGGTCCAGCTCCGTGATTTCGGGGAGGATCCAATCGCCCATCTTCTGCTCGGTCTCCATCGCCCGGCGGACATCGATCAGGGGGCGGGGCAGGGCGGTCAGCGCCCAGTACAGGTTCGGGGCGTCCGGCTGGACGATTAACTCCTCGACGCGATCGAGCATCAGTTCGGCCGAGGCGATGCCGATCAAAGCGTTCATCAGGAACGGTGCATCGGCGAGGTGCCGGCTGAAGGCCAGTCCGGTTTCGAGGGTATGGATGGCATCGTCGTCCTTGTGCTCGGCGATCTCCACCCGCGCCTTGAGCGCCAAGAGGCGGACCCAGGTACGCATCTCTTGTGCGTCGGGTAGCAGTATCTCGATGGCACGCTCCCGCTGCTCCGGCAGGGTGTAATTCCAGTTGCAGGCCTGACGCCGCGCGCCAAACCCCAGTTGCTGTAACCGATTGCCCCACATGTCGACGAATTTCCGGGCTTCGACGACGGGGAACTGGTCGAAAGGCAGGTCAAGCCACGGGGTTGGTTTCTGCGAGATCTGCTTGCGGCCCTCTTCACCTAAAGCGTATTCGAGGCGCAGATAGATCGGGGCGGCGTCGCCAGGAGTCCGCTCCGATTCCAACGGCAGCAGCCGGTAGCGCAACGCCGGCATCGGGGCCGCGCATGGAGTCACGTTCAGTTCCTTTGTCTTTGTCTCTTTCGATGGTTTCGCCACAGGGGTAGTCCCCTGTGCGAGCGAGCCCGAGACGGTCCCGAGCATCCCGGCCAGGGCCGTCACCGACGCAAACACGCCGGTTTTGATGGGGTTTCGATTCCGGTGCAACATGGAAATCTCCTCTCCAACGAACAGCGGACCGCGACCGACCGCGGACATGCCATATGGCCGCGTCTCCATCGGTCTTTCGTGAATCCCACCCCTCGGGCGGGTATCGGTCAAAGTTCTCTGAGTCCACCGCGTCCCCGGACGCTCAGCGGAGTGAGCGTCGGCTCCGGGCGCTCCGAGATTTCGTCGCGCGGGGCATTCGAGACCGTCGGCGGCAGTTCTTCCAGGCCGGATGCCAGGATGCGACGCGAGAGCGCCAGGTAGCTATCTGGGGCGGGCTCGGCGAACGGGGGCAAGGGTGCAACCATCTCGCGGGGCGCCGGCTCCCGGGTCCGCTCGGCGAGCGCCACCTCCAGGCCTTGCCGGTAGCCACGCTCGCGGACGAGGAGGCCGCCCAGTCCGAGGGCGACGAGCGCAAGACATGCAGCCAGCGCCCCCACGAGCCGCCCCCACGACTCGCCGCGGGCCGAGGCCCGGCCGGCGTCGAAGAGCATCCGATCCCGGTCCAGGGAGCCGGACGCAGGACGCCATCGGCCCATCCGCCGCTCCAGGTCGCTCAGGGGAGCTTCGGGGTCGTCTTCAAGGGGGTCCATACTTGTTCGAGCCTCTCGTGCAAGCGGGACAGGCCGGACTGATAGCGGCGGTGGGCGGTGGTCAGGGAGCAGCCTTGCAGCCGCGCGATCTCGTCGAAGGTCAGCCCGCCCCAGACCCGGGCCACGATCACCTCGCGGACTTCCGGTTCGAGCTCGGCCAGGAGCCGCGTGGCCTCCTCGGCGTCGATCCGCTCGTCGGCCGAGGCGAACCACGTCTCCCGGCCCGAGGCCAGGGTCTCGCGACGCCTCCGGCGCCGATCGCCTCGGCTCGCCTCGATCGCGCCATTACGCACGACGCGGTACAACCAGGGGACGGCCCGGTCGGGCGGGGGCCGCTGGCGGGCCAGCTTGACGAATGCCTCCTGGACAATGTCCTCCGGCCCGTCGCACCACTGGCGGGCATACAGCGCCAGCGCGGCGGCGTGGGCGTCGAAGAGGCTTGCCAGGAGATTCGGTCCCATCCGACCCATGACCCTCCTCATCTCTGTTCGTCGACCTTCACGGGAATGACGCCGCCGACAAGGCGATTTTCCGTCGAGAAGAAATTGTTTTTTTCCAAGACGCCCGGAACGGCTGACTGCCGGACCGGTCGGCAAGAGTCGCCGAGGAGGTAAATTCCCATTGCAAGGTACAACCGTGAAGCCACTCTTCTCGAAGGACTCTTGAAGTGAACCAAAGTCGACCGAAAAATCACAACATGGGCACGTTTCGTCCGCAAATGCTGGCCGCCGGGGCCGCCGTCGCGATGGCATTGAGCCTGTCGGGCTGCCTGGCGCCCCCACTCCGCGCCCAGGACGGCGTTCCGTCGACGCCGGGAACGTCGGTGGCCGCGTCAGAGCCCGAGCCCAAGCCTGAAGCCGAGTTCGACCCCGACGCCGCCGAGCGGGTTGCCGCCGTGGTCGAGGCACACAGTCGCGAGCGTATCGAGGCCGGCCTCCTCCCCGTGAAGGCCAACGCAAAGCTCCAGGCCGCCGCGCAGGCGCACGCCCGCGACATGGCCGAGCATGAGAAGATGGATCACAAGGGGAGTGACGGCTCGACCCCCTTCCGACGGATGGAGAGGCAGGGCTACCGCTACCGGCGCGCCGGCGAGAACATCGCTTACGGCCAGCCCGACGTGGAGGGCGTGATGAAAGTCTGGATGAACAGCCCTCCCCACAAGAAGAACATCCTCGGCGGCTTCTCCCAGATCGGCGTCGGTTATGCGACGACCGAGGACGGGACGCCGTACTGGTGCGTGACGTTCGGGTTTCCCCTCAATCGCTGAAACCCGCCGCCATGGCGGTCGGACGGCCGGCTCTCCTCAATCCGACGGGATGAGCCGGCCCCTGTCCCTGTCCCGGGGCCGGAAGGCGTCGTTCGCCGCGATCGTGAAAGGATAAGCCTCTCATGCGAGGACGATTTGCGGCGGTCATGGCCGGTCTCGTGATCGTGACCATTTCGGGCTGCGCCGGGGGTGGCCCGAGGCGCAAAGTGGTCGTGGCGAAGCCCGGCGTGGCCGTTCCGGGGGAGGAGGATACGGTCGTCGTCGGCCCGCCGAAGCGGGGCGTGACGTTCGTCGACCGCCATCCTCTGCTCTCCAAGCCGCGCGACTACTATGAGAGTGCGGGCGAGAACCGATTCGTCAAGACGATGGCGGCGGGCGTCGTCGGCGTCCCGGCCGGCATCGTCGGCGAGCTGAAGCAGATCGTCGTGGGAAGGCCGGCCCAGTTGCGATGAGATGACATGCCGCTCGGGGGAGCGCGGTCGGGCCTCAGCGATCGCCCAGCCGAAGCGCGAACCGCCCCATGACCCGGTCGAAGACGGGGCCGGGCATCAGGCGGACCAGCGTCATCAGGGCGACCATGGGGATCGGGAAGTCGATCCGACGGCGCCTGGCCACGATCCCCCGGACGATGATCCGGGCGGCCGGCTCGGCGTCCATCAGGAAGGGCTGCGGGTTCTTCTGCCCCGCGGTCATCGGCGTGCGGACGAAGCCGGGATGCACCGTCGTGACGGCGATCCCCCGCGGCTTCAGCTCCGGTCGGAGCGCCTCCAGGAGCGCCGAGAGGCCCGCCTTGGTCGCGCAGTAGCCCGACGAGCCGGGGAGGCCGCGGTATGCCGCCAGGCTGCTGACGCCGACCAGGTGGCCCCGCCCTCGCCGGAGCATCTCGGGCAGGACGGCCTCGATCGCGTAGGACGCGCCGATCAGGTTGACGCGGACCATCCGCTCGACCGCCTCGGCCGAGAAGCCCTCGGCCGGCGTGTTGAGGCCGAGCCCGGCGTTGGCGATCAGGAGGTCGACCGGCCCGAGCTCTTCCCTGAGCCTGGCCAGGGCCGCGCGCGTCGCCTCGGGATCGGCCGCGTCGGCCGTCGCGACGGCGGCGGTCCCTCCGGCGGCTCGGATGGAATCGGCCACGGCCTCCAGTTCTCCGAGGCGTCGCGACGTCAGGCCAACCTTGACGCCACGCGCCGCCAGTTGCCGTGCCAGCGCCGCGCCGATGCCGCTCGAAGCCCCCGTGACCACCGCCACCGCGCCTCGAATCGACATCGGCATGCTCTCCCGCCAGGTCCCCGCGATTCGCCCGGAACACCTTACCGGCGCGACCGGACCGAGTCATCCCGGGCGATCGAAAAAAGGCCGGATTCCCGTCGTCCCTCGCGCCGACATTCCGGAGGAGGGTGGATGGCCCGGCCCTTCGCGCGGCGATTTTCGAGGAGATGGACATGCGTCGGAACGTCGCGAGTCGAATCGGGGCCCTGCTACTCTCCTGCGCGGCCACGTCCCGTGCATGGGGCGACCAACCGCCGACGCTCCCACCTCCAGTCGAGGCCCCGGCTTCGGCAGAGGCCGGGCCGGTGCTGGTCGTCCCGGGAGTCCCCACGTCGGCATTCCCGGCATCGCGTCCCGGCGCCTCGGTTCCCGGACCGAGCGCCACGGCCGCGGGGGACGGCTTGCCGGCCCTCATCGGCCCTTCGGAGATGCCCGAGCCCGGCCTCTCCGGGTCGTCAAGGCGTGACGCTCCCGCGTCGACGAGCCGGGACGGCATCCCCCCGGAGCTCGACAAGGTCCCGGACCCGGTCGTGCCCGATCCCCCTCGTATGAGGCCGTCGCCTCGTAACGGCCCCCTTCCGCCCGTCCGGCGCTCGCCTCGCTTCCTCGGTCGATTCGCCCCCCCTTCCTCGATCACCGGTCGCGGTCCCCGGACGTCGCACGACCCGGACGAGCCGAAGTCGAAAGCGTACCCGGCCACCGACGCCGAGCTGAAACGTCGGATCGAACGCCAGGTCCGGGAGGCGCTCGGCGACCGAGCCCGGACGATCGAGGTCCGCGTCGTGGGCCGCAACGTGGCCATCCGGGCCGAGGCGTCGCGCTTCTGGCAGCGCCGGAGCGTCAAGCGTACGCTCGAATCGCTCCCCGGCCTGACCGGCTATCGGACGACCATCGACGTCGGCGACTGAGGCGGGGCCTTCGCTGTCCCCTCTCAACGGGTGGACCTCCAGACCTCGCTCGCCCAGGCGTTGCGTCTCCGGACGTGTGCCCGCAACTCCGCGAGGGGATAGTGGTGATCGCGCCAGCGGACCCCACCTCGCCACAAGGTCAGCCAGGTCGAGCGCACGAGGGCGATCGCACACGCGAACGCGCCGATCGGCAGCGTCAGGGCGTGACGCCAGGTGACCCCGCTCTGCCCCTCCGAGCCGCCCAGGAGCAGCGCGACCGAGCCGATCCCGACGACGCAAAGGGCCCGTGTCCACCAAGGGCCGACGAAAACGCCCGCATGAGGGGCCATCCCGAGCACCACGATGGCCAGCGTCGCGAGGGCGGCGACGGGGAGTCTGTAGTCCACCACGGCAAAGGAGTTCTTCTCGAGCCCGCGGATCATCCCGGCCAGCCCGACCTGCCAGCGGACCGAGACCACGCCCCGGCCGACGACCAGCCGCGAGGCATACCCCGCGACCTTCAGCGCCTGGCCGAGCCTCATATCGTCGTCGACCGAGAACGCCACACGGTGGAACCCGCCGATGGCATGGAAGGCCTCGGCGCGGACCAGATTGAAGGCCCCGACACCCACATAAGTCCGGCTCGCGCGCGCGGCGACCTGCCACCTCGGCGCATAAACGTCGGATATCAGGCCGAAGAAGGCGAGGAACATCCGCTCCCCCTCGTGCTCGGTGACCGTGTCGAACATGACCGCCATGTGGTCGATCCCCTCGCACCCGGCCCACGCGACGGCCCGCCGCAACGCCCCCGGCGCGAGGATCACGTCGGCGTCGCTGAAGAGCAGCCACGTCGCCGACGTCGCCTCGAAGGCCGATTGCAGCGCATGGGTCTTGCCCAGCCAGCCCCCCGGCAACTCGCGGACGTGGACGACACGGAGCCGGTCCTCCCCCGCGGCTATTGCGTCGAGGATCGCCCCGGTGGCGTCGGTCGAGCGGTCGTCGACGGCGATCACCTCCAGCCCGGGGTAGTCTTGCGCCAGGAACGAGCGGGTGGCCGGCCCGACCGCCTCCTCCTCATTCCTCGCCGCGAAGACGACCGCCAGGCTCGGCCATCCCCCCCCGGGGGCCTCCGCGGGCAGGTCGGCGAGCCGGATCACCGCATCGCGGTGACGCACGGTCGCGAGCCAGAGCCCGAGCCAGAAGAGCGAGGCCATGACCCCCAGGACCGATACCACACCGACCATCACCGATCCCCCTTCCTGAGTACCTTCACACTGCCATTGCACCTCAAGTGAGCGGCGATCTCGCCTCAGCCGCTCCGCCTCCAAGCACTATCGCGGCGCTGCTCGAACTGGCCCAATGGTCGCGCCGGCTCGCTTGACATCCAAGAGTGAAGTGCCGGCGGCCGGGGCGAAGACATCGGCCGGCAGTTCACCGGGGGGGTCGGCGAGGATCGCTTCGGCCTCGGCCTGGAACGCGTTGAACTCGTGGGTTGTTTGCTGGGACTGCTCGGGGCGCTCTCGTCTCCACCGCAGGGCCCGGTCGAAGTCGGCGCGGGCCCGAGCGGTCTGGCCGAGCCTCTGGCGGGCCATCGCCAGGAAGAACAGGTCGAAGGCATCGGATTCCCCCTTACCGGCGTCGAGGCTACGTTCCAGGACGGGCACGGCCTCGGCGAGGCGGCCATCGCGGTAGAGGGCGACGCCGAGCGTGTTGAGGTACATCGCCCGGTCGGGTGTCAGCCCCACGGCATGCCGGGCCAGGTCGAGGGCGCGGGTGGGGCTGCGGGTGCGTTCGGGACCGGTCGCCAGCGTCCAGGCCAGGTTGTTGCAGAGCTGGGCCAGCGGTTCCCGATCGGCCTGGTCCGGCCCCAGCCGCCGCGCCGCCTCGCAGTCGGCGATGGCCTCGTCGAATCGCTCTAGCCGGGCCAGTGCGTGGGCGCGGTCGTGACGGGCCTTGGCGTCGTCGGGGTTGGCCTCGATCGCGCGGGTCGTCCGGGCCACGATCTGCGCGGGCGTCTCGGCCGCCCGGGACAGCCAGGAATCGAGCCGGCCGCGATCGACGTGGAAGGGCTTCGGGTTCGGGGGGAAAGAGCCGGGCGCGTCGGGGGTGTCGGACGACGCCGGAGGGTCCCAGTCGAGCTGCAGTTCGGCCAGCCGACGGCGAATCGCCCGCAGGTCCCAGACGCGGAGATACGGCCGCTCCTGGAGCGTGGTCACCAGATGCGAGCCGTCCGGCGTGAACTCCAACGCGGCGATCCGCGCCTGTTCCGGATCCTCGAGCCGCGCAAGTTCCCGGCCGGTCTCGACTTCGACCAGGATTAAGGTCCCGGCGCGATCGTCGTAGACGGCGGTTCGCGAGTCGGGCGCGAAGGCCAAGTCGCTGGACACGCCCCGGAAGAGGCGCACCCTGGGCGTCCAGGTCGTCGTCTCGAAGAGGACCCAGCCATCCCAGTGGACGGCCAGCCACCGGCCGTCGGGACTGAACGACCGGACGAATTTGACCTCGTCGAGGACGCTCGGGAAATCATGAACCAGGCGACCGGTCTGGGCGTCCCAGAGCCTCATCCCATCGGCGTTGCTGCCGTGCGAGCCGGTGACGACCCAGCGGCCTTCGGGGCTGATCGCGATGTGGCGCACGTCGGGTTGGGGGCGCAGCCAGCGGAGGCGCCGGGGATTCCGGGCGTCGAAGACGAGCCCGCCGTCGTTGTACATGGCCGCCGCGATCGTGCGACCGTCCGGGGTGATGGCGAAGCCGTCCTGCGTGCCTCGGGGCTGGAGCATCTGCGGCGGGCCGATCGTCGACGCGCCGTCGGGCGCCCCCGTGATCGGCCACCGGAGCAGGGCGGGGAGTTCGGTCAGGACCGCGCCGGAGGCCTCGAAGAGGACCCGGTGTGCGTTGCCCGTGACCGGCAGCGTGGCCAAGGTCGCCCCGGTGGGCAGGTCCCACGTGGTGACGCGCGATCCGGTCGTCGCGAGCCGGCGGCCCGCCGGGTCGATGGCCAGCGCATTGTGTCGGTCGTCCTCCCGGAACGGCTCGGCGACCAGCGTACGGCACTCGGCCGCGGCGGCCACCTCCAGGATGCGGGCCTTCTCCTGCGTGGCGTCCAGGCTCAGCCTGCGGCCCGTTCGGTCGAACTCGAGCGTCGAGGACCAGGCCGACGGCCGGCTGAGGACCTGTCGGCCCGTTCGGGTGTCCCAGAGCCGCAGCACGGCGTCCCAGCCGCGGCTGGCAAGCAGCTCGCCGCCGGGGTGATAGGCGAGGATGAGCCCGTTGGAGGTCTCGCCCTTGAGGGCCATGATCGGCTTGCCGGCGTCGACGTCCCAGATGTAGATCACGGTGTCCGCGCAGGCCACGGCCAGGACGTTGGGTCGACGCGGGTTCCAGACGACATGCTCGGTATCCGACGGGTGCGGGAGCCTGGCCAGCAGCCGAGCCGACTCGCGGGAGAAGATTTGGACCGTGCTGGTGTCCCTCGCCGGGACCGCGATCCGGGACCCGTCCGGGCTGTAGGCCAAGGTCCATCCTTTGGCGGGGTGTTCGCTCCAGCGCCGGAGCAACCGCCCGCTCGGCAGATCGTAGAAGACGATCGAATCGTCCGCGCGGCCGAGGGCCAGCTCGCGGCCGTCGGGGCGAAAGCTCCAGTAGGCGGAGTTGGAGAGGTGCATTTCGCGGTCGGTCAGGACGAGCCGCCGCTCCCGGAGGTCCCAGACCTGGAGGATGTTGTGCCCGCCGGAGGTCATGGCCAGATACCGGCCGTCCGGGCTGAAGGCCGCCTGCGTGTGAGGACGGGCCGGCGGCAGGCCGGGCAGGCGAAGCAGCTCGGCGCCGTCGGCCAGGCGGCGGACGATCACCGTGCCGTCGTCGCGCTTGAAGGCGTATCGCTCGAAGGCCAGATCGACTGCGAAGCCGTTCTCCTTGGCCCGCGGCACGTCCAGCTCGCGTGACACGCGCAGGTCGGGCAAGGCCAGCGCGGCGATGGCCTCGTTGCGAAGGCGGAACCGCTCGGCTTCGGTGATCCCGACTTTCGAGGCGAGCCGCATGGCCCTCTCGATGGCGCCGAGTGTCTCGAACCGCTGGCCGACGCGGCGGCTCTGGCGGCGGGCCTCGGCCTCGGTGGTGTGGGCGTGGATCAGGTTCTTGTTGGCCTGGACAAGGTTCCGGGCGGCCTCGGCGGCCACCCGGCCGTTGCGATAGGCCGCGACGGTGGAGACGACCGCGATGACGATCGTCAGCACCGCCGCCAGCGCGTTCAGCCCGGCGACGAGCGGGTTCCGCTTGCACCATCGCCAGAGCTGTTCCGGCGGCGAGAGCGGGCGCGTCCGGGTCGGCCGATTCTGGACGACGCGTCCCAGCTCGTCGCGCAGTTCCGAGGCGGCCCGGAAGCGGTCCTTCGGGTCCTTCGCCAGGCACCTCAGGACGATCGCCTCCAGGTCGCGCGGGATGCGCCTGTCGAGCTGCCGCGGGGGCGTGGGAGCCTTGTGAGCGATCTGGTCGATGAGGTGTAGCCTGTCCTGGTTGTCGAACGCCGGCCGCAGCGCCAGCAGCTCGTAGAGCGTCGCGCCCAGGCCGTAGACGTCGCTGCGGGGGTCGGACTGGCCCGCGAACCGCTCCGGTGCCATGTAGCGGAGGGTGCCGACGACGTCGCCGGCGCCGGTCGGGCCGTCGGAGCCCTCGATCTTGGCGAGCCCGAAGTCGGCGACCCAGACCTCGCCGGCGGCGTCGAGCAGGAGGTTGGATGGCTTGATGTCGCGGTGCAGCACCCCCTGGGCGTGGGCGTAGGCCAGCGCGTCGGCCACGCGGGCGCCGATCCGGGCCACGCTCCGGTAGTACCGGGCCTCCGACGGGCCGATCAGCTCGGACCGCTCGGGCAACGTCGGGGGCTCCGGCGGTGTGCCCACGGGCTCGTCGTCGGGGGCCGTGCCCGGCTCGGTGGCGGACTCATCGGGCAGGACGGCTGCGTCGGTCGGCAGGTCGCCGAGCAGGCCGTGGGCCCGGGCCACGCTGATCGTCAAGGCGTCCTCCGGGGCCCGGGCGGGCCCGTCGGCGGGGTCCCGGTCGCGCAGCCGCCTCAGGTCCCGGAGGATGACGTCCAGGCCCTGGCCCCGGATGAACTGCATGGAGTAGTGGTAGACGCCCTCTTGCTCCCCGGTATCGAAGACCGGCACGATGTTCGTGTGATGCAGCCGCGCCGCCGACCGGGCCTCCAACCGGAAGCGTTCGAGCTGGCTGGAGTCCATGCGGCCGTGCCAGGGCAGGACCTTCAGCGCCACGTGGCGGCCGAGCGACTCCTGGATCGCCTCGTAGACGATCCCCATCCCCCCGCGACCGACCTCGCGGAGGATGCGGTAATCGCCCAACCGCTCGACCGCCGGGGCCGGCCCGGCCGACGCGCCGGAGTGGCTCCTGGTCAGGTCGTCGGGCGTGGGCTTGAGCCGCTCCATCATCACCAGTGCCGGGAAGACCTCGCGGATCTCGTCGGCCCACTCGGGGTGCCGCTCGACGTACTCGGCGATCGCGGGGCGCTCGCCGCGCCGGTGGCGCGCGAGGAACTCCTCGGCGAGCCGGTCGACCGGGCTATGGTCCGATGTCACGCCGTGCGTCGCCATGGGGCACCCTCCGAAAGGCGGTCGGGTCGGGTCGGTTCAGGCGTCGAAGAAGCCGGGGCAGCCGCCCAGGACGTCCTTCAACCGCTTCAGGGCGCGGATGTAACGGTTGCTGGCGGCCGTCTTCGCCAGGCCGAGGGCCTGGGCCGTCTCGGCGTTGCTCAGCTCCTCGAAATGGCGCAGGACTAGGACCTCGCGGTCGATCGGGTCCATGCGGTTCAGCGCCTCCTGCAGTTGTAGCTGCATCTCGGCCCGCTGCGCCGCGCGGGTCGGCGAGGTGAGCCGGCCCAGCAGCAGCTCGACCAGCGAGATCGAGCTGGCCTGGGGCATGGCGCCGCGGCGCAGCGAGACCTCCATCCCGGCGTCGCGCATCTCCACCCCGAGGTGATGGCGGTGCAGGTCGGTCAGCTTCTGGCCCGTCACCAGCCGCAACCACAGGAAGAATGGGATCGCCGGGTCGCGCAGATATTCCGCGAACCGCTTGTCGGCCTCGAGGTAAGCCTCCTGGAGCACATCGGAGGCGTCGAGGCGGCCGGCCAGGCGGCGGTCGAGGCGCAGGCGTACCATGTGCCGCAACCGTCCCCTGTAGCGGTCGAAGAGGGCCGCCAAGGCCCGCGGGTCTCCCGCCCGGGCGCGGCAGAGCAGGTCGTCAGCCTGGACACCCTCTCCACTCATGATGGTCCGCCCCCTACCCCTTTATCCGGGATGGGCAGGCCATCGTCCACAGGAGGGCCCTGTTTTCGTGAGCCGGGGCGGACACTTTCTCGTCGGGCCTCCGCCGGAGGTCGATGACAGTCGCTATCACCGAGGGATGGCCCACCCTCGTGTCGCCGGATCCGAAAAGCATCCCGAGCCATGATGATCCCGCATACATCCGCATCGGGCGGCCGGTTGGTGTTGTGGGGCGAGACCTCGCTCGGGTCGCCCGGGAAGACGTCCCGGAAGGCGACCGGGCGGGTCGAGCCGGCACGACTTCCACGCCCCCGGTTCGCCCCGGAAGGAGATCGTCTCGCCGAGGCGGTGGCCGACGAGGATGCCGGCTTCGAGCCCTCCGAGGAACAGTGGCAAATGGGTCGCATGGCTCTCGCCCGCGTTCAAGACCGTGATCACCGCGGGCACGACCCGGCCCTCCAGCGCCTCGATCCCCCACGCCCGGCCCCGCCCCTTGCGTCTCCCGGCGCGATGCCTCCGCCAGGCGGACGATCCGCAACGCGACCATACCAACGAAGCGATCCGGACGCCGATCGAACCGCAGCGTGCCATCGAGATGCCCTCGATCCGGGACGATGACCCGGCTTCGACGTCCGGTGGACGAGCGCGAACCGCCTCCCGGTCGGGATAGGTCCCTCGGCCCGCACGTTCCCGGTTCGAGTCTGGCACGTCAGTGATGAAAATCGATCAATTTCAGGGGTATCAGCGAACGTCTTCGGCGGGAGCGACGGTGTCCGCGCCGGTTGCCTCACGCCACTCCCAGCGGAGTTGATGCAGGCCCTGCGGGCGGGAAGGGGGGTCCACGCGGCCGGGGATCGAGGGCCGGCGCCCCTGTCTCCGGTCGAGCCAGTCTCTCGGGTCCAGGCGGCGGATCAGGGCGTCGAGCTCGTCGGGGTCGAGGAACGTCAGGTAGGAGGCGATCATCAGCTCGCCGAAGATCGGGATGTTGACCGTCAGCAGGACGCCGGCGTGCAGGCCCAGGCCCGCGAGGATTGCCCAGGGCCGGGTGGCGCGGGACCAGAGCAGGAAGGCCAGCGCGAACTCGACGACGAGGGCGCCGAGGGTCAGCGCGTTGATCGCCAGGGGATACTGGGTCAGCGGGTCGAGGCGGAAGCGGCCGACCTCGCTGTTGTTCAGGACATAGTGGAGCGCCGTGCCGTCCAGCCAGGTCGTCCCGTGGGCCTTCAGGACGGCGGTGTTGAAGTAGACCAGGCAGAGCTGGAGCTGGATCAGACGTTGCGCCCAGGGGACGATCAGGGGCTCGGCGAGGTTCCCCCGCTTGCGGGACGCCCGTCGGGCGTCGAGCGAGTAGGCGGCGCCGCAGGGGCTGAGCATCAGGTAGAAGGCCAGGAGGATCAGCAGGACGTCGGCCCCGCAGGCGCTCGAGACGTTGCGGTGGTGGATCGAGAGCATGCCCAGGTAGAGCGCGATGCCCATCACCCGGGTCCGCCAGCCGAGCGTGAACAGGACGGCGACGATCGCCGTGGCCCCGAAGGCGACCCGGACCGAGGTCGGGTCCTGCACCCGCTGCAAGGGCGAGAACCGGAGCGGCCCGGCGGACTCGCGGGCCTCGGTCCCGTGCAAGAGCCCGGCGTCGGTGAACCAGTGGTCGAAGTCGGCCGTGAGCAGCGCCAGGTTGGCCAGTGCGACGACCCCGAAGGCGATCCGGAAGGCCCCCAGCGGACGCGCCGAGATCGGCCCGAACCAGAAGGTGTTCCAGGCGCGGAGCGGGTTCATGGCCCCACCTCTTGCAAGTTCGGGAAGCGGTACGACGCGATCGGGTGCGGCTGCGTCGGCAACATCGGATCGGCCGGCGGCTCGCCGGGAGGGGGGGTCAGGCGGACCTGGTAGCGGAGGTAGACATCGACGGGGAACGCGTCGGCCGGGAGGCCGAGCTTCCGGATCGCGTGCCGCGCCGCGAACTCGCGCTGCGCCCGGCTCTCCTCGCCGCCCATGTTGGCCGCGTATTTCGAGTGGCGGAACCGCAAGGCCCCCTCCAACCTGGAATAATCGGCCAGCTTGGCGAACGCGAAGTTGTAGCGGATCCCGCGCACGTCGATCGCCTCGGCCTCGAGTATCAGCGTGTCGCGGACCGGGTCGGGGGCGAACATCCCCCAGTATTGCCAGAGCCCGAGCGGCAAGATGTAGTAGGCCAGGGTCCCCGCGAGACGCCGCTGAATCGGGCAGGGGGGGAGCACCCAGATCGACACGGCCCCTATGTGCCCGATCAGGAATGCCGAGATCGCCAATCGCCGTGCGGTCCAGATCCAGGTCAAGGCTCCCTCCCTTCCCTTCACTCACTTCCACTCCGTCTCGACAGGGTGGCGGACTTTAGGAAATCTCGACGAGAGCGTCAATTCGACTTGGATGAGGCGGGAGGGCCGTTCCGATCTCCGAAATGCCCATCTCCCGACGGGAGAGAATGCCCGAAGGGCGGGCGAGGGTCCCGTCTTTCGACAACGAAACAGCCCCGAAAGAGGCAGCCGGCGGTCTCCTGTGCATACCAGGACGGGGCTGCGCCGGACCATTGGCCCCCTCTGCGGACGGTCGTGGGCGTTGTCCAAGCGTCCGGATGAGCGTCAAACCACGTAAGCTTTCCCTGTTCGCCAGCAATCGTCTCGACGGGGCAGCAAGCGTCGAGCCTATTTCTGCTCGGGCGCAGAGGTTTTCGTATTGATGGGATCGTCGGCCGGGACTTCGCCGGGCATGGCCGCCTGCGGCTCGGCTTCGTCCAGCAGTAGGGCCGCGATCGCCTCCAGTTCCAGCGGTCGCAATTCCCCGGGCACGGTGAGCCGGACCATCCCCGCGCGGTCGAGGAACAACGTGGTCGGGAACCCGTCGAGGCGAGGGATCCGCCCCCAGGTCTTGTCGTCCCCGAGCAGGCAGGGATAGGGGACCCGGTTCTTCGACACGAATGCCTTGACGGTCGCATTGACCTCCGCGGCCGGCACGCGCTCGTAGTGGATGCCGACGACGGCCAGGCCCCGCTTGCCTTCCCTCTCGAGCAATTGGGTCAGGCGGGAGACCAGGCGCCGGCAGGGGGGACACCAGGTCCCCCAGACGTTCACGATCGCGACCTTCCCCGCGAAGTCGGACCGCGAGACCATCTTGCCGCCCAGGTCGGGCAGCTCGAAGTCGAACCGGTAGGGCTTGGAGACGGCAAGCGCACTCCTGGCCCGCTCGCGTGTCCGGATTCGGGCCTTTTGCTCGGCCGTGGCCTTCAGCTCACGGAACCCGGGCAATGCTCGGAGCGTGTCGAGGTCGGGATCGGTCTCCAGCAGCTCCACCAGCTCGAAGCCCGCGTCGATGGCCTCGGCCAGCGCCCCCAGCGCCTTCCGGGCCTGCCGGTCGCGGGCGTGGACGCAGGCCTCTTTGTACAAGGTCGAGCTCAAGGTCAGCCTCTCGCCCGGCCCGAGGTCCTTGTGCGCGACGGCGAGCCGGCGCATCGTCGCGGCCGCCTCCAGCAGGAGGGTCGAACTCTCCGGGCCTTCGAGTCGAATGGCCCTCTGGGTGGTGACCTCCGCCAGTAGTAACAAGGCCCGGCGGTCCTCGGGCTCCGCCGCGACGACCTGCTCGATCAGGCGGGCCGCCTCCGCCAGGTCGCCTCCCCGCACCGCCCCGATCGCCCGGGCCAGCGGATCGCTCGCCGGGGCCGGGTCGGCTCGCGCCGGGGCGGGGGGCCCTGGCGCGGGGACGGGCCGTGGACCGCTCGACAACGCGAGCGCGAGCCCGGTCAATACCGTCGCCGGAGATCGAAGAGACATCGGGGCCTCCGTCCGTCGGCGGGGGCTCTGCGTCCCGCCCTGAACATCCGAGGGCGGGGGGATGGGACCATCCCGCACGCGAACCCGCTTCACTTCACCGCCGGGCCGTCCCCTTGTCAAACCAGTCCGCCAGGATCCGGGTCGCCGTCGTCTCCCCGATCGACTCGAATTTCCGCCGCACGCGAGCCGCGGCGTCCCCCGAATCGGCCCCGACGCATGCGGGTTGAGGTGTGCGGGCCACACGCCCCGGCTTGTCGTTGCCGGGGCGAGCTTTTATAGTAAAGGGGTATTGGCAAACGACCTGACCGACCCGTCAGGGAGGACGCCGGGGCCTGCGCGGCCCCGGGCGGGATCCGGCTCTCTTGCCTCCGAGTGAGATGACCTGGGCGAGGAGTTCGAGCCGCCGATGCCGCAGGATGCACCGCACACCAACGTCGTCGTCCTGGGCTCGACCGGCTCGGTGGGCCGCAGCGCGCTGGGGGTCATCGCGCACGACGGCGGGGCCCGGCTGAAGGCCCGAGGGCTCGGCGCGAATACCAGCGTCGACGCGCTGGTGGAGCAGGCCCGGGAATTCCGGCCGCGCTACATCGCCCTGGCCGACCCGTCCGCCGCGGCGGACGTCGACGGCCAGTTGCAGGGTTCCGGCATTGAGGTGCTCTCCGGGCCGGACGGCCTGGCACGGATGGCGAGCGACCCCGAGGCCGACCGGGTCCTCTGCGCGATCGTCGGGGCGGCCGGCCTGCAGGGGACCTGGGCGGCCCTCGAGGCGGGCAAGATCGTGGCCCTGGCCAACAAAGAGACGCTGGTCGTGGCCGGGCCCCTGGTCATGGAACTGGCGAGGCGCCGCGGCGGGACCCTGCTGCCGGTCGACAGCGAGCATTCGGCGATCTTCCAGGCGCTCCGCGCCGGGACGAAGCGGGAGGTCCGCCGCGTCATCCTGACCTCGTCGGGGGGCCCGTTCCGGGGCCGAAGCCCGCGCGAGCTGGCGGAGGTGACGCCCGACGAGGCGCTCCGGCATCCGACCTGGAAGATGGGGCCGAAGATCTCGATCGACTCGGCCACCCTGATGAACAAGGCCCTCGAGGTCATCGAGGCGCGGTGGCTCTTCGACCTCCGTCCCGAC
>JAABUS010004933.1_pt1 | contig 18369 bp, 12 predicted proteins | sample 5560161 | NCBI WGS metagenome assembly JAABUS01 (sample SAMN10711885, study PRJNA513376) | rock metagenome | isolation source: Antarctica rocks | place: Antarctica: Victoria Land, Trio Nunatak nord | collected 2016-01-04 | reverse complement strand
TTTATTCAACGACAGGCTGAAATAGTAAACCTTAATTAAAGATTAGCTGCAGGCTATCAGCCGCAAGCCACAAGCTTGAAGCTAATAGCTGAAGGCTGAAAGCTATAAATGATATGCTCAATCCCAGGTTAGCCGGACGGTATGCAAAAAGTGTGATAGACCTTGCGGTTGAAAGAAACCAACTTGAAGAGGTATATAAAGATATGCTTTACCTGCAGGCGGTATGCAAGGCAAGTCGTGAATTTGTTATCCTTTTAAAAAGTCCTGTTATTCCTATTGATAAGAAAGGCAAGGCTTTAACCGCAGTTACTGCAGGGAAAATTTCTGAATTAACGGCTGCATTTAACAAGCTTTTGATAAGTAAAAACAGAGAATTTTATTTGCCCGAAATAGCAGATGCTTTTATTGATCAATACAATGCAATTAAAGGCATACACAAAGTAAAACTTACAACTGCTGCTCCTGTAAGTGATGATGTTAAGAAGGCCATTGTAAGTAAAATAATAAAAGAAACTTCCATAGAACACATTGAACTGGAATCTGTGGTTAAAGAAGAATTAATTGGAGGTTTCATACTTGAGTTCAACAATAACCGGGTTGATGTAAGTATTGAGCGTGATTTAAGAGACTTGAAAGCTCAATTTGACAAGAATATTTATGTTCAGCAAATTAGATAGGTGAAGCCCCGGCCCTAAAGGGAGAAGTGAGACTATAGAAGTTTTTTTGATTGGTAATAAGTCGAATAAAAATTGTTATAGTCGCAACGGTTAGTTGTTTGAAAAACAAATGTTGTTACAATAAAAAATAAATTAATTAATTCCTGCCCCCTTTATACTCGGGCATTACTAAAACATCCCTGTATTAACCCCCTCTAGGGGACGGGGGCAAAATAAGAACTATGGTTGACATTAAGCCAGATGAAATATCAGCAATATTAAGACAGCAATTAAGCAGCTTCAATGCTTCTTCTGATCTTGAAGAAGTAGGTACAGTATTACAGGTAGGAGATGGTATAGCACGTGTTTATGGATTAAATAATGTGCGAAGTGGTGAATTGGTTGAATTTGAAAATGGTGTAAAAGCGATTGCACTTAACCTTGAAGAAGATAATGTGGGCGTGGTTTTAATGGGTGATCAGGAAGCGATAAAAGAAGGATCAATGGTGCGCCGGACAGGCAATATTGCTTCTATCAAAGTAGGAGATGGCATGGCAGGACGCGTTATTAATATGCTGGGAGACCCTATTGATGGAAAAGGCCCTCTTACAGGTGAGTTGTATGAGATGCCATTGGAGCGAAAAGCGCCAGGCGTAATTTTTCGCGAACCGGTTAAAGAACCGTTACAAACGGGTGTTAAAGCTATAGATGCGATGATCCCAATCGGACGGGGACAACGTGAACTTGTTATCGGAGACCGTCAGACCGGTAAATCTGCTATTTGTGTTGATACCATCATTAACCAAAAAGAGTTTTATGATGCTGGTAAACCGGTATATTGTATATATGTGGCTATCGGTCAGAAAGCAAGTACCATAGCAGGTGTTATGAAGATTCTGGAAGAAAATGGCGCTATGGCTTATACCACGATCGTTGCTGCTTCTGCGAGCGATCCTGCTCCACAACAGTTTTATGCTCCGTTTGCAGGCGCAGCACTCGGAGAGTTTTTCAGAGATACAGGCCGTCCTGCATTGATTATTTATGATGATCTTTCTAAACAAGCTGTCGCCTACCGTGAAGTGTCTTTGCTGTTAAAAAGACCTCCGGGACGTGAAGCTTATCCTGGCGATGTGTTCTACCTGCACAGCCGCTTACTTGAGAGAGCTGCAAAAGTTATTTCTAAAGATGAGATTGCCAGAAAAATGAACGACTTGCCTGAGAGCATTCGTCATCTGGTAAAAGGAGGCGGTTCTCTGACAGCTTTGCCCATTATAGAAACACAGGCCGGTGATGTATCTGCTTACATACCTACAAACGTAATCTCTATCACAGACGGACAAATTTTCCTTGAAGGCAATTTGTTCAACGCCGGTATTCGCCCTGCAATTAACGTCGGTATTTCTGTTAGCCGCGTAGGGGGAAATGCCCAGATAAAATCTATGAAAAAAGTAGCAGGTACTTTAAAACTTGACCAGGCATTATACCGGGAGATGGAAGCCTTCTCGAAGTTTGGAGGTGACCTTGACCCTGCTACAAAAGCTGTGTTGGACAAAGGAGCACGCAACGTAGAAATTTTGAAGCAGGCCCAATATTCACCTGTGCCAGTTGAAAAGCAGGTAGCTATCATTTACCTTGGTACGCAAGGTTTATTAAGAGAGGTGCCTGTTAAAAGGGTTAAAGAATTTGAGGAGCATTTTTTGACGGAAATGGAAAATAAAATGCCTGAACTGTTAGCAGAATTTAAGCAGGGTAATCTGCCTGCAGATGGAGTTGCTAAAATGGTTGATCTGGCAAAAAATTTAATAGGAAATTATAAGTAAGAAACGGTTAAATAGTTTTAATTTTTTTGATAAATAACAAAATAGCCTCGCCTTATCGGGGCTGTTTTATTTTGGACAATTCTATTACAATAATTTTTCAGGCACTTTCTATGAATGTAAAAGTTGAGATAGAAAATATTTTAGTGGAAGCTATTGCGTGTATAAATGGTATTAATACCAAACAAATTAATAGCTCTTTTAGTTGGTTTAATACTTTTGTTCCAGCAAGTTTTGTTGTATTATTGTGATATGGCAATTATTCCTCCTTATTTATCAAAAGGTGACACAATCGGTATTGTATGTCCTGGTGGTTATATGCCGGTAGAGAAGGCACAAACCTGTATACGTGTTTTAATGGAATGGGGATTTAAAGTAAAAGCAGGAAGCACTCTGGGCACACAATTTAATTATTTTTCAGGAACGGATGACCAACGTCTTGGAGACCTTCAGCAAATGCTGGATGATGATTCTATCAAAGCTATTTTATGTGCCCGTGGCGGCTATGGAGCAGTAAGGATCATTGACAGATTGAATTTTAAAAAGTTCAAAAAGAATCCAAAATGGATTATTGGTTACAGCGATATTACTGTTTTGCATTCCCATGTTTTCAGTCGTTTAAAAATTGCTTCACTTCACTCTCCTATGGCAGCAGCTTTTAATGATGATGAATATAAAAATGAGTTTATTCAATCATTACTGAGTGTTCTGATCGGTAAGAAACCCAGGTATACATGTGAGGTAGATACCTACAATAATACCGGAACAGCAACGGGAACTTTAGTTGGCGGTAATCTGTCTTTACTTGCTCACCTGATTGGCACACCTGCAGATATAAATACAGCGGATAAAATTTTGTTTTTAGAAGATGTGGGCGAATACATTTACAACATTGACAGAATGATGTATCAATTGAAGCGGAGTGGCAAATTTGATGAACTTCAAGGTTTAATTATAGGCGGATTTACTGAGGTAAAAGATACTGTAATACCATTTGGCAAAGATGTATATGAAGTTATTTACGATAATGTAAAGGAATATAATTATCCTGTTTGCTTTAATTTTCCCGTAGGGCATATACGTGAAAATTATGTACTAAAAATAGGGGCTCCATACAAACTGCATGTAGGAAAAAAAATGGTTACATTAGAGGAAGACTAAACGGTTGAATTTTTGCCTGAAGCCTATGAGGATTATAAAGCGGACGTAATTCTTCTGCAAGTTCAAATTCTAAAAATCATCGGAACTGCTGTTATTCAATAGTCCTAAAGATTTTTTACTTTCTTTGCCGGATGAAGCTTTTTTTTATCCGTTTTATAAAATCGTTTTTTATAAAGCTGCAATTTCACAGGATATTTTATCCATTTACAGGAGTGTTTTTAAACCTGGTTTACCTGACCAGGCTTTCCAAATGGGTGCATGAAAATAAAAAAATAGAGTACAACGATTTTTTAAGTAAATGGGATTATAACAAGCGATATCAAATGTACAAATGGGTGATTGAGAAAGAGTATCTTACAGGCCCTTTAAATTATCTTGAATTTGGGGTTGCAAGCGGCAAATCTTTTGATTGGTTCATGACTCAAAATTCACATGCTGAGAGTCGCTTTTATGGCTTTGATACATTTGATGGTTTGCCTGAAGATTGGGGACCTTTTAAAAAAGGAGCATTCAGCAACGATAACAAAATGCCTCTTATTAAAGACTATAGAGGTAAATTTATAAAAGGCTTATTTCAGCAAACACTTCCTGCCTTCTTAACAGAACTTGATAACAGCCGCAGAAATGTATTGATGATGGATGCGGACTTATGGTCTGCAACTTTGTATGTACTTACTTCACTTGCGCCTTTTGTAAAGAAGGGCGATATTATTTTCTTTGATGAGTTTGTAGTTCCCACACATGAATTTAAAGCTTTTCTTGATTTTACCCACTCGTATTATTTAAACCTTCAATTAGTTGCCGCTGCAAACAATTATTATTTTGTTGCTTTTAAGGTTGTTTAAAGTAAATAGGTATAAATGAAGTTGTTTTTCTGCGGTTAATATTTATATTTATTCAAATCCCGGTATCACAAATTCCACTTTTTACTGCCACCTTTCATATTAATGAGGTTAGTAAAACTAAGTATAGTGGGATTTAGCTCCGAATACTTTTACGAATAATATACCGCTACCGGTTTCTCCATTGGGTGTTCAGAAGCTTCTCTTATGATCTCGTCACGTGGAATTTATGTTCCTCTTTCAAAGGTTAGAGGATAAATAAAATGCTTCATGCTCAGCTTCTGCTATTACATCTAAAAGAAAAAATTTTCATCTTTTTACACCTCTTCGTACTGGTTTACAATTCGTTTCAGCTTAATGTTTGAAACAGGTGCGACAATCAAAGGAAATTTTTCGACAGTTATATTACTGGGGTCAAGTCCAAAACCTCTTTCTTCTGTCAAACTGATTTCTTTAATCCAGAAATAAGCTTTCATTATTAATTTTTCAGCAAAAGGAAGTTCATTATCCTGGCTGAGATATTTTTCCATTACAACAAACTGAAAGTCACCGGTAACATTATTTCTTTCCAGGCTTTCATAACGGCTGGTTATGTTCACTTCCTTATTAGAAACCAGGTCTGCTACTACATTTCGAAACATCAGGTTAATTCTTTGTGCAACTCTAAAACCCAATCTGAATTCTACCCTAATAATATCATTAGGTATAATGTGATCGACACTGTACTCAGAAGTGTAGGGATCGTCTAAAATATCTACATGAACAAACCAATAAATATCGGCCCGTTTGGGTTTCCGGTTTAATATAGAATAAATAATTTTGTGTTCAATCTCTTTGGGATTATTGGCACTCGTCATATAAACGAGATGCGTAGCATATTTAGGAACGGTTTTATCGTTACTTAATTCCTGTATCTGTGGAATATAATGTTCAAGCCTTACAAATTCAATATAACGGTTTTTAACTTTCTGGCTTCTATACCATATATACATAATAGTAAACATGAATACGGCTACAAGGAGAGTTATATAGCCTCCATGTGTAAATTTTTCCAACAGAGCCACAAGGTATGCGCTTTCAATAGTGAAATAACTGACAAGAAAGAGGTATATCCAATAAGGTTTAACCCTTTTAAGAACGAGAAAATTGGAAAACAATACAGTGGTGGCAAGCATTGTTACTATAATAGCTAATCCATAAGCAGCTTCCATCCGCGAAGATTCCCGAAAATATAATACAACACTTACACACCCTACAAAGAGTAAATTACTTATTCCGGGAATAAAAAGCTGACCTTTCTCTTCAGAAGGATACCTGATCTTTAATTTAGGCCAGAGATTAAGACGCATCGCTTCACCTATCAGGGTAAATGATCCTGAGATCATTGCCTGACTGGCAATAATTGCAGCCGTAGTTGCAATTATAACCCCTATGAGTACAAACCATTCAGGCATAAGGTCGTAAAAAGCATTGATATTCAGTGCAGCTTTTACTTCAGGTGTGATAATTAATCCTTTATGATGTGCAAGTAAACTGGCTCCCTGGCCAAAATAATTCAGTAATAAACACGTTTTTACAAATATCCAGGTAATGCGAATATTTGATCGGCCACAATGGCCCAGATCGCTGTACAAAGCCTCTGCACCGGTGGTACATAAGAACACTGCTCCGAGAAGCCAAAAGCCATGAGGATAAACAGTTAAAAATCTTATTGCATAGTAAGGATTAAGCGCTTTAAAGATAGATAAGTCATCCATAATATGAATTGCTCCTAAAACTGCAAGCATAGTAAACCAAACGGACATTATCGGCCCGAACTTTTTACCGATAGATGCAGTTCCAAATTGTTGTAAAAAGAAAAAAGCTACAAGGATTGCCAATACAATGAAAACAATTGTGTTTGTATGAATATCATGGAGAGCGGGAAGTTTTTTGAGACCTTCAATTGCTGAGGTAATGGAAATAGGTGGAGTAATGATGCCATCAGCTAAAAGTGACGCCCCTCCTATCATAGCAGGAAAAACAAACCACTTCTTTCGTCGTCGCACTAAAGCATATAAGGCAAAAGTTCCACCCTCGCCGTTATTATCAGCAGTAAGAATTAAGACAACATATTTAATGGTAGTTTGAAGGGTAATTGTCCAAAATATGCATGATAAACTTCCGATTATAAGTTCATCAGTAATTTGCCTTCCTCCGATTATAGCATTAAAAACGTATAAAGGAGAAGTGCCAATATCACCATATATGATTGATACCTAATGCAATCAATAAACCCGCTGAAGTAACCTTGTTAATATTCTTTGCCACAATGAAAGAAATTGATAAAGAAATGAGAAGCAAATGTATAGGTAAAAATAATTCTTACTTGGTAATTTCTTATAATCAGTTTTACAAAATTAAATATTTGGTTAATTCTTGCCCGCTGTGTTTTTAATTTTTAATAAATGGAACACGTTAAGATTTATTGGATAAATTCATAAGATACAAAGCTTACATTTGTTATGATATAAAATTATTAAAGATTATATGAAAAGATTTGCAGCAGGTTTAGTGTTTTTGATAAATTTTTATGTTGTAAACGCACAGCGGGTAATATACAGTGAGCCTGATAAAAACGATTACAGACAAACACAGTTTGAAATAATCGGAAAGGTTAGTGGCAATATTCTCATATACAAAAATCTGAGAAGCTCATATATTATGGGCATTTATAATATGGATATGAAGCAAAAAGAACGAGTAAAACTTGATTTTTTGCCCGACAGGATTATTAATGCTGATTTTTTAGCTTATCCTGATTTCTGTTATATGTTCTATCAATATCAAAGAAGAAGCGTAGTCTATGCAATGGCCGCCAAACTTGACGCTAATGGAAAAATTCAGGGAAAGCCTGTGACAATGGATACTACTGAAATAAGTTTTTTGGCAAGTAATAAAATTTATTCTGTTATAAACAGCGATGATAAACAGTACATCGGATTATTTAAAATAAACAGTAAAAATGATGATAATTATGTCGTAACAACGGTTATATACAATAAAGACCTTGAAAAAAAAGAAAAACAATACCTAAACGTTCCTATGCACGACAAGCACGATTATCTTTCAGAATTTGCTTTGGATAATGAAGGAGATTTTTCTTTTTTAAGAGCAGCGCAAGGCCAGGAAAATGATAAGGTGCAAAAATTATATCTGTTGACAAAAAAGTATGGAACAGCCCAAATAAAAGACAACCCCATAAGCTTAAATAATCACGCTCTTGATGACGTAAGGCTAAAAGTGGATAATTTCAATAAACGTTATATTATTTCTTCTTTTTATAGTAAAACCCGCCGCGGAAACATTGAGGGACTTTTTACTTGTGTCTGGGACAAGTTTTCAGATTCAATAAAAGCAGCATCTGTTGTTCAGTTTGATGAAAATATAAGAAACGATGCAAAAGGCGATAATAGTGTTAAAACTGCCTTTAATGACTTTTTTATTAGAAACATGATTGTAAGAAAGGATGGTGGATTTTTGCTTTCTGCAGAATCTTTTTTTAGTACAGGCAGAGGAGGCAACTTTAACCGTTATGATTATCTGTATGGTTCTCCTTTTTTACGTCCTATGGATTATTACATGTTTAGCCCTTATGGATACGGTTATCCCTGGTATCGTTACAACAGCCTTGGTCAGAGCACCCGGTATAATGCTCAAAATATTGCTGTTTTTTCATTTGACAGCAGTGGAAAAATCAGTTGGAGTAATGTTCTCAATAAAAACCAGTACGACGATGAAACAGATGCTTTTATCGGGTATTCTCTTTTAAATACCGGCGACCAGCTTCATTTTTTATTTAACCAGCAGGAAAGAAGGTTGCAGTTATTAACAGACCAAAGTATATCACCTACCGGCCAGGTAACCCGCAACCCAACACTCAAAAATCTCGATCAGGGCTATGATTTTATGGCACGATATGGAAAACAAACTGGCAGCAGGCAAATAATTTTCCCATGTTTGTACAGAAATTACCTTTGTTTTGCACGGTTGGATTTATAGAAGAAAAACCTGTAGAATAAAGAGTGGTTGCCCTATTTAAAGACCGGTCTCCGGCTGCAATTATCTGGCTTTTTATACTGAGCATTATTGTGCATAGTCATTTTTTTGTTGATACCCCGGCTGTATATGCAAAAAATGCAGATGGCGTGCTTTCAGCCTTTTTAAATGCTTACATTGTTCAGTTAACTCCTGGTGTTATTGTTTTCATTTACCACGCCCTTGTTCTATTGCAAGCTTTAAGGCTAAATCATCTCTTTACTGATCATCGAATGTACAGTAAGGTTAATTACCTGCCGGCAATGGTTTACATTTTACTCACCGGTGTTTTTACCGAGTGGAGCACTCTTACCCCGGCACTTATTGTTAATACCATATTGATATGGTTTTACGGGAAGACGATTAGATTATATAACACTCCCCATCCTAAAACCATGTTGTTCAATATTGGTCTTCTTACAGCAGTAAGCATTATATTATATCATCCGTCCGCTTTACTTATACCCGTGGCTTTTTTTGCCCTGATGATACTGCGCCCTTTTGTAATAACTGAATGGCTTGTATTAGTAATGGGTATTATTTTCCCATTTTACCTTTTAGCTTCTTATCTCTATTTAACTGACAGGCTATACGAAATAAAAAACTATATTCCTCTCTGGCAAATCACTCTTCCTCATATTCAAAATAAAATAATTTTTTTTGTAACTATTGCAGCAATACTCATTATCTTATTTATTGGCTTATTTTACTGGCAGCAGGAAAACCGAAGGTTGCTGATACAGGTAAGAAAGAACTGGGTTGTATTACTGGCAATGCTTTTTGTCTTTTTGCCATCGCCTTTTATTAATAAAAACACCGGCATTGAAAGCATACTATTATGCATAGTTCCCGCCAGTCCGCTGATGGCCAGAGGTTTTCTCGCTCCTAAAAAAAATACTATCCCTGCTCTTATGTTTTGGGCATTAATTTCTTTGGCAATTTTAAAAAACTGGCAAATAATTTAGAACCACGGTTATAGAACCACGATTTTTTGGATTAATAAGTGATTATGAGGAAATGGGGATAGTCATTAGGTCATTAAGTCGTTAAGCATCGGGCATTGGTATTGGATATAATTCATCAGGTCATAAAAGCACTGGGTAGCTTGAGGCTTTAATTAAGCTAGCGGCTCACAGCTCGTAGCTCCCTTAAATATTACACGACTATTTACATTTCGATATTTACCTTTGTATTTTATAATTATAACAATTATTATGAAATTTGGAATTGTTGTTTTTCCAGGCTCTAATTGCGACAAGGATATGAAGGACGCTTTACAGGATGAGTTGGGAAAAGAGGTAATAATGCTTTGGCACAAAGACAAAGATTTAAGTATGTTTTCTAAAGATGACTGCATTGTATTACCTGGAGGTTTTTCTTATGGCGATTATTTACGCTGCGGAGCAATTGCACGTTTCAGTCCTATGATGCAAAGTGTTGTAGATTTTGCCAATAGAGGAGGAAAAGTGTTAGGAGTATGCAATGGTTTTCAGATTTTATGTGAAAGTGGTTTATTGCCTGGAGTTCTTTTACAGAATGCACAGCAGCAATTTGTTTGTAAAAATATTTATATGACCGGTAATGACGCGGTTCCGTTAAAGATTCCTGTTGCTCATGGTGAAGGAAGATATTATGCAGAAGATATCGTGCTCAATGGATTGGAATCAAATGAACAGGTTATTTTTAAATATTGTGATGAAAAGGGAAATATAGAGCCTGGGGGTAATCCGAATGGAGCAGTAAGAAATATTGCAGGCATCAGCAATAAACAAAAAAATGTTTTCGGACTCATGCCACATCCTGAAAGAGCAATCTCTCCGGTATTAGGAAACGTTGATGGAATTCAGGTATTTAAGCTATTAGGGTTGAATTAACAATATTCGGCGTGTCAATTGTAAACTTTAGCGTAAATAAAATAAAAAATCATGCATAAGATTATATCTCTTATTATTTGTGCTTTGTTTGTTTATAATGCAATGGCACAAATAAAAGACCCGGTAAAATGGACAGCTACAAGCAGAAAAAAAGCAAATGGATATGAAGTAGTGATTACCGCCACATTACCTAAACCCTGGCATATTTATTCTCAAAATACGGGAGAGGGGGGACCGGTAGCAACTAATTTTAAATTTACTAAAAACCCCTTGTTAACTTTTAATGGAGAAGTAAAGGAGGTGGGAAAGCTAAAGGAGAATTATGATAAACTTTTTGATACTAAAGTAAAATATTACGGGGATAAAGTTGACTTTGTGCAGGCTTTAAAAGTAAGAGGTAATGTAAAAACGAATGTAAATGTAACGGTTGAATATATGACCTGTGATGACAGTCAATGTCTGCCACCAACAAAAAAAACATTTAATGTTTCTTTGTAAATACCAACAAATGCATCAATGATCAGATTTTTTATAGGTGTTTTTTTTGTAATAATGTTTTTTATCTCACTTACAATAACTGCACAGGAAATTAAGCCTGTGCAGTTTAGTTTTTCTTCTAACCGTGATGCTTCAGGCCAGACTTTTATTTCTATAAAGGCAAAGATTCGTTCAGGGGTTCATATATATTCTGCAAAAAGAAAATTGCCAGATGAAGTATTTGTTACTTCTGTTGATTTTGACAGTACTGTAAAAAGATATCTTAAGGACAGTTTAATCGAATTAGGAAATGTGAAAACATCTAAGGACTCTGCAACAGGGACCATTGCAGTAAGATTTTTTAGCGACAGTATAGAATGGAAACAGGCCTTATATTTTGGTAAACAGGATAGTTCAGTAATTAAAGGAACCGTAACATGGCTTGCACGTCAGGGAGATACTTTTCCGGGAGGAGAAGAAAGTTTTTCTATAAAAGTGAAGGCTGCACCACAAGAGGCTTTTTCATCAAATGTGATTGAAAATAATTCCATTTGGTCAAATTTCTGGCTTTGCTTGCTTACTGGTCTTTTAGCGGTATTAACACCTTGTGTTTTTCCTCTTGTACCTGTTACTGTAAGCTTCTTTTTAAAAAGAAGTAAATCCCGATCTGAAGGATTACGAAATGCCATTTGGTATTCGTTGTCTATTATTTTAATATATACTATACCGACGCTTATTCTCACTTTAATTTTTGGCGACAAGACATTATATAATATTTCTACGCATCCTGTAAGTAATCTGCTCTTCTTTGTCATCTTTATCATTTTTGCTATCTCTTTTTTGGGTGCTTTTGATATCTCACTGCCTAATAGCTGGGCAAATAAGTCGGATGAAAAAGCAGGTAAAGGCGGATTAGCAGGTATTTTCTTTATGGCCCTTACGTTGGTAATTGTCAGTTTTAGTTGTACCGGTCCTATTGTAGGTACCTTGCTCGGGCAAACATCATCACAGGGAGTTAGTATAGCCCCTGTAATAGGTATGCTTGGTTTTGGATTGGGACTGGCCATGCCTTTTTCTTTGTTTGCTTTTTTCCCGTCAATGCTTAAATCGTTGCCCAAAAGTGGTGGATGGCTTAATACTGTTAAGGTTAGTTTCGGTTTTATAGAACTGGCGCTTGCGATGAAGTTTCTTTCGAATGTAGACCTTGCTTATCATTGGCGGTTGCTCGACAGAGATATATTCCTTGTTATCTGGATAGTAATCTTTACTTTGCTTGGAATTTATTTATTAGGTAAATTAAAATTCAGCCACGACAGTGAGGCGCCTTACATAAGTGTACCAAGATTATTTCTGGCGATTGCCTCGTTTTGTTTTGCCTTGTATTTATTTCCAGGGCTATGGGGTGCACCCCTCAAAGGAATTGGCGGATGGTTGCCGCATACAAGTACACAGGATTTTAACCTGCATGAGATAAAGTACCAGTTGGACGATCTGAGAAAATCAGGGTTGAGTTCCGGTTCTCCTGCGAGTGTGGCCCTGCCCCCCAGAAAATATACTGATAAGTTACATGTTCCTTTTGGGCTTACCGGTTATTTTGATCTTGATGAAGGTATGGCTGCTGCTAAAGTATTAAACAAACCGGTGATGCTTGATTTTACAGGACACAGTTGTGCAAACTGTCGTAAGATGGAAGCAGAAGTCTGGGACGATCCGGAAGTAATGAAAAGAATAAAGGAAGATTTTGTATTAATCAGCCTTTATGTAGATGAGTCTCATGAACTTCCTGAAAACGAACAATATACTAATAAAGAGGGCGAAAAAATTACTACCCTCGGGCAAAAAAATCTTGACTATGAAGTAAGCAAGTTTGGATTTAATGCACAGCCATTATATATGTTTCTCGATCTGAAAGGCAACCCTTTAAGTACTCTGAAGTATGGTTACGATTCTAATATTAAAAAATTTATTAATCATCTTGAAACCGTAAAAAAAGAATTTGAAACAAGGTTTAAAACTGATATTTGAAGTTAAAAGTTCAATTTAAATGGTTGAAGAATGTTTCAAAAAAATTCAAATTTTTTAGAACCGTAAAAATATGGATTAGTATAAACTCCGGTTCATATCTCGCTCAAGTTCCTTCTAATCATTAAAAAATCCAATTAATCGTGGTTCTAAAGTGCTAACTGCTTTTCTGCGAGCATTTTCCGAATATTCGTAAGAGCATAACGCATGCGGCCAATGGCTGTATTTATGCTGCAATTTGTCATTTCAGCTATTTCTTTAAAACTAAGATCTGCAAAGTTACGTAATATGACCACTTCTCTTTGCTCTTCAGAAAGCATATCGAGTAATTGTCTTATACGGTCACTTGTTTGTAACTGAATTATATTTTTATCTGCAGCATCTTCATATAAGTTGAGAACTTCCTCTAAATTACTATTATCGTTGGCTTCTGCCAACTGTACTCTTTTTACTTTTCTGTAATGATCTACACAAATATTATGAGCGATACGTATCGCATACGACAAAAATTTACCTTTTTCAGTATAGCTATTGTCACGTATGGTATCTATTATTTTGATAAAAGTATCCTGGAAAAGATCTTCAGCGAGGTATTTGTCCCTCACAAGAAAAAGGATAGATGAAAATATTTTATCCTTGTACCGGCCTACTAAAATTTCTAATGGCTTGTTGTCGCCGTTCCTGAATTCATGTATAAGTTTTGAGTCTGTTGAGAGTAATAATGTTTTCATGGAAATTGTGATTTTAAGATTTAGATAATTATTTTAAATAGAATTTAAATTTTGTTTTCGTTCTAAGTTTCTGTTTTGTTCTGTTGTTGAGTTTCGTCTCTTTAACAGTGGATGAAACAGAAATGTAAAATAAGTTCATAGTTGAGACACAAGGTAATTGAAGGAGATAAAAGTAGACCCTGAAAAGTCACACTTTTAAAAGCAGTCTGTTTTCATTGCCATTTGCATTCTTTTAAATAATATTAATAGATATCAACAGGTTATAATCTGTTCATACCTCCTTCCGTGCTTAAAAGACTTTTTCTTATATTGAAAATAAATTTTTAATATAAATCCTACGGGATTTAATTTGATCTTTAATACCGATTGCTCTCTATATAATAATCTATATTTAATAAGATGTATCAACTACTTATTGTCTTTATTTTTGTATGAATTATGGCTAAGAAAAATGCAGGCATTGTGAAAATTGCTAAAGAAATAGTTGCAAACAAAATCAATGATAATATACTTATAAAAGGCGCAAGAACTCATAATTTAAAAAATGTAACAGTTGAATTTCCACGGAATAAATTTATTGTAGTTACAGGAGTTTCCGGCTCGGGAAAATCTTCACTTACTATTGATACATTATTTGCAGAAGGTCAAAGACGTTATGCAGAAAGCCTGAGTGCGTATGCAAGACAGTTTATGGCGCGAATGAATAAGCCGGATGTTGACTTTATAAAAGGATTATGTCCGGCAATAGCTATCGAACAAAAAGTAAGTACCCGCACACCAAGAAGCACTGTTGGAAGCATGACAGAGATATATGATTACCTGCGTTTATTGTTTGCCCGTGCAGGTCACACCATCTCTCCTGTAAGCGGTCGTGAAGTGAAAAAAGATGATGTAAAGGACGTTATAGAAGCTATACAGCTCTTGTCGGAAGGTACCAGGGTATTAATGATTGCAGTTTTTAAGCAACATGCCAATCGCCAGATCAGAGAAGAATTGAACATTTTACTGCAAAAAGGCTTTAGCAGAATGTATACCTCACCCCAACCCTCTCCTTTAGGAGTGGGAGCAGAAAAAGATGCTGAGGCTTCTCCCTCTGCCGGAGGAGATGGCCGAGGTGAGGTGATCCGCATCGAAGACCTGTTGGATATGAATGATGAAGACCTGCAGAAAAAAATAGTTTCTCTGTCATCAGTCAATCGTCATCACTCAACTTACATTCTCGTAGATCGTATCGTTATAAAACAGTTTGATGAGGATGACATACATAGACTAAGTGATAGTATTGGAACTGCTTTTTATGAAGGCGAAGGTGAGATGTACCTGCAGGCAGATGAGAAATTTTTTCACTTCAGCAATAAGTTTGAGCTCGACGGAATCCAGTTTGAAGAACCTGTCCCAAATCTTTTTTCTTTCAATAATCCCTTTGGTGCATGTCCAGTATGTGAAGGTTTTGGAATGGTGCTGGGAATAGACCCCGACCTGGTAATACCTGATAAAAGATTAAGTGTATACGAGGGTGCTGTAGCCCCATGGAAAGGAGAAAAAATGGGTTTATGGAAGGAGAACTTTATACGTGCAGCAGTGAATTTTAATTTCCCTGTTCATACACCTGTTGCAGATCTTACACAAGAGCAATATGATATTTTATGGAAAGGCAACAAGTATGCAAATGGCATTGATGATTTCTTTAAAGAGGTAGAGCAGAATTTATATAAAGTGCAATACAGGGTCATGCTAAGCAGGTATCGTGGTCGCACAGCCTGCCCTGAATGTAATGCTTATCGGTTAAGAAAAGAAGCCCTGTATATAAAAGTGAATGGACTACACATAGGGCAATTATGCAAAATGCCGGTAAAGGATTTGTACGATTGGTTTAGTGCTTTACAGTTAAGTGATTATGACCAGCAGGTTGCAAAGCGCATTTTACTGGAAATTAAAAATCGTATAAAAACATTACTTGATGTGGGACTTGGATACCTTACGCTCAACCGTCTTGCTAATAGCTTAAGTGGCGGAGAAAGCCAGCGTATTCAGCTCACCCGGAGCCTTGGCAGTAATCTTACCAGCTCACTATATATTTTAGATGAACCATCTATAGGATTACACAGCCGCGATACTGAAAGACTGATACTTGTCTTGAAAGAGCTAAGAGATTTGGGCAACACAGTGGTGGTAGTCGAACATGATGAAATGATGATGCGTGAAGCAGACCACATTATAGATATGGGACCTTTAGCCAGTCATCTTGGCGGAGAAGTGGTTGCAGAAGGAAATTATGAGGAGATTGTTTCAAACCCGGAAAGTCTTACAGGTAAATATTTAAAAGGAGAATTGAAAATTGAACCGCCGCTGCACGTAAGAAAATGGAACCGTAGTATAACTATCCAGGATGCGCGTCATAACAATTTAAAAGATATTAAAGTGCAATTTCCCCTCGACGTTTTTTGTGTTATATCAGGTGTAAGCGGCAGTGGAAAAACAACACTTATTAAACAGGTACTGGCGCCCGGATTAAAGAAGCTGAAAGGTGAGTTTGCAGAAAAAGTGGGTTTTCACAAAGCTATTACAGGCGATGTGGAATATATATCTCAGATAGAAATGATTGATCAAAATCCTATCGGCAAATCTTCACGCAGTAATCCTGTTACCTATATTAAAGCTTACGACGAGATAAGAGATGTGTTTGCAAAGCAGCCAATGGCAAAGATGCGTGGTTTTCAGCCTAAGCATTATTCTTTTAATGTTGACGGTGGCCGTTGTGATGCGTGTAAAGGTGAAGGAGAACAGGTGGTAGAAATGCAGTTTTTAGCCGATGTACATCTCGTCTGCGATGTTTGTCATGGTAAAAGATTTAAGGAAGAAGTGCTGGAAGTAACTTATAAAATGAAGAACATTTACGATGTACTCAATATGAGCGTGGATGAAGCTATTGAATTTTTTAAAGATGAAAAAAACATAGCCAAAGCTATTCAGCCTTTACAAGATGTAGGTCTGGGATATATAAAACTTGGCCAAAGCAGCGGTACCTTGAGCGGAGGAGAAGCGCAAAGGGTAAAACTGGCAAGTTTTCTTGGAAGAGGCAAAGGCATCGGGCATGTGTTATTTATATTTGATGAGCCTACAACTGGTCTACATTTTCATGATATAAAAAAACTGCTTGCCTCTTTTAATGCATTAATAGAGCAGGGCCATTCCATATTGGTTATTGAGCACAATACCGATGTTATCAGAAGTGCGGATTGGGTAATAGACCTTGGCCCGGAAGCAGGCGACGAAGGAGGAAATCTTGTATTTAGCGGAGTGCCTTCTGAACTTAAAAATGTAAAGGAAAGTTATACAGGTAAGTTTATGAAATAATTTTTGGGATTAGTATATTGTCGAGACAGTTCATTGTACATGGGACATCTTGTTTATAACAGGTTTTAATAAAACGAATTATCCATCAAAGCCTCCTTCATCATTAAAAGAAGGAACCTGCGGAGCCGCAGCACTAAATTATATTTAAAGAATTTGTAAGTCATAAGAATATGAGAAGTATATACGCAAGTCATTACTACTGACGTCTTAGTTATATAACTTAGATTTAGGAATTATTCATTGTAAAGATTTGTGTCTTTAAGCGTCAATAGTTATGGGAATGCTTTATTTCAGACATTGTAAAGAGTATTTTTCTTCAAATCCATCTGTCTCAATTCATTTAATTTAATTTCTGTTTTGCAACTTTATAAAGGCAATTATCATCATTAATTGAAGGAGGGTTTTTTGTTATACAATCATTTGATATATCAATAATAGCTTTTCTGCAAAAAGAATTATTTCTATTATTTATTACACTTCCAAATCATTTTTTATGAAAGAAACTTTACGTTTATTACATGTTTTATTAATACCGGTTATGTTAGCTTTGTTAGCAGCAAAAGGGTGGGGACAATCTCAAATTCCTCATTCAGGAGCTAAGCCCTCTGTTATTCAAAGCTTTGGTAATGTTTACATAAACAATACTTCAGATTATAAGAATTTCAATTTATTTGGAGCTAATTTAAATTCAAATGTTACAGTCGGTCCTTGCAGCAGCTATAGTTTTTCTGCAATTCCAGACGGCACCTATGCTCCTATAATTACACTAAGTCCTTCCAACGGTCGTATAAATGAATATATATATATAAAGTTTTCACCTGATGCTGTTAAAAAATATAACGGCAGTATTCCCGTGAGTGGCGGTGGAGCGATCTCATTTAATGTTGCAGTATCCGGCGCGGGAGTAAGTAACAATTCGCCAAACCCTTTTGCTCTAACTAAGTTTTCAATTCAGTTGTTGTCAGATGATGGAGGCAGCCAGACAGTTGATGGTTTGACCGCAGTATTTGGTGATAAGTATTCAGCTTCTATCGGGGATGAAGATTCTTATAAATTCGCAAACGAAGGAGAGAATTTAGCCATTAACCGGAATGGAACAATGTTAAGTATCGAAGGAAGACCCTCAATAACTGCAAATGACACTCTGCCTTTACAAATGTGGCAGTTAGAACAAAAGAAATACTGCTTGAAATTTGTTGGCTCCAACTTCTCACCTTGGATCTCGGCGTCTTTGAAAGATGCGTATTCAAATACTGAAACTCCGGTTGACCTGGCATCAACTACAATCATACCTTTTACAAACGATTCTGCATCTTTTGCACCAGGCCGTTTTTCTGTCATATTCAAAGCAGGTG
>JAABUS010004932.1_pt1 | contig 18369 bp, 17 predicted proteins | sample 5560161 | NCBI WGS metagenome assembly JAABUS01 (sample SAMN10711885, study PRJNA513376) | rock metagenome | isolation source: Antarctica rocks | place: Antarctica: Victoria Land, Trio Nunatak nord | collected 2016-01-04 | reverse complement strand
GGCCACAGGATACGGTCCAGGCTCCGGGCTGTCCGCTGCGGGGTGAGCTACTCTACAGGACGTGGTCCAAGCCACTGGGCCATTTCAGTCTCTCACCCCACATCGGATCCCCTCCAATATACAAGGGTGTACTATACGGACGTGAAGACTGTGGGGGCGTGCCGGTCGGGCGATACAGGGATGAAGGGCGGGGTGGGGGAATGAACAACGGGACCGTGAAGTGGTTCAACCCGACGAAGGGTTACGGGTTCGTCACCGACGACGCGGGCGGGGCGGATTTGTTCGTCCACCGGCGCGATGTCATCTCTCCGGAGGACGGTGCGCTGATGGAGGGAGATCGCGTCGGCTTCGACCGCAGCGACACTCCGCGCGGTGGCGCTGCCGTCAACGTCATGCGGGACATCACGAACATCACCACCTTAAGCGGCACGGTGAAGTGGTTCAACACGACCAAGGGCTTCGGCTTCGTCATGCCGGATGTGGGCGGCGTGGACCTCTTTATGCATCAGGACAACCTTCGCATGGGCGGGAACCTGCCGCAGGAGGGTGACCGCGTCACCTACGAGATGATGCAGACCGTGAAAGGCCCCGCCGCGCGCAACGTCATCCGCGTGTCCACGCGCGCCGCCGACGACGCTGACCCCGCAATGGCGGCGTACGATGGGCAGGCGGCGGGATAGGGAAAATCGGGGCAGCCTCGTATTTGATGGATCCGGCGCGATGCCCGGTAGGGATGGTGGGCGCGGGTGCCCTTTGGGCAGTATGGGCGGTGGGAGTTTCAGTTCCTCACCCGAAAAGCCAAACCGATACGACAAAACGACGTGCCCCCACTGCCCACCGCCATTTTCTTCTGCTATGCTACCCGATACATTTTGGGGCGCGGTAGTTTGAATGTCCGGCACGACCCGTGTGGCACGGAAGGTGCGAAAGGGAAGAGACGGGAGCACATCTTCGATTGCGGACGCTTCCCATGCTTCTCATCTCTGCGTATTTGCCTATTGCCCGAATGGCCGGAGGCCGGGTCAGGATAGAGGGGCGGATCATGGTTGACGCACCAACGCGGCGGCAGATCCCTCGATTGGAGCGGGTCGCATTTCACGAGGCGGGGCACGCGGTTGTCGCCGCGTCCTTTGGGTGCCGCTTCGGCATGTTGACCCTCTACCCGGACATGGACGCGGAGTCCGCAGTCACGGGGCCGCTCCAGATCGACCTCTGGAAATGCGCCTTCCCGGCGGGCCAGCCGGATCGCCTCCTGCAGGTGCTGACGATGCTCTGGGCGGGCACGGCGGCGGAGGTCCAGTTCATGGGTCGGCGCGTCGCCCCAGAGGCGGACCCGGACCGTAAGACGGTGGGCGGGTTCATCGGCCACTTGCGCGAGCGCGGCGTGACCATCCCGGATGAGTGGGACCGCCGCCCCCGCCTGAACGCGCACGCGCTCTTCCGCCAGCCGAAGCAGGGAGCGGCGGTCGATGCCCTCGCGACTCGCCTGCTCGATGCGCATGTGATCGGGCACTTCACCGCACGCGGCATCATCAACGATGCGATGGGTACAGCGACTTCCCGTTTCTCGCGCCGGGGCGCGGCGGAAGCGTAGCGCGACGGTTCCCCGGGTAACGCTCTGCACGATGCGACCCACCTCACGATGAAACACCTCACGCGGACAGGAGATTGAAGATGCAACGCGACTTGCAGGCGATCAGTGACGGCGCACTTGGCGGCGCGGTCGGCACGACGGCGATGAGCGCCTTTATGCTCGCCGCCGGGCGGTTGGGGCTGATAGGCGAGCATCCGCCGGAGAAGATCGTCGCCGCCGCGCTCGATGCCGCAGACGTTCACCCGCGCGACGAGAAGACGCAGGACGCCCTCGCGGGCCTGCTCCATTTCGGTTTCGGCATGAGCACGGGCGCGCTCTTCGCCGTCATCCATCGCCGCCTACCCGCCCGCATCCCCGGTGCGGCGCACGGCATGGTCTTCGGCAGCATCGTCTGGGCGCTCAGTTATCAGGGGTGGATTCCCGCGCTCGGTATCATGCCGCCCGCCTCGCGCGACCGCCCCGACCGCCCGGTCGTGATGTTCCTCGCGCACCTGATTTTCGGTGCGATGCTGGGGAATGTCGTCTCCCGCCGCACGCCGCCTCCCGAACCGGACACTGAGAAATAAAACGCCGACTCCACCACGTAACGCCTTGACATGTCGGGTGCGGCGGCTACGCTGTCTCCAGGACTCGTGATGCCTCGCGTGATCGACGGAGAGACGGGAGAATGTTCGGCTTACTCGCTGCGGTGTTGGCATCGCTGGGCTGGGGAACGGATGCGGTGCTGGCACGGCAGGGCTTGCGCCAGATTCCGCCCGCGCTCGGCACGTTCCTCTCGCTCTGCGGGGGGTTGGTCGTTTGCCTCGCTGTCCTGCTCATCGGCGATCCGGGCGGGCTGGCGGCGTACCCGCACTCGGCGGTCGCGTGGTTCGCGATGGTCGGTGTGGTGAACTTCCTCGTCGGCAGGCAGTGCAACTACAACGCCACCAAACGCCTCGGTGCGACGCGCGCGGTCTCGCTCTTCGCCTGCTCGCCGCTCATCTCGATCATCCTCGCGGTGATCTTCACGGGCGAGACGATCCATCCGGCGCAACTCGCCGGGGTCGCGCTCATCGTCGGTGGCGTCGTGCTGGTGGTGACGAGTTGAGCGACGCCGAGCGCACCGCGCGCGTCTCGGTCGTGCCAGTCGCGGTTGAGGCGGATCGGCCCGGCGAGTCGAGCGACGCCGGGCGTACCGAGCGCGTCGGCTACCTGATCGCCTTCACCGCCGCCGCCGCCTACGGGACGAACGCCGTGCTCACCCGGCGGGGACTGGCGCACTACGGCCACCCTTTCCGCGCCATCGTCATCGCCCTGATCGTCGGCGTGGTCGTCCTCGCGCCGCTGGCGTTCCGCGCCTGGCGCGCGCAGGGTGCGGGATGGCGACCGGAACGGCGCGCGCTCCTCTTTATCCTCGCCTCCGGCCTCTGCGCGATCATGGGCTACAGCGCGAATGTGATCGCGCTCTCGCTCCTGCCCGTCGTCGTTGTCGCACCAATCAGCTCGACGTACCCCCTCATCACCGTCTTCCTCGTGCGCGTCTTCCTCCGACAGCATGAGGAGGTGAGCCACCGCATGATCCTCGGCGCGGTCTGCGTCGTGGCGGGCGTCATCATGGTAACGGTGTTTCGGTAGTGGGAAGGGGGAAGGGGGGAGTAGACAGTAAAACAGTAGTCAGTAGTCAGCGATCCGGAACCCGGTGCCCTTGCTGACTACTGACTACTGTCTACTCCCCACACTTTGCTATGATGCTCGGACACAACCGCATGAAGAAAGGGGAGCACGCATGGGCGCGACCGCAACGGAGACGTATCAGCACATCGAGTACGCGGCGGAGGGGCGGATCGCCACCGTCACGATGAACCGCCCGGAGCGGCGCAACGCGCTCTCCCTCGCGCATATGGAGGAACTGACCGGCTGCCTGAAAGCAATCGGGCGGGACGCCGGAGTCGCAGTCGTCATCCTGCGCGGCAACGGGCCGGTTTTCAGCGCGGGGCACGATCTGAAGGAGATGATCGGGCAGGAGCCGGGTTTCTACCGGCAGCTCTTCGCCGTCTGCGCGGACTTAATGGAGACGATCCAGGCCATCCCGCAGCCGGTGATCGCCCAGGTGCACGGCATCGCGACCGCTGCCGGGTGCCAGTTGGTCGCGACGTGTGACCTCGCCGTCGCCGCCGAGGAGGCGAGGTTCGCGACCCCCGGCGTGAAGATCGGCCTCTTCTGCTCCACGCCAATGGTCGCCCTCAGCCGGACGGTTGGGCGCAAGAAGGCGATGGAGATGCTGCTGACGGGCGATTTCATCCCCGCGCACGAGGCCCTCGCGGCGGGGCTGGTGAACGTTGTCGTGCCCGCAGCGGAACTGGAAAATGCGACGCGCGCCCTAGCGGCGAAAATCGCTGCGTCCAGCCCGCTCGTCATCGGCATCGGCAAGCAGGCATTCTACCGCCAGTTGGAAATGCCACAGCATCAAGCATACGACTACACGATGGAGGTGATGTCCTTCAACGCCACCTTCGCGGATGCGCAGGAGGGGATGTGCGCCTTCCTCGAAAAGCGGCCCCCGGAGTGGCGCGGGAGGTAAGGGGACCCCCAACCTCCCGTGCCGCCCGGAGGGTGATGAAACGACAGGAGGTTCTCCGCATGAGCACGACGGTCTATTTCGCCTCTCCACTCGGGTTTGCCACGTCCACGAAGGCCTTCATGGACGAAGTGGAACAAGCGCTCGTGGACGCCGGGATCGCAGTGCTCAACCCGTGGAAGGGGGACTTCGGCCCGGACTTCGCCCGCGCCCACGCGATGACGGATGGCGACGCGCGGCGGGAGGCGTTGCACCGCATTAACACGGCCATCGGGGAGGCGAACGCACGGCTGATCCGCGCGTGCGAGGGCGTCGTGGCCGTGCTTGATGGCGTCGATGTCGATTCCGGCACGGCGAGTGAGATCGGGTTCGCCTTCGCACTCGGCAAGTGGATTCACGGTTTGCGGACGGACACGCGCCTGATCGGCGATAACGAGGGCACGGTGGTCAACTTGCAGGTGCAATACTTCATCGAGGCGAGCGGTGGTCAGGTCGTGCGCGATCTCGGGGCGCTCATCAGCATCCTGAAAGAGCCTGCCTCCTAGCGTCACCTACGCAGGGATGCGTGCGAGACTTTCGGCATGGATAGTGCAGTACTGTCGGCATATGCGGCGTCCTGCGTCACTGCCGAAGGAGAAGAATCCAATGTCCCCGTTCAGAATCCGCGCGCTTCCTGGTGTCAGTCTCATTGTGCTCTGCGTCCTGCTGGCGGCGTGCTCCGCCGGATTGACCAGCAACAGCAGCAAACCCACCGCCGTCGGCACTTCCGCCCCGACGACCACCCTCATCACATCGACCGCAGCAGGAGCACCGACCGCGCCCGCAACGCCAACCGCGCTGCCTGCGGGCACGACGAACCCCACGCGTGCTGCCAGCGCAACGAATGCAACGAACGTGACGAACGCAACGAGCGCGGCGACGACAACGACGCTCACGAGCGCGCCCGTCAATGCGTCCGGCCAACTCCTTTCGGTAGCGGAGATCAACAAGCGGGTGCGCCCCGCCGTCGTGCAGATCACGAACAACCAGAAGCAGACAGGCCGCCTCGGCAGCAACGGCCCCGCGATCCCGGCGGGCGTCGGCACCGGCTTTATCTACGACAAGCGCGGCTTCATCATGACGAACAATCACGTCGTCGAGGGCGCGAGTTCCCTCACCGTCGCCACCACGGACAACAAGACATACGATGCAAAGATCATCGGCACGTACCCGGACAATGACCTCGCGGTGATCCAGATCAACGGCAACGGCGATTTGCCAACGGTTCCGCTCGGCGATTCGAGCCAGTTGCAGGTCGGCGACCCAGTCGTGGCCATCGGCAACGCGCTCGCGCTTGACGGCGGCCCGACCGTCACATCCGGCGTCGTCTCCGCGCTCGGCCGCACCGTGCAGGAGCCGGGCGACAGCAGCCAGGGTAGTCAGGCGACACAGGGCGGCGCGCTCCTCATCGACACCATCCAAACGGACGCGGCGATCAACCCCGGCAACAGTGGCGGGCCGCTGCTCAACGGGCGCGGCGAGGTGATCGGCATTAACACACTGGTCGCCGGGCAGGCGGAACCGGGCGTGACCGCGCAGGGGATCGGCTTCGCCATCTCGATCAACAGCGCGAAGCCGGTCGCGGATGCGCTCATGAATCATCAGCCCGTGCCGCGCCCGTTCGTCGGCATCTCATACGGCCCCCTCAGCCCGACGCAGGACGCGCAACTCAATCTGCCCGCCAACACCGGCGCGGTGATCGCCACCGTCCAGTCTGGCTCCCCGGCGGACAAGGCGGGCCTGCAGAAGAACGACGTGATCCTCAAGATCGACGGGCAGGATGTTCGCGGCGAGAGTGGCTTCCCGAGCCTGCTCCTCCGGCACAAGCCCGGCGACACGATCACGCTGACGATCCTGCGCGGCAGCAAGCAGCAGGATGTGCAAGTGACGCTCGCGCAGGCACCCTCGAAATAGCGGCCAAACCGTATACCGCGAGAGCCGCCGTATCATGGGCAGTGGCCCTCGCGGCAGGCTCGTAACGATCGACGGGAGGGATATGACTACAAGAATAGCGGGCGATTCCGGGCAGTCTGCCGCCACGGAGCACGCGACGGTCACGGAGCACTACCGGCGTCACATCCGTGGGACCGGGCGTGAAGCGCGTTTTCTGATCGCACTCGCGTTTCTCATCACCTTCGGCATCGTCCGGTTCATCACCTACTCCATCCGCTATCATTGGCTCCCCTTCCTACATGACACGCAGACGAAAAGCGGCCTGCACATCCACCATTTCGTCTATGGGATCATCATTCTCCTCGCGGTGGGCTATTTCTCCCTCGCCTTCCCGGAACAGCGCGGGAAACGCTTGATTCTCCTCGCGCTGCTTTACGGCGTCGGGGCGGCGTTGACGCTCGATGAGTTCGCGCTCTGGCTCAATCTGGAAGATGTCTACTGGGCGAAGCAGGGGCGCGAAAGCCTCGACGCGGCGGCGATTGTCGCGACGCTCTTTGTCCTTGTGGGCACTGGCGCGCCCTTCTGGGCGGCGCTCTGGCGCGACCGCACGCGCCACTGACCGCGCGTTGTCCCTCGATCACACCCCGCGACGGTCCGCGTATCGCCTGATGTACGTACACAGAGCGTCGTAGCATGCCGCTTGCTAAAGAGCAGCCGATAGCTACGATGGCGCAAGGCAATTGCGCTCGCTTGAACCTCAGGAGTAATAAAAGGGAAGGGTCAATACGGAGGCCTTTCCTGTACGAAAAGGAGCGCCGTAGACCATGAGCATCGCACAACGTCCCCCCGCAGTGGCGGACGATGAAACCCCACCACACGATCCATCCGCACCACCGTCTGCACTCACCACCCACGAACCCCCGATCTCCGAAGGCTCCTACGATGCGTCCGTCCCCGATGCCAACCAACGGCTCGGTGATCGCCGTGTCGATGAGCAGGCGAAGGGGTTCAAGAAGTTTTTCACCGTCCTCGGCCCCGGCCTCATCACCGGCGCGTCGGACGACGACCCTTCCGGCGTCGGCACTTACTCGACGGCGGGCGCGGCGACGGGCTTCCGCTACCTCTGGACGGCGCTGCTCACGTACCCGATGCAGGCCGCCATCCAGGGGATGTGCGCGCATCGGCCTCGTCAGCGGCAAGGGGCTGGCGGCGACGATCAAGCAGTACTACCCGAAGGGGGTGCTCTACCCGATCGTGCTGCTGCTCATCGCCGCGAACACCTTCAATGTCGGCGCGGACCTCGCCGCCATCGCCGCCGGGATCAACCTGCTCGTGCCAATCCCGATCCTCGCGCTCATCCCGCCGATCGCGGTTGGCCTCATCCTGCTCCAGGTCTTCGCCAAGTACCAGGCGATCAACCGCATCTTCAAGTGGCTCTGCATCGCGCTCCTCGCCTATGTCGCGACGGCCTTCGTGTCACACGCGAACCTGGTCGAGGTGGCAAAGGGGACATTCATCCCGAAACTGCCGCGCACGAAGGATGACATCGGCCTGATGATCGCCATTCTTGGCACGACAATCTCCCCGTACCTCTTCTTCTGGCAGGCCGGGCAGGAGATCGAGGAGCAGAAGGCGGAGGGGAAGACGACCGTCGCGGAGCGTAAGGGGGCGACCCGACAGGAGGTCGCGAATCGCAAGTTGGATGTCAACCTCGGGATGCTCGCCTCGAACCTCGTGATGTACTTCATCATCCTGACGACGGCGGCGACGCTCCATGTCAAGGGGAAGACGGACATCAGCAGCGCGGCGGACGCCGCCGCCGCACTCCAACCATTGCTCGGCCCTGCGGCGGAGATCCTGTTCGCCATTGGCATCATCGGCGCCGGTCTGCTCGCGATCCCGGTGCTGACCGGTTCCGCCGGCTATGCAGCCTCGGAAGCATTGGGCTGGCGGCACGGACTGGATGAGAAAGCGACCCGTGCGAAGGGTTTCTATGCCGTCATCATCGCGAGCACGCTCGCCGGGATGCTCTTCAACTATATTGGCCTGGACCCGATTAAGGCGCTCGTCTACAGCGCGGTCATCAATGGCATCACCGCACCGCCGCTTCTCTTGCTCATCGTCATGCTGAGCAACCGCCGGTCGGTGATGGGCAAGCACACGAACAGCGCCTGGAGCAATGTCTTCGGCTGGGCGGCATTCATTCTGATGACGGTCGCGACCATCGCCTACTTCGTATCCCTCTTCATCTAAGCAGTTCGCTCATCCCGGAGCGCCAGATCAAGCGCGCCACCGTCACTCACGGTGGTGCGCTCCGCACATTGCACCCCGTGCGCCGTCATGCTATCATCGAGGCACGGCGGGGAGTGGCGCAGTCTGGTAGCGCACACGGCTGGGGGCCGTGTGGTCGCAGGTTCGAATCCTGTCTCCCCGACCACTTCTCTTTAAGGGCCGAGTAACGAGGACTGAGGACTGAGAGGGCAAAATCCCCCTCAGGCCTCAGTCCTTTCCCGAAGGGAACTCCCCGATGAGCAAGGAACGCATCGTCATCGCGGACGATGAATCGATCATTCGCATGGACCTGCGCGAGATGCTCGGTGGCCTCGGCTATCAGGTCGTCGGGGAGGCCGCCGACGGGCAGACCGTGCTGGAACTGGCGCGGAGCCTGCGCCCGGACCTCGTCATCATGGACATCAAGATGCCCGAACTGGACGGCATCAGCGCCGCCGAGATGCTGACGGAGGAGAAGATCGCGCCCGTCCTCCTGCTGACCGCGTTCAGCGAGCAGGAGTTGATCGCGCGGGCGACGCAGGCCGGTGTCTCGTACTACCTCGTCAAGCCCTTCCGCGAGGCCGAGTTGCTTCCCGCTATCGAGATCGCCCTCGCGCGGTACCGCGAGTTCGTGGACCTCCAGCATGAAGTGACCGATCTCAAGGATGCGCTCGAAACGCGCAAGGTCGTCGAACGCGCCAAGGGCATCCTGATGGAGACACAGGGTCTCAAGGAGTCCGACGCCTTCCACCGCATCCGCAAGGCGAGCATGGACAGCCGCAAGTCCATGCGCCAGGTCGCGGAGGCGATCATCCTCACCTACGAGATGAATGTCGGCGCGGTAAGCAACAAGTAACACGGAACACGTCACGAGAAGGCACGATCCCGCTGCCAGAACGTCGAAGCGTTTTACTGCTTGGGGTTGGCGACCCACTGTTGCAGTGGCGGGCCACCGCGGTTGTATGTCGTTGAATCGAGGACGGCCAGCCAATCGAAATCAGTGAAGCTTTGCGGAGTGAGTGCGAAGTAGGACGGGTTTTTCATGCTGCCCGAGCGAACCGGAAGAGCGGCGATTGCCGTGGTAGGCAGCTCGTGGCCCCTCTGCGTCGGGATGAACCGTGTCGGCCCCGGCACGGCAGTCAGCCGCGCCTCGAGCGTGCCGGCTTCGGGTTGGCTGATACCATTGGCATCAGAAACGCCGACTGCCGAACCGATGACGACATAGCGCGGGCCGAACATCGAAGCGAGGTGCGATCCCGCTGGCCACCATGCGAGTGCGTTCGGGCCGAGTTGCATTCTTGCCTTCCCGCGTTGCAAATGGGCGTTATGCGCGAAGGCAAGCACTTTCCCCCGGCCACGCTCACGGGTCACCAGGTACGCCAGATTATCCGCCATCATCGCGTCGCGAATACCGAGCAGTTCGACAAGTCGTTCCTCTGAGTTTCGTGCCATCGCGGCATGATAGTTCAGTAACTGCCGTGCCACCGAAGCATATTGCGCCGCTTCCAAATAGCGGCTCTCGTCGCTCTTGGCCACCAATTCGGGCCGACGTATCTGCAGCTCAGTAATGAGACCTTCCGTCTCAATTCGGAGTGCGGTTGCTGCGTCCGATCGTCCCACCGACTTTGTTGGATCCATCAATGCAGCAGGATTCTCCCAGTCGGAGGCTGAACCAAGGAGCGAGTCGATGCGTTCGCGACGCCCTTGATCGCTGACACGATCAATCGCGGTGAGGTAATCGAGCACGAAATGCAGGACGTGGCTTGGGCTATCGGTGCCGGTCACCTCGGTCGGACTATCGAAGCCGGAGAACCGGAGTGTGACGCGATGAGAAGGATCGGCATTGTATCGCCGCATCCACTCGACAAGTTCGCGATTTGCGTCGAGTCGGCCGAAGCCGTGGCTGAATCCGGTCTCCTGCACCGCCGCGAACGACGCCGGGCCGCGACCGGCCACATACTCATTCACGACGTGCCCCTGCGGAAAACTGCTCTCGATGGCAATGGCGCTGTAGCCATGCGCCTCCACCAGGCGCTGGAAGAGCCGGTTGCGCAGGATGAGAATATCCTCTCCGCCGTGGAGCGCTTCTCCGAAGCCGAGCAATTCCACCGCGTCAGCAAGCGAGGCGATCACCGTAGCGACTGCAGCGTTGAAGGCCCCGGGCGAATCGACCGAGAACGGAGTCGCCTCGCGGGCAATCCAATCATCGAGCGTTGCATGCGTGGGAGTGGGGCGAGACATCATGACTCCAGTATAGCAAATGCCGCTCTACCCCGCCCTTGCCCTGTCTGGATCGACGTGGGCGAGGGGACAGGCATGGAATCAGCCGGGATCGCGAGCAGCGACGACCCACCCGAAGGTGTCGTGCGGGGATACCGCCGGGCGGCGCGAGAGAGATGTCGAGCCACTCCCGCTTGGTTGCGCCGCATGCCCCTATCGCCACCTACCCATCCGCGCCGCTGATAATCGCGCACGGAGCGACGGGTGGCGTTGGCACCAGCGGCTATCGGTGGGAACAAGGGTAGGCGGTGTGGAGCAACAGTATTTAGCATTCGACTTTCTGGCTACTGACGCTTTTTTACTAACTACCGACTTCCGACTACTTCCCCGTACGTACACTTGTTCTCTTGCAAAAAGAGGGCGAATTGTGATAGAACATTGTTCATGCAAAGCATTCATTCGGTGTGCATGCAGCCCGTGATTTGCATCCGATGACGGCGGAGATCATCCTCGCCCCACCGGATGCGTCCGACCCCCGGCCACCCGACGCGCAATCGTCGGCGTTACCTGTCCACATCCGGCGGCGGTGGCCCGCGCTGATTATCGCGGCGGGGCAGCTGCTGCTCGACGTAGCGCTGCTTGGGTTGGCGTTCCTCCTCGCGCACCGGCTGGACACGAGCCTGACGAGCAGCGGCTTCATCCCGCCAACGGGCCGCATCTACCTCGTGATGCTCGCCGTGCTGGAAGTGACCGTGCTCGTCTCATTCAACGTCACGGGGTTGTACACGCTCAAACGTGGCGTCTCGCGCGTGGACGAGTTCGCCAAGCTCTGCTCCGCCCTTTCCGTCGGGGTTGTGCTCGCACTGGCTGCGAACTCCTTCCTGCTCGGCAGCCGGTTTGTCTACTCGCGGCAGTTGCTCCTCTCCGGCTGGGCGCTCGCGGTCGTCTTCATCGCGACGGGTCGCCTCCTCTACTCCGGGATGATCGGCGCGCTCCGGCGGCGTGGCGTCACGGCAGAGCGCGCCGTGATCGTCGGCACCGGCGCGCCCGCGCGCACGGTGATGGAGACGGTGCGCCGCTCGCCGCACCTCGGCTATCAGGTCGTCGGCTTCATCGCGGACGATCTCGACCACGCCGCCGACGCGACGGAGTTGTACGGCCTGCCCGTGCTCGGCACGACGGACGCGCTGCCGGGCGTCCTGCGGCGGGAGCGGGTGGATGAGGTGTTGATCGCGCTCGCGGGGGCGTCGCAGGCGCGGCTCGTGAACCTCGTGGACCGCTGCGCCGACGACCCGGTAAGTATCACCGTCTACCCCGACACCTTCCAACTGATCACCAACAACGAACTGAGCATCGGCGACCTCGGCGGCCTGCCGATGGTGCAGGTGCGCACGATCGCGCTGCGCGGCTGGAACCGTGGGGTGAAGCGCACATTTGACATCGTCGCCTCCCTCGCGATCCTCATCTTCATCTCGCCGCTGCTGCTCCTCCTCGCGGCCCTCGTCAAATTCACCTCGCCCGGCCCGGTCTTTCTCGTGCAGGAGCGCGTTGGGCGGGACGGTCGGCCCTTCTGGTGCCTCAAGTTCCGCACGATGCGCCAGGACGCGGAGACGCAGAGCGGCCCTGTCTGGACGACGCCGAACGACCCCCGCCGTACGCGCCTCGGCGCGTTCATGCGTCGCTTCTCGCTGGACGAATTCCCGCAGTTCATCAACGTGCTGCTCGGTGAGATGAGCATCGTCGGGCCGCGACCGGAGCGTCCGCACTTCGTGCACCAGTTCACCCAGTCGATCCCCCGCTACGCCCGCCGACACCGCGAGAAGGCCGGCATCACCGGCTGGGCGCAGGTCAACGGCCTGCGCGGCAACACGAGCATCGAGGAGCGCACCCGCTACGACCTCTACTACGTCGAGAACTGGTCCCTCCTGTTCGATCTCAAGATCATCGCCAAGACGGTCATCCTCATCTTCCGCGACCGCAATGCATATTAGATGTGAGCAATGAGCGAATATCTGAGACGAATTGGGAGCACATTGATGCATTGACAGACGATGCGATTGACACGTCGGATATTGCACCCCTTGATGAAGCGTTCTTTGCCCGCACGTCCATGCGGCAGATACAGCAGTTCGCAGCAAGGCAGATTGATCCTGCGCCCCTTGAATTATTTGGATTCCGCGCGTACCATGCGATCATGACAACGACGCATACCAATTCCATTCTCAGCGAAGTCATGGATGAGCGTCCCGATGAATTCGCGCTCCTCGCCCGGGATTTCGTCAATCGCGAATTCCCGCGCTATCTCGAAGCGGCGCAGCGGGACCCGCATCAGTATCCCCACGAATTGATGAAGAAGTGCGCCGCAGTCGGGCTGCTCGGGTTGGAAATTCCCGAGCGCTACGACGGCAATGCGGTCCCGTCCGTCCAGCAGGCGGCGGTGATGGAGGAGTTGGCGCGCGGCGATGGCGGGCTGGGGCTGAACATCCTTGTCCAGAACTCGCTGACCGCCTTCCCGATCAACAAATTCGGCACGGAGGCGCAACGCGCCCGCTACCTGCCGCAGATGGCGCGGGGCGAGGTAATTGCCTGCTTCGGGCTGACCGAACCGAACACCGGCTCCGACGCCAAGGCGATCCGCTGCAAAGCGACATGGGACGACGCGCGACGCGGCTGGATCGTCAACGGCGCGAAGCGATTCATCACCGCCGCGACCGCGTCCACCGTCATCATGCTCGCCACGCGCACCGGCCGACCGGAAGATCGAGGCCGGGGCATTTCGGTGCTGCTGACGGAGGTTGGGCCGGGCGTGGAGACCGTCGAGGCGACGGACTTCAACAAACTCGGGCAGCCCGGCTCCCAACTGTGCGACGTCGTCTTCCAGAACCATTTCGTCCCGGAAGACGCACTGATGGGCACGGTCAACGAGGGCTGGCAGATCATCGAATCCACCTTGCAGCACTCGCGCGTCTGGGTTGCGGCGCAGGGTTCGGGGATCGCCCGGCATGCGCTGGATGAGGCGGAAAAATACACGCAGGAGCGCGAACAGTTCGGCAAGAAACTCGCCGACATCCCCGAAGTGCAGAACCATCTCCAGATCATCCGGCGGCAGGTGGAGATCGCGCGCCTGCTCGTCCGCAAGGCCGCGCTGCACGAGCAAGTCGGGGACGCACGGGCCTTCGTCTGGGCGTCGCTGGCGAAGTTGGTCGCGGGCGAAACGGCGCTCTGGGCGGCGCAGGAAGCGATGCTGCTGCATGGCGGCATGGGCTACACCAAAGAGATGCCGATCTCCCAGATTTTCGCGGACTCTGCCGTGATCCGCATCTACGAGGGTGCCGCGCACATCCAGGCGAAGATCATCGGCAAGCACCTACCGGGCCAGGACATCCTCGCCCTCCTCCCGCCCAGCGGTGCCTTCCTCCGCGACGCGACTGACTTCCTCTCTCCCGCCGCCGTCATGGCGGACATCGAGACGTGGAACGTCGCGTAATCGCGCTCCTAACGTTCCTTGATGTGTACAGACAACTGCTGTACAGCATGGTTGTGTCAATCACGCTCTTTCTTTTTGCGCGAATATACGTTGAGCGACAAGTCGCCGGATAGAGGGAATGAACCATGGGCGTTGCGGATGCCGAAAATCGAGCAGTTCGGCTTGATCTCCGTATCGAGCCGGAACGAAAAGAACGATTGAAGCGTGCGGCGGCAGCCCGACGATAGACGCTGACGGACTTCGTGCCCGGCACTGCGGAGCGCGAAGCGGAAGCGATCCTTCGCGAGCGAGAGTTAATTCCGCTCTCCCCGGAGGCGAGCGCGGCATTCGTTGATGCGCTCATGCATCCGCCGGAGCCGAACGGCACTCTGCGAGCCGCGTGGCGTCGATACCGCTCCTTTGTGGGCGAGTAGTGAGTAGCATGCCCGTCACGCATCCGGTTTTCCAGCCGCTCGATTCCCACCATGATCGGGCGGCTTTCTCGTGCGTCGTCATGGCGCTCGATACGTAATTCCGATTGTACGCGGGCCAGGATGTGCGGAATAGGGCTGCTGCGGTGTGGGTTGCTGTGGGATGAGACGGCGGCACTAATCGTCGGATACTACACGCTGAGCGCGTGTGGTATTCAGGCGCAATCGTTGCCACCCGCACTGGCGAAGAAATTTCCAAAGTATCCTCTGCTGCCCGGCTCACTGCTCGGTCGTCTGGCGGTGGATACCCGCTATCGGCGGCAAGGGATTCGGGGAACTCTTACTCCTCGATGCGATGAGGCGCAGTTGGGAGCAGGGCGCGGTGATTGGCGCCGTTGCTGTGGTCGTTGATGCGAAGGACGATGCGACACGGGCATTCTATGAACGATATGGTTTCTTCCGCGACCTCGATAATGGGTACCGTCTGTACCTGCCGATGAAAACGGTCGAGCAGTTGACCCGAAACTGAACGAGCGGCTTCGACTTCTTATTACCGCGCCGTCCCACTCCAACGGACTTCTGTATCATGGGTAAAGACAAAATTCGGTTGCCCATCCCCCATGCCCATGCGACAATGCCGTTCGCGTCGAGATAGGCGGCGCAATGGGAAATGACCGGGGGAACCCTCCATGTCCGCAGCATCGCGCGTGCTCCGCAACCGCCCACTGCTCACCCTGATGCTCGGCCACTTCACGGTGGACATGTATGTCGGGCTGCTGCCCGTCCTCTACCCCCTGCTGACGGAGCGGTTCACGCTCGACCTCAAGACCGTTGGCCTCGTCTCGCTCGCGTACAGCGGCATGGCCTCCATCTCGCAGCCCTTCTTCGGCTGGATCGCGGACCGCTACGGCACGCGCTTCATCGGCCTCGCGCTGATCTGGACGGCGGTGATGTTCGCCACCATCGGCTTCGCGCCGACCTTCCCGATCCTCCTGCTGCTCGCGGGGGCGGCGGGCCTCGGCTCCGGCTGCTACCACCCGCTCGGCGCGCTCAACGCGAACGCCGTCATCCCGGAGGGGCAGCGCAATGTCGCGATGTCCGTCTACGTCACGGGCGGCACGCTGGGCGTCGCGCTCGGCCCGATCATCGGCGCGGTGCTCTTCTCGGTCTTCGGGGTGCGCGGCACGGCGGCGATGACCTTCCCCGGCCTCGGCAGCGCGATCTGGCTCCTGTTCGAGATGCGTGCCATCGCCATTCGCCGCCCGGTGCGGAAGCCCGGCGTCATGGTTACGCACGCGCCGATCCCGATTGTGCCGGTGCTGGCGATCATCGGCGTGATGGCGTCCCGCTCGTGGACGGTGATCGGCATCGAGGCATTCATCCCGACGTGGTACAAGTCGCTCGGCTATGGCGCGTCGTTCTACGGCCCCCTCGCGACGACGGTTGTCGTCGCCAGCGCGCTCGGCACGATTGGCTCCGGCACACTGGCGGATCGTTACGGGCGGCGCGCGGTGATTATCGGCGCGCTCATCCTCACGGTGCCGGTCATTCTCCTGTTCGCGCAGTTCACCGGCCCGATTGCCTTCCTGACGGGCGCGGGCGTTGGCTTCCTCGCCGCATCCACCGGCCCCCTGATGCTCGTGATGGCGCAGCAACTGATGGCGGGGCGCGCGGGGATGGCATCGGGCCTCATCCTCGGCCTCGGCTTCGTCACCGGCGCGATTGGCGTCCCAATAATGGGCGCGATGGCGGACGCCTACGGCATCACGACCGCGATGCGCTTCCAGGCGGTCATCGTCCTTATGACCATCGCCATCGCGTTCTTCGTCCCGACGGAGGACTATTTCCGCAAGCGCACGCTCGACCTGGATGCCGCATCGCATACCAAGCCGGGCAATGTCCCGGCCACCGCCAGCAACGAGTAACGAGTAACGAGTAATGGGGGTAGGGGCACACTGCCGTGCGCCCTCCCAAGACGGCGGGAACAATCATGAACGAGCAACAATCCTCCAAAAGGCCAAATCCCCGCGTGCTGAGCGGGTTTCGGGATTTCCTGCCGACGCAGATGCGCGTGCGGCAGCAGGTGACGGGCATCCTGCGCGATATTTTCGAGCGGTTCGGCTACGAGCCGCTCGACACGCCGACCCTAGAGGCAATCGAAGTCCTGCAAGGGAAAATTGGGCAGGACGAGAAACTGCTCTACCGCTTCATCGACCATGGCGGCCGCGATGTCGGCATGCGGTATGACCTGACAATTCCCCTCGCCCGCGTCGTCGCTGTCCACGCGAACGATCTCGTCCTCCCCTTCAAGCGGTACCACATGGGCCCCGTCTGGCGCGCCGACCGGCCACAGAAGGGGCGGTTCCGCGAGTTCTGGCAGTGCGACGCGGACGTTGTCGGCACGCGGAGCGTGATCGCCGACGCCGAGGGGGTCGCTATCTACAACGCCGTGCTCTCCGGCTGCGGCTTCACGGACTACGCGATCCGCGTCAATCACCGCGCCGTCCTCGCCGCCCTCGCGCCGTACGCGGGGTTGGCGGAAGCGGACGCCGTGACGCTGATTCGCGCCATCGACAAGATGGACAAGATCGGGCCGGACGGCGTGAAGAAGGAGATGATCGAGCGCGGCATCTCCGAGGGCGCGGCGGACAAGGCGCTCGAACTCGTCGGCATCACCGGATCGAACGATGTCGTGTTGGAAAAGATGCGCGATCTCCTGAAGGCTATTCCCACCGCGCAGGCCGGGCTGGATGATTTGGAACACCTCTTCGCGTACGCCGCCGCGCTCGGCGTGCCGGAGGGTAAGGCAGTGCTCTTCCCGGCGCTCGCGCGTGGGCTGGACTACTACACCGGCCCGGTCTACGAGACCTACGTGCCGGAGGGTGGCGTCGGCTCGCTCGGCGGCGGGGGCCGGTACGACAACCTGATCGGCGCGCTTGGTGGTCGCGATCTGCCCGCGACGGGCATCTCGGTCGGCCTCGAACGACTGCTCGTCGTCATGGAGGAGCGCGGCATGGCGGGCGCGACGGAGAGCGTAACGCAAGCGCTCGTCGCTATCCTGCCGAAGGATGACTCGCTGCCCGCCCTGCACCTCGCGGCGGAACTGCGCGCGGCGGGCATCCATACCGAGGTGACATTCGAGCCGAAGCGGAGTCTCCTCGACCAATTCAAGTACGCCGAGCGCAAGGGTATCCCCTATGCCCTGATTGCCGGTTCGGACGAGCGCGCGGCGAACACCGTCACCGTCCGCACCCTCGCCACCCGCGCGCAGCAACAAGTCCCGCGCGTCGATCTCACCGCCACCCTCCATCGCCTCCTGAATGGGTAACGGGATTATGAATCGGATTGGGTCGGCGTCGTCGCCGCGCTGGTACCGGGGGACGGTTTCGGGGCTGTCGGCGTACCTGACGAGCCTTACGGCATGGGGCGCGGGCGCGGCGGAACTCGTGCTCCACCACGGCCCCGCGAGTGAGCATGTGCGCTACGTTCATGTGATCCAACAGGACTGGAACGCGACCTTCGCGCAGTACCATGCGCGGGAGATCGACTGCCACGCGCACACCTCCGTCCTGCCCGGTTTTCGGCTCGAAGGATGGCTTTCGGACGCCGCGTTCATGCGGGCGCAGTATCTCCCGCTGCTCACCTTCTGCGCGCGGATGGCACATGCACAGGGGCGGAGCGTCACGATCGTCGTGCACGGAGCGGGAGATATCCGGACATCGCTCCAGGCGAATCAGGACGCGACGCGCGGCTTCCTCGCGTGGGCGGAGAGTGTTATACTGGTTTTGGGTGATACGTCGGGGTATCATGGCGGCGGAGGTGATGTCCGATGAACGCCCTGTCCCTGCCTGATGCGTGGTCCGCTGCTGATCTCTATGCCCGCTATACCGACGCCCCG
>JAABUS010004931.1_pt1 | contig 18376 bp, 16 predicted proteins | sample 5560161 | NCBI WGS metagenome assembly JAABUS01 (sample SAMN10711885, study PRJNA513376) | rock metagenome | isolation source: Antarctica rocks | place: Antarctica: Victoria Land, Trio Nunatak nord | collected 2016-01-04 | reverse complement strand
GCGCGCCCCGAGCAGCTGCTCACCGCGCTGCCGGAGGCGTTCCGGGTGCTGCTCGACCCGTGCGAGACGGGCGCGGTGACGATCGCAATGCACCAGGACGTCCAGGGCGAGGCGTTCGACTACCCGCTCGCGTTCTTCGCGCCGAGGACGTGGGCCGTCGCCCGGCGGCCCCCCGCCGCGACCGAGGTGGAGGCGGCCGCGGCGGCCCTGCGCCGCGCGCGGCGACCGCTGCTCGTCGCCGGCGGCGGCGTCACGCACTCAGCGGCCGAGGAAGCCGTCGCGCGGATCGCCGACGCGCACGGCATCCCCGTCGCCGAGACCTCGGCGGGCAAGGGCGCCTACCGCGGGGAGTGGCTGTGCGGCGGCTTGGGCGTCAACGGGACCGGCGCCGCGAACGCCCTCGCCGCCGAGGCGGACGTCGTGCTCTGCGTCGGCACGCGGCTGAGCGACTTCACGACCGGCTCGCTCACGCTCTTCCAGGACTTGAGCGTCCGGTTCGTCGCCGTCAACGTGAGCGCGCACGACGCGCACAAGCTCGGCGCGCTTCCCGTGGTGGGCGACGCGCGCGCGGCGCTGGACGCGCTCGGGCCTGCGTTGACGGGCTGGAGCGTCGCAAGCGAGTGCCGCGACCGGTTCCGGGCCGAGGTGGCCGCCTGGGACGAGACACTCGTGGCGGCGTCGCGCCGCGGTGCCGCGTGCGCGCTGCGCGCGACCGAGGTGCTCGCCGCGCTCAACGAGGCCATGCGTCCGGGCGACTGGGTCGTCGCGGCGGCCGGGAGCCCGCCGGGGGACCTGCTCAAGCTGTGGCGGGCGCCCGCCGGCACCCGCGCGCACATCGAGTTCGCGTTCTCCTGCATGGGCCACGAGATCCCGGCCGGCATGGGGATCCGGCTCGCGCAGCCCGACGAGGGGCAGGTCCACGTCGTGATCGGCGACGGCACCTACCTGATGGCGGCCGGCGAGCTGGCGACGCTCGCGCAGGAGCGCCTGGGGCTGACGATCGTCCTCCTCGTGAACGGGGGCTACCAGTCGATCCACGCACTCCAGCGCGCGACCGGGCTGCCGGCGCTGGCGACGCAGTTCACGCACCACGACGACCGCGTGCCGCTGGAGGTCGACTACGCGGCCAACGCCCGCAGCCTCGGCTGCGACGCGATCGCGGTGAGCACCGCCGCCGAGCTGGGTGCGGCGCTCGACGCGGCGCGCTCGGCGGCGGGCACGACGGTCGTCGTCTGCGCCGTCGATCCCGCCGCGACCGCGCCGGCCTCCGGCGCCTATTGGGACCTCGGGGTGGCGGAGGTGTCCGGCGTCGCCGAGGTCGGCACGGCGGCGCGGACCTTCATTGCGGGTCGCGCGCGCCAGCGGCACTTCGGCTGGTCCGGGCGCTGAGCCCGGGGGCGGTCAGCCCCAGAGCGCCGGGACCGGCGTCGACGGCGCCGCTGCGCCCCGGTCCAGCTCAACGCGCGCCCGGGCCGCCTGCTCCTCGGTGGCGAGCACGACCCGCCCCAGGAAGCGGCGGACGATCGCCTGCTCGGGCTCCGACAGCTCGGCGGTGAGGTCGTCGAGCGCGCTGACCAGCGGGTTGAACGCCGCCCCCGCACGCCGGACGAGCGCGCTCGAGAGCTCGAGCTGCACGCTGCGGCGGTCGGTCGGGTGGCGCCGGCGTTCGACGTGGCCGGCGAGCTCGAGCCGCTGCACGAGCGCCGTCACGCCGCCCGAGGACAGATCGAGCAGCTCGGCCAGCTCGGACGGCGTCAGGCGCCCGCGCTGGGCGAGGTGGGCGACCGCGAGCATCTCGGACTCCGCGAGCCCGAGCCTGCGGCTCATCGCGGCGCGGTGACGCGCGGAGGCGAGGTCGCGGCGGTTCAGCAGCTGGCGGATGGTCTCGTCGTGCATCGTCGCGTCCCTACGTGCTCAAGGCAGTTTGAGCTATTGGCGTAGGGTACCTCACGCCGCCACCAGGCCGAGCGCCGCTACGTACCGGGCCGGGGAGGACGCGCGGACGAAGCCGGCGCGCGCCTCCGCGGCGCCGGCCCGGACGAGCGCGGCGACGGCGGCGTCCACGTCGCGGGACGTCGCGCCGAGGCGCCGCGGCAGGTCACCGATCGGGTCGCCCGCCTCCGGTGGGTCGACGAGGAGCTCCAGCAGGACGGCGCGCTGGACCCGGAACGCCGGGCTGTCCGGATGGGGGACGCCCGCGGTACGGTGCTGGTGCATGGGAGGTCACGCTCCTGTGCCGGCCCCGGGGACGTTCGCGCGTCGCCCGGGGCGCCTCTTTCGGATGGCAATCAGCGTAGGCGAGGGGGCGGACGGCTCCCGCCGGCTACTCCGTCTCGCCCTCCCGCAGCGCTGCCTGCGCCGCCGCGACGCGGGCGATCGGCACGCGGTACGGCGAGCAGCTGACGTAGTCCAGGCCGGCCATGTGGAAGAAGGCGATCGACTCCGGGTCGCCACCGTGCTCGCCGCAGATGCCGAGCTTGAGCCCCGGCTTGGCCTCGCGGCCGACCCAGGCGCCGAGCCGCACCAGCCAGCCGACGCCGGGCTTGTCGATCGTCTCGAACGGGGAGCGGTCGAGGATCCGCTGCTCGAGGTAGTGCGTGAGGAAGCCGGATTCGACGTCGTCGCGCGAGAGCCCGAGCGCCGTCTGCGTGAGGTCGTTGGTGCCGAACGAGAAGAAGTCGGCCTCCGCGGCGATCTTGTCGGCGATGAAGCACGCCCGCGGCAGCTCGATCATCGTCCCGATCAGCGGCCGCAGGTCCTCGGCGTCCATCTCGGCGATCACGTGCTCGACGCGGGCGCGCAGGATCGCCACCTCCTGCTCGTAGGCGACGAGCGGCAGCATGATCTCGACCTGCGGGGTGGTGCCGGTCTGCTCGCGCACGACCCGGGCCGCGGCCACGATCGCCTCCACCTGCACGTCGTAGATCTCCGGCGCGATGATGCCGAGGCGCGCGCCGCGCGTGCCCAGCATCGGGTTGGTCTCCTCGAGCTGGCGTACTCGATCCAGCGTGCGCTCGAGCCGGCGCACGTCGCGCGGGCGCTCGTGGCGGGCGCGCTCGAGCTCGACGGCGAGGTCCTCCGCGTTGGGCAGGAACTCGTGCAGCGGCGGGTCGAGCAGCCGGATCGTCACCGGCAGGTCGACCATCTCCTCGAAGATGCCCTGGAAGTCCTCCTGCTGGAGCGGCAGCAGCTCGGCGAGCGCGGCGCGGCGGTCGTCGCCCGACTCGGCCATGATCATCGCCTGCATCTTGGGCTGGCGATCGGCCGCCATGAACATGTGCTCGGTACGGACGAGCCCGATCCCCTCGGCGCCGAACTCGCGCGCGCGGCGCGCCTCCTCGGGCGTGTCGGCGTTCGCGCGCACGCCGAGCCGGCGCACCTCGTCGGCCCACTCGAGCACGGTGTCGAAGTTCGGGTCGACCTCGGCCTCCGACAGCGGGACGTCGTCGGCCGTGACGCGGCCGGTGGAGCCGTCGATCGCGATCATGTCGCCCTCGCGCAGCTCGGTGTCGCCGACCCGCAGCGTCCCCGCCTCGAGGTCGATCCGCAGCGCCTTCGCCCCGGCCACGCACGGCTTGCCCATGCCGCGCGCCACGAGCGCGGCGTGCGAGGCCTTGCCGCCCTCGGCGGTCAGGATGCCCTGCGCGGCGAAGAAGCCGTGCACGTCGTCGGCCTCGGTGAACGGGCGCACGAGGATCACCTTGCGGCCGCGCTGGGCCCAGTCGACCGCGTCGTCGGGCGCGAACACGATCTGGCCCTTGGCCGCGCCGGGCGAGGCGGCGACGCCGGTCGCGAGCACCTCGAATTCGGCGTCGGCGGCGAACGTCGGGTGCAGGAGCGCATCGAGGCTCGCGGCGTCGATCGTGTCCAGCGCCTCCTCGCGGGTGAGCAGCTCCTCGGCGACCGCGTCGACGGCGAAGCGCACGGCCGCCTGGGCGGGCCGCTTCGCGTTGCGCGTCTGGAGCATGTAGAGCGCACCCTCCTCGACGGTGAACTCCGTGTCCTGCATGTCCTTGTAGTGCGCCTCGAGCGTCCGGAGGATCTCCATCAGCTCGGCGTGCGCGTCCGGCATCCTGTCGGCCATCTCGGAGAGGTCGGACGGGTTGCGCACGCCCGAGACCACGTCCTCGCCCTGCGCGTTGACGAGGAAGTCGCCCGACGGCTCCGGCGCCCCGGTGACCTCGTCGCGCGAGAACGCCACGCCGGAGCACGACGTGTCGCCCTTGTTGCCGAACACCATCTGCTGCACGTTGCAGGCGGTGCCCCACTCGTCCGGGATGTGGTTGATGCGGCGGTAGGTCGCGGCGCGCTTGCCCAGCCAGGAGTCGAACACCGACCGGATCGCCAGGCGCAGCTGCTCCTGCGGGTCCTGGGGGAACTCCTCGCCGGTCTCGTCGGTGTAGATGCGCTTGAAGTCGTCGACCAGCGCGCGCAGGTCGTCCTCGGTGAGCTCGACGTCGTCCTGCACGCCGGCGGACTCCTTGCGCGCCGCGATCGCCTGCTCGAGCTTCTCGCCCGGGATGCCGCGGCAGACGTTGGCGAACATCTGCACGAAACGGCGGTACGCGTCCCAGGCGAAGCGGGGGTTCTCGGTGCGCTCCGCGAGGCCTTCGACCGAGCGGTCGTTGAGCCCCAGGTTGAGCACCGTGTCCATCATCCCCGGCATCGACTCGCGCGCGCCCGAGCGCACGGAGACCAGCAGCGGATCGTCGGAGTCGCCCAGCTGCTTGCCGGCCTGGCGCTCGAGGTCGGCGAGCGCGGAGGCCACCTCGTCGCCGAGCCCCTCGGGCTCCTGGCGGTCGTCGCGCATGTAGGCCACGCACGCCTCGGTGGTGATGGTGAAGCCGCTGGGCACCCGCTCGGGGCCCAGCACGCGGGTCATCTCCGCCACGTTCGCGCCCTTGCCGCCCAGCAGGTCGCGCATCGCGCGGCCACCCTCGGCGAACGGCACGATCCAGCGGGTCCCGGTCCCGGTCGTCTGGGTCATGTGCGCATTGAACCGGAACGGCGGCCTCCGCGATCCCCCGGCAAGGAATCGGACGTCGAACTGCCCATCGAGGGGCGCTCGGTGGGCGGGCGGTTCTCGGCGTTCGCGCGCGGCGGCGGGTCGAGTGTCGGGTTGGTGCCGGTGGGCGGGTGGTTCTCGGCGTTCGCGCGCGGCGGCGGGTCGAGTGTCGGGTTGGTGCCGCTCCCGTCCAGGCCCCGCCTCAATGGGGCAGTTCATCAAGTGGTGCCGCGACGCCGGGGCGGACGCGGCGTGGCGACCCGCCGCATCCGGTGCCTCCACCTACTCAGTCGTCGTCGCCGCCGCGACCGCGGCCGCCGTTGTCGTCGCCGCCGTTGTCGTCGCCACCGTGGTTCCCGCCGCCGCCCGAGCGCTCCACGCTGAGCGCGACCCACCTGCCGTTGCTCCGGCGGACGGTGGCCTCGATGTTCCTCATGCCGCTCTGGAGCGCGCCGAAGCCCGAGATGCGCTCGAAGCGCGTGGAGCGGCGGACCTTGATCCGGATGGTGCCGCGCTCGCTGTCGCGCAGGCGGAAGGTGCGCGTGCTGCGGTCCACGGACACGACGGTGCCCTCGTACTGGACGGCTGCCGCTGAAGCGGCCGACGGGGCCGCCGATGCGCTGCCGGCGCCGGCGCCCGCGATGACCGCGGCGGTGGCGGCGGAAAGGGCGATGGTCTTGAACGTTCGCATTGCTTCCTCCTACGTCGAAGTGGTGATCCGCGAGGAACCCTGACCGACGCCGGTCAAAGAGCGTGCTAAATCGCGACTACGACGCGGGAAAACCTGCGCGCTCCAGCGCAGCGCCGGCGACCGGCTCGCCGAGCTGCAGGACGAGCCACACGCGCTCGCGCCGGCGCAGCACGGCGGGATCGGCGAGCGGGTCGCCGTCGACCACGAGCAGGTCAGCGAGCTTGCCGGGCTCGACCGTGCCCACGTGGTCGGCGAGGCCGAGCGCGCGGGCGCCGGTCGCCGTGGCGGCGACGAGCGCCTCCGCCGCGGGCAGGCCGTGATGCACGAGCCGCTCGAGCTCCAGCGCGCTGTCGTAGAACGGCATCCAGTCGAACCCGAGCGCGATCGGGACGCCGGCGGCGCGGGCTGCGCGCAGCGTGCGGTCCGCCTGCTCGAGGTTGTGCTGCGCGAGCTCGACGAGCAGCGGGCTCCAGGTCGGCGGCGCCTGGCCGCCGTCGGCGTCGATCCCGGCGACGCCGTAGAAGCACGAGAGCGTCGGGACGAGCACCTGGCCGCGCTCGGCCATCCGCTCGAGCAGGTCCGGGCGATGGTTGAGGTACATGCCGTGCTCGATCGTGTCGATGCCCTCCTCGATCGCGATCTCGGTGCCGGCCAGCCCCTCGGCGTGGGCCGCGACGCGGTAGCCCATCCGGTGGGACTCCTCGACGAGCGTGGCGATCTCGGCGCGCGTGAGCTGCGCCGGGTCGGGGTCCTCGAGCTCGACCGAGCGGGCGCCGGTGGTCATCACCTTGATGAAGTCCGCGCCGCGCTTGAGCTGCTCGCGCACCGCCTGGCGCACCACGTCAGGTCCATCGGCCTCGCGGTACATGCCGTCGAAGAAGCGGCCGCCGGGCGCGGTGGCCGACACGATCCGCCCGCAGGTCAGCAGCCGCGGGCCGCGGAAGGCGCCGAGGCGCATCGCCTGGCGGACCTCGACCACGACGTCGTTCCAGGAGCCGACGTCGCGGATCGTGGTGACGCCGCGCCGCAGCGCCTCGCGCAGGTAGGCGCCGACGAAGTGGGCCTCGGTGCCGGGGAGCAGCGGCTCGGCGCCCTCGGCGAGCTTCGGCGGCTTGGCGTACACGTGCGCGTGGGCGTCGACCAGGCCCGGCATCAGGGTGCGGCCGCCGAGGTCGATCTCGGTGGCGCCCTCGGGCACCGCCTCTCCGGCCGCGCCGACGCGCTCGATCCGGCCGTCGCGCACGAGCACGCTGGCGCCCTCCCGCGCGCCGCCGCCCGTGCCGTCGATCAGTCGCGCGTTCGCCAGCCACAGCGTCGACGCGCCCGGGGCGGGCGCGGCGAGCAGGGCGGGGAGCCGGGGCGGCACCGCGCCATTGAACCAGAGCCCGTGCGCGGCTCCGCCGGTGCGGCGCGCGCGGCGACGACTCGCCGCTCAGCGTCGCGTCCACTCCGGCTGCGCCAGGTCCGCGATCCTGAGCGCGCGGCCGCGCAGCGCCACCTCGCGGAACTGGAGCAGGATCGCGCCGGTCGGGGCGTGGATCACCATGTCGTGGCGCAGCGGCAACTGCAGCAGCGGGCGGCCGTCGGGCGTCCGCGCCCAGCGCGGGACGTCCTCGGCGAGCAGGCGCTCGAGCGGGATGGGGTGCAGCGAGGCGATCTCGGCGGCGTTGCGCACCGGCCGCGCGCCCGCCGGGGCGAGCACGACCACCGGCGTGATGCAGAAGCCGGAGTCGGTCACGAAGTCGTCGAGCAGCCCGGCGACCGAAGTGCGCTCCAGCTCGAGCCCGGCCTCCTCGCCCAGCTCGCGCAGCGCGCCGGTGATCGCGTCCTCGCCCGGGTCGAGCTTGCCGCCCGGCAGCGCCCACTGGCCGGCGTTCAGCCCGCGCGGCACCCGCTTGGCGACGAGCACGCGCGGGGCGCTGTCGCAGTCGAGGACGGTGACGGCGACCGCGGCCCGCCGCAGCGCGCCGTCGGCCGCCGCATGACGCTCGAACGCCGCGAGGTTCGCGCGGATCGTCGCGTCGAGGGTGCGCACCGCCTGATCGTACGAGAGCCGCTCGCGCGGCTAGGCTTGCCCGCCGTGAGCACCGCGACCCGGCTCGAGGACGCGATCGCCGAGCTGGCGGGGTTCAACGACGACCCGGCGGCGGGCGGGATCACGCGCGAGGTCTACACGCCGACCTACCGCGCGGCGCTCGACCGGGTCGCTAAGTGGATGCGCGACGCCGGCCTGGAGGTGCGCCTCGACGCGGTCGGCAACCTGTTCGGTCGCTGGGAGGGCGCCGAGCCCGACGCCCCGCTCGTCCTGACCGGCTCGCACGTCGACACGACGCTCAACGCCGGCCGCTACGACGGCGTGCTGGGCGTGCTCGGCGCGATCGAGGCGGTGCGCCTGCTGCAGGAGGCCGGAACGGTCCCCCGGCGCTCGATCGAGCTGGTCGCCTGGGCGGGGGAGGAGCCGCGCTTCGGCACCGGGTGCGTCGGCAGCCGCGCCGCCGCGGGCCGGCTCGAGCGCGCCGACCTCGACCGGCTGTGTGACCGCGACGGGACGAGCATGGCGACCGCCTTGCGCGACGCCGGCTTCGATCCCGACCGCCTGGCCGACGCGGCGATCGACCCCGCCACGGTCCACGCGCTCGTGGAGCTGCACATCGAGCAGGGCGTCGTGCTCGAGACCGGCGGCGAGTCGATCGGCGTCGTCACCGCGATCGCGGCCCCGCACGACTTCCGCCTCGGGTTCCGCGGCGCGGCGACGCACGCCGGCGCCACGCCGATGCACCTGCGCCGCGACGCGCTGGCCGGCGCGGCGGAGGCGATGACGGCGCTCGAGCGGATCGTCCGCGCGTCGCCCAGCGGCACCACGGTCGGCACGGTCGGCGCCATCCGCGTCCGCCCCGGCGCGATCAACGTCGTGCCGGGCACCGCCGAGCTCGACGTGGACGTGCGCGACTCCGACCTGGGCGCTCGCACCCAAGTGGTCGAGGACGTGCTCGCCGCCGCGCGCGAGATCGCCGCGCAGCGCCGGCTCGAGCTGGAGCTGACGCCGATCGTCGAGGACGTCCCCGTCGCCTGCGAGCCGGGCGTGGTCGCGGCCGCCGAGGCCGCCGTGCGCGAGCTCGGGCTGCCGTACCGCCGCATGACCAGCGGCGCCTACCACGACGCGATGGTGCTGGGCTCGCGGGTCCCGATCGGGATGATCTTCGTGCCGAGCGCCGGTGGCGTCAGCCACCACCCGGACGAGCACACCGACGCCGCCGACCTCGAGCGCGGCGTGCGGGTGCTGGTCGGCACGCTCGCCCGGCTCGCGGCATGAGCGCCGATCGCACGCGCCTGCTGGCCGTGGCGCGCGGCGACGCGGAGCCCGACCTCGTCGTCGCGGGCGCGCAGGTGTTCTCCGCGTTCACGCGCGAGTGGCTGGACGGCGACGTCGCCGTGGCCGAGGGGCGGATCGCCGGAATCGGGCGCTACGACGGCGGTGAGCGCGTCGACGCCGCCGGGCGCTTCCTCGTCCCGGGGCTGATCGACGCGCACCTGCACATCGAGTCCTCCAAGCTGCTGCCCGCGGAGTTCGCGCGCGTGGTGGTCGCGCGCGGGACCACCACGGTCGTCTGCGACCCGCACGAGCTCGCCAACGTGCTCGGCCCGGACGGGGCGCACTGGATGCTCGACGCCTCCGGCGGCCTGCCCCTACGCGTCTACGTGATGGCGCCGTCGTGCGTGCCGGCCAGCGCGCTGGAGTCGCCGCGCGGCCCGCTCGGCCTCGACGACATGGCCGGCATCCTGCGCCGCGACCGGGCGATCGGAGTGGCCGAGGTGATGGACTTCCCGTCGGTCGTCGCGGGCGACCCCGACGTGCTCGCCAAGGTCGCGCTGCATCCGCACGTCGACGGCCACGCCCCCGGCGTGACCGGCCGCGCGCTCGACGCGTACGCCGCCGCCGGCATCCGCTCCGACCACGAGTCGACGACCTGGGACGAGGCGCTGGAGAAGCGCCGCCGCGGCCTGTGGGTGCTGCTGCGCGAGGCCTCCAATGCGCGCAACCTGAGCGCGCTGCTCGAGCTGGTGCGCCGCCACGGGCCCGACTACTGCGCGTTCTGCACCGACGACCGCGAGCCGGACATGCTGATGCGCGAGGGCCACATCGACGCGATGTGCCGCCAAGCCGTGGCCGAGGGGCTGGCGCCCGAGGACGCGCTGGTGATGGCGACGCTGCACCCGGCGCGCTGCCACGGGCTCGCCGAGCTGGGCGCTGTCGCACCCGGCTTCCACGCCGACCTGGTGGTGCTCGACGACCTCGAGTCGTTCCACGCGTCGGTGGTGATCGCTGGCGGCGCCGTGGCGGCCCACGACGGGGAGGCGCTGCCGTTCGCGACGCCCGCCGTCCCCGACTGGGTGCGCGACAGCGTGCGCGTCGCGCCGCCGGGTCCGGAGGCGTTCGACCTGGGCTCTGCCGGCGCCCGCGTGCGGGTGATCGACATCGTCGCCGGGCAGCTGATCACCGGCGCTGCGGAGGAGCCGCCCACCGTCCGCGCCGGCCGCGTGGTCGCCGATCCGGAGCGCGACCTCGCCAAGCTCGCGGTGCTGGAGCGCCACCACGCCACGGGCCGCATCGGGGTCGGGCTGGTGCGTGGGTTCGGGCTGCGCTCGGGCGCGTTCGCCTCGACGGTCGCCCACGACGCGCACAACCTCGTCGTGGCCGGGGTCGACGACGCCAGCATGGCCGCCTGCGTCGACCGGCTCGTGGCGCTGGGCGGCGGCATCGCGGTCGCGGACGGCGGCGTCGTGCGCGGCGAGCTGGCGCTGCCGGTGGCGGGGCTGCTGTCCGAGGAACCCGCCGAGCAGGTGGTCGAGCGCCTGGACGAGCTCGTCGCGCGGCTGCGGCAGCAGGGGCTGGAGGGCGACGCGCCGTTCATGACGCTGAGCTTCCTCGCGCTCTCGGTGATCCCCGACCTCAAGCTGACCGACCGCGGCCTGGTCGACGTGGCCGCCGCGCGGATCGTCCCGCTCGTCGTCTGAGGCGACGGGCCGGGGCTCGGACCCGGGCTACCGCAGCAGCCGGTCGAGCGGCGGCAGCGGCGCGCGCGCGCCGACCGACTCCGTGGCGTGCCCGCCGGCCGCCACCGCGACGGCGACCGCCTCGCGCCGGTCCAGGCCGGCGTGCAGGGCGACGGCGAGCGCGGCGGCGAACGCGTCGCCCGCGCCGGTGCTGTCGACCGCCTCGATCGGGATGGCCGGCAGCCGGTGCGGTCGGGCGCCGGGCTCGTGCAGCTCAGCGCCGTCGGGGCCGCGCGTGACGACGACCGAGCGCGCGCCGGCCGCGAGCAGCGCCTCCGGCCCGTCGACGCCCAGGCCATCGAGCTCGGCGCCGTTCGGCGTGATCGCCTCGCAGGCCGCGACGACCGCGTCGGGCAGCGGACGCGCCGGCGCGGGGTCGAGGACGAAGCGCAGCCCGTGCGCGTCGCAGAACGCGGCGGCGGCCGCCACCGCCTCGTCGGGCACCTCGAGGTCGGCGAGCACCACGGTCGCGTCATCGGCGAGCCGCTCCAGCCCGCTGCGAACCGCGTCGGCGCCGAGCTCCGCGTTGGCGCCCGAGGCGACGACGATGGTGTTCTCGGCCCCCTCGTCGATCGTGACGTGCGCCACGCCGGTCGCGGTCGCGCACGTCGCCACCGCCGACACGTCGACGCCGCGGCCGGCGAGGTCGTGCAGCGCCGCCTCGCCCTCCGGGTCGTCCCCGACCGCCGCGATCAGCGCCACGCGAGCGCCCAGCATCGCCGCCGCCACCGCCGCGTTGGCGCCCTTGCCGCCCTGCGCGCGCTCGAGCACGCCGCCGATCACGGTCTCGCCGGGGGCGGGGAGGTGCGACACGCGCACGAGGCGGTCCTCGTTGATCGAGCCGACGACGACCACGCCGGCGCTCACGAGGCCCGTCCCAGCCGCTCGACCGCCGTGACGACGAGGTCCCAGAAGCGCGCGGCGTCGAGCTCGACGGCGACCCGCGCGTTCGCCGCGCGGCCCAGGCGGGCGTCGAGGTCCACCACGGTCGCTCCGCGCGTCCAGCGTCCCTCGGTCTCGACGGCGACGAACGCGTCGACGCAGCGCACGACGCCCGGCTCCGCGAGCAGCGCGACCGCGCACGGATCGTGGACGGGCGGGGCGGCGAGCCCGAACAGCGCCTCGTAGGTGGCGCCGAAGAACGTCAGCCAGCCGGCCACCGTGTCGCCAAGCGGCGTGCCGATGGCACGCATCCGCGCGACGACCGCGGGCGTCGCCGGCGCCTGGTGGGTGAGGTTCAGCCCGACCATGGTCAGCGGCACGCCGCTGCCGAGCACGGCGGCGACCGCCTCCGGGTCGGTGTACGCGTTGAACTCCGCGTACGGCGTGCGGTTGCCGCGCGCCGTCGAGCCGCCCATCCACACGACCTCGCGGATCGCGGCGGGATCGACGCGCTCGAGCACGGCCGCGACGTTGGTCAGCGGACCGGTCGCGACGATCGTGACCGGCGCGGGCGCCGTGTCCAGCACGTGCGCGATCAGCTCACCCGCCGGCCGCGGATCGAGCGCCACCGCCGCCTCCGGCAGCTCCGGGCCGTCGAGCGCGCTCTCTCCGTGGACGTCGACCGCCGCGTCGAGCACGCCGCTGAGCGGCCCGGCGGCGCCCGCGGCGATCGGGACGCCGAGCACGCCCGCCAGCGTGCACACGCGGCGCGCGTTCAGCGTGACCCGGTCGAGCGGCCCGTTGCCCGCCACCGTCGTGATCGCGCGCAGCTCGATCTCCGGGTGCGCGGCGGCGAGCAGGAGCGCGATCGCGTCGTCGTGCCCCGGATCGCAGTCGAGGACGCAGGGGACCGGCACGCGGCTAGAACACGTTCGCGCTGAGCCAGTCCGACGCGAAGAAGGCGACGAACAGCGCAGCGACGAGCCACATCAGCGGATGCACCTCGCGCGCGCGGCTCAAGGCGCCCATCACGAGCACGTAGCCGATCACGCCCAAGCCGATGCCGGCGGCGATCGAGAACGTCAGCGGGATGCCGGCGATCACGAGGAACGCGGGGATCGCGTCCTCGGGGGCGGCCCAGTCGATGTCGGCGACGATCCGGATCAGCAGGTAGCCGACGAGCACGAGCGCCGGCGCGATCGCCGGATGGATGAACGTGTCCTTGCCGAGCTCGACGTCCTGCCCGACGAGCGCGATCAGCGGCACGAAGAAGACCGCCAGCGCGAACAGCGCGGCCGTGACCAGCCCGGTGAGGCCGGTGCGGCCGCCCTCCGCGACGCCGGCGCCGCTCTCCACGTAGGTGGTGACGCTCGAGCAGCCCATCGCGCCGCCGAGCGCCGCGGCGCTCGAGTCGACCAGCAGCAGGTTGCGCGTCTGCGGCAGCTCGCCCCGCTCGTCGAGCATGTCGCCGCTGCGACCCACGGCCACGGCGGTCCCGACGGTGTCGAAGAAGTCGGTCATGAACAGCGCGAAGATGACGGGGATCAGCGCGACGGTCAGCGCGTCACCGAGGTTCGACGGATCGAGCGCGTCGCCGATCGTGGAGAAGTCGCCGGCGTCGGGGAACCGCGCCACGCCGTCGGGCCCCTCGAGCACGCCGAAGATCAGCCCGAGCACCATCGCGGCCAGCACGCCGAGGATGACGGCGCCCGGGATGCGCCGCGCGGACAGCACGATCGCGACGGCGATCCCGCCGAGCGCGATCAGCGGCGGCCCCGCCGTGAGGTCGCCCAGCCCGATGCCGGTCGCCGGGTCGTTGACCACGATCCCGCCCTCGCGCAGCCCGACGAGCGTGATGAACAACCCGATGCCGACGCCGATCGCCAGCTTGAGCGACAGCGGAACGGCGCGCATGATCGCCTCGCGCAGCCCGACGATCACGAGCACGAGCGCCAGCAGGCCCTCGATCACGATCAGGGACATGCCGACCTGCCATGGCAGCTGCCGGCCGAGGATCACGTCGAACGCGATGACGGCGTTGATGCCGAGGCCGGGCGCGAGCGCGAACGGCAGGTTCGTGGCCAGCGCCATCGCGGCCGTGGCGATCGCCGCCGCGAGCGCCGTCGCCACCGCGACCGCCTCGAACGGGACGCCCGCCGCCGACAGGATCGCGGGGTTGACGAACAGGATGTAGCTCATCGTCAGGAACGTCGCCACTCCGGCGCGAACCTCGGTCGTCACGTTGGCTCCGGCGAACATGCGCATGCCGGCAGTGTCCCGCCCGGTCCGGACGGGATCGCGGATCAGAACCCGTCGCGGTAGACGTCCTTGTAGAGCAGGTACTCGGCCGGCTCGCGACCGGTCGCGACGAAGCCCTGCGGGCAGTAGGGCGCCATGTAGATGAAGTCCCCCTCCTCGACCTCGAACCGCTCGCCGTCGAGGAAGTACACGCCGGCGCCCGCGGTCATGTAGAGGCCGTGCTCCTCGTCGTGGACCTCGACGTTGTCGAGCCCGACGCCGGCGTCGAACGCGAGCAGGCTCACGTTGAAGTCGAACGCCGGGTCGCCGGGCGCAAGCAGCTCGCGGCGGCGGAAGCCCGGCACGGGGGTGTCGGCGAACGGCTCGTCGTCGCGGTGTCCGCTGAGCAGTCCGGGCGCGTCCAGACCCGGCCACGGCTCGTAGCGGCGCTTGATCATCAGCAACCGCGCGGGCTGCTCGCCGGCCAGCAGCGCGAACGACGCGGGGGCGGGCAGGTAGGCGAAGCCGCCGGCGCCCAGCCCCAGCTCGGCGCCGTCGACGACCGCGGACGGCGCGCCGTCCAGCGCGTACAGGAACGTCTCGTAGCCGGGAGCGACGGGCGCGGTGGTGCCGCCGCCGGCCGGGAGCGCGATCAGGTACTGGCCGATCCGCGCCGGGGAGAAGCGCGGCGTGACGAGCTTGACCACGGTCGCGTCGCCGAGGTTCGGCAGCCGGCTCGGGTAGTGGTTCGCCGGCGTGACCAGCGTGAACGACGTGCGCCGCGCGCCGCGGGATGCCGTCATCGCGCGCTCCACTCGGCCATCCGCGCGCTCTGGCGCCGGAGATCGGCGGCGAGCGTCACCGGATCGGCGGTGCGCAGCTCGCCGTCCTGCACGACGACCTCGCCGCCGACCAGCAGCAGGTCGACGGCGCGCGTGGGGCCGAACGCGAGCGCCGCGACCGGGTCGGCGATGCCGGCGTAGCCCGCCTCATCGAGGTCCCACAGCGCCACGTCGGCCAGCGCCCCGACGCTCAGGTGCCCGAGCTCGTCGTCGCGCCCGAGGCAGCGGGCGCCGTGCCGCGTGGCCATCTCCAGCGCGTCCCGGGCGGTCAGCGCGGCGGGCCCGCGGCTCACGCGCGCGAGCATCAGCGCCGCGCGCAGCTCGTCGACCAGCTCGCCGCACTCGTTCGACGCGGCGCCGTCGACGCCGAGGCCGACGGGCGCGCCGGCGGCGAGCAGGTCCGGGACCCGGGCGATGCCCGTGCCGAGGCGGCCGTTGGAGGTCGGGCAGTGCGCGACGCCCGTGCCGCTCGCGCCCATCCGCTGCGCCTCGGCGGCGTCGAGGTGGACGCAGTGGGCGAGCCAGACGTCCTCGCCCAGCCAGCCGAGGTCCTCGACGTACTGGAGCGGCCGCACGCCGAAGTGCTCGAGGCAGAACGCCTCCTCGTCGCCGGTCTCCGCGAGGTGGGTGTGCAGGCGCACGCCGCGCGCGCGGGCGAGCTCGGCGGTCTGGCTCATCAGCTCGCCGGTGACCGTGAACGGGGAGGTGGGGGCGAGCGCGATCCGCACCATCGCTCCCGGCGACGGGTCGTGGAAGCGGTCGATCGCGTCGGCGCTCGCGGCGAGGATCGCGTCGCGGTCCTCGACGACCTCGTCGGGGGGCAGCCCGCCGGTGCTCGCGCCGAGGTCCATCGCGCCGCGGCAGGGATGGAAGCGCAGGCCGATCGCCCGCGCCGCCGCGATCTCCACGGCCAGCAGGTCTCCCGCGTCGCGCGGGAAGACGTAGTGGTGGTCGGTCGACGTCGTGCAGCCGGAGCGCGCCAGCGCGGCCAGGCCGGCGCGCGCGGCGGCGTCGACCACCGCGTCGTCGATGTGCAGCCACACGGGGTACAGCGCGACGAGCCACTCGAACAGCGTCCCCTGCTGGGCGTAGCCGCGCGTCGCTTGCTGGTAGAGGTGGTGATGGCAGTTGACCAGCCCCGGGGTGGCGAGCTTCCCGCGCCCGTCGATCCGCCGCGCCCCGTCGCCCGCCGCCGGGGCGGGGCCGGCGCCGACGGCGGCGATCCGGCCGTCGGCGCAGACGATGTGGCCATCGGCGATCTCGCGCCGCTCGTCGTCGACGGTGGCGATCGCGCAGCCTTCGATGACGGTGACCCGGGCGCTCAGAGCGGCGCAATCTATAGCCTCCGGCGGATCGCGCCCGAGCGCATCGACATCGCAACGGTCGACCGCCTCGACCGCGACGCCTTCGTGGCCCGCTTCGCGGGCGTCTTCGAGGCGTCGCCGTGGATCGCCGAGGCGGCGTGGGCGGCGCGGCCGTTCGGCAGCGTCGACGCGCTGCACGCGGCGCTCGTGCGGTCCGTCGAGCACGCGCCGCGCGAGGCCCGCATCGGCCTGATCCGCGCGCACCCCGACCTGGCCGGCAGGGCGGCGATCGCCGGCGAGCTGACCCCCGAGTCCATGCGCGAGCAGGCCGCCGCCGGCCTGGATCGCCTCACCCCCGAGCAGTACGCGCGCCTCACCGGCCTGACCGCCGCCTACCGCGAGCGCTTCGGCTTCCCGTTCGTCGTCTGTGCCCGCGAGCACACCGCCGGCTCGGTGATCGCCGCCGCGGCCCGTCGCGTGGCGGCCGATCCTGCCGAGGAGGAGCGCACCGCCGTGTCCGAGATCGCCAAGATCGCCCGCCTGCGCCTCGCCGACCTCGTCGAGGACGCGCGGTGACCGGCGCGCGGATCAGCTACGGCAAGCTCGCGGTGCCCGTGCACTGCGTCGGCGTCGCGCCGCTGCACGGCCTGCCGCAGATCCCCGAGTCGCCGGTCCGCTCGCTCGACTCCGGCCTGCTGGCGTGCGAGGTCAGCATGGAGGTGCTCGGGCAGCGCTTCCTGGCCGCCTACACCGAGGGCGACAACCGCAACGTCGTCGCCACCGACACGATGAAGAACGTGATCCTGCGCCATGCGCTCGAGTACGACGGATCGGCGCTGGAGGGGTTCCTCGACGCGCTCGGGCAGCGCTTCCTCGGCACCTACCCGGACATGGAGGGGCTGCGGCTCTCGGCGCGCGAGCTGCCGTTCGCGCCGGTGCACGTCGGCGCGGCGGCGGAGCGCTCGGACCGCCTGTTCTCCCTGGGCGGCGGGGATCACCCGGTCGCCGAGCTCGAGCTGGAGCGGGTCGCGGGCGGCGGCGTCGCGCTCGTCGCCCAGCGCAGCGGCCAGGTCGGGCTGCGGCTGCTCAAGACGACGGGCTCGGCGTTCACCCGCTTCGCGCGCGACGACGCCACGACGCTGCCCGAGCGCGCCGACCGCCCGCTGTTCATCGCGCTCGACGTGCACTGGCGCTACGCCGACCCGGCCGACGCCCTGGCCGGCGACCCGGCGCGCTACGTGGCCCCCGCGCAGGTGCGCGACGTCGTGCAGGCCGTGTTCCACGCGTTCGTCTCGGAGTCGATCCAGCACCTCGTGCACGAGATGGGCGATCGGCTGCTCGCGCGCTTCCCGTCGGTCTCCGAGGTCGCGTTCACGGCGGAGAACCACACGCACGACCCGGTGCCGGGCTCCGATCCCGGCGCCGAGCGCAGGGCCTACACCGCGGCGTTCCCCGCCTGGGGCCTGATCACGCTGGTGCTCGCGCGATGAGCGGCCGGCTCACGACCCACGTGCTCGACATCGTGCAGGGGCGCCCGGCGGCCGGCGTGGCGATCGAGCTCGTGCGGCTCGGCGGGTACGGGGAGGAGCCGCTGGCCGCTGCCGTCACCAACGCCGACGGCCGCACGGACCGGCCGCTGCTCGACCCGCTCGAGCCGGGCACCTACGAGCTGCGCTTCGCGGTCGGCGACTACTTCGCCGCGGGGGGCGAGCCGCCGTTCCTCGACGTCGTGCCGGTGCGCTTCGGCGTGAGCGATCCGGACGCCCACCACCACGTGCCGCTGCTCGTCGCGCCGTGGGCGTACAGCACCTACCGCGGGAGCTGAGCCGCGTGTCCGGCGAGGACGTCGTGCGCCGCTGCCGCAAGCTGGCGCGCGTGAGCGAGGAGGAGGAGCGCCTGACCCGGCGCTTCGCGACGCCGGCGATGGCGCGCGCCAACGCGCTCGTCGGGCGCTGGATGGCCGAGGCGGGGATGGCCGTGCGGGTCGACGCCGCCGGCAACCTGGTCGGCCACCTGCCGGGGTGCGATCCCGATGCCGGCACGCTGCTGCTCGGCTCGCACCTCGACACGGTGCGCGACGCGGGCGCGTTCGACGGCCCGCTCGGGGTGCTGGCCGCGGTGGCGTGCGTCGCCCGGCTGCGCGCGGAGGAGGTGACGCTGCCGTTCGCGGTCGACGTGCTGGCCTTCAGCGACGAGGAGGGCCTGCGTTACGGCACCGGATATCTCGGCAGCAGCGCCGTCGCCGGCACGTTCGAACCCGCCCTGCTCGAGCTCGCCGACGAGGACGGCGTCACGGTGCGCGACGCGCTGGCGGCGTTCGGGGGCGAGCCGGATGCGCCGGAGCGCGCGTCGCGCCGCG
>JAABUS010004928.1_pt1 | contig 18386 bp, 16 predicted proteins | sample 5560161 | NCBI WGS metagenome assembly JAABUS01 (sample SAMN10711885, study PRJNA513376) | rock metagenome | isolation source: Antarctica rocks | place: Antarctica: Victoria Land, Trio Nunatak nord | collected 2016-01-04 | reverse complement strand
ATCAGCGTCGGTGGGTTTTGCCATCTTAAGAGATAGTGTTTTCTCTTCGCACATCATATTGATGCCTCACGCTTGATTCTTTCTCACATGTCTTTTTGGGTTACTTTTCGACAATTGCATTTCTATTTTAGCCAACACTCGTTGTTTCCGTCTTGAACAGCAGAGGAGATTTTTCTCTTCTGGGATTTTTTTTTGGGAATGGCTATGGTTGAGCGGTGATTGAGCATTGCCCGCTTATACAGTATCCTCTTATTTCATTGAAATTATATGCCGTTCCGAAATCGGAATGTTCATGACGGTCGATGTCGTTTCAGACTTCTGCGTTTCGGTATGAGATCAGTTGGGGATGGAACATCGAACTTGCGCTCAACTGTCCTCGATGCTTGAGCACGGCTGTGGTTGTGCTTTCCTCCAATTGGATTGGAAGAGCTTCCTTGTTGTTCCATGTTGATGGCTTCTGCATGAGTTCAGGTTATAATAGGTGAGCTGTCATTTTGTTTTAATGAAACCAGTTACTTGGGGAGTTCGGGGAAGTTGTGGGATGCACCGAATGTCTGTTGTCGTCACCTTTCATCGACATATCATAACCTCTTGTAACTGCGGCTTTCTTCACGGAGAAGATAACGAGGGGTTTTCAGTCATTGTGTTCTTGACCTCCCATGGTCTTGATGCCGGATCACGGTCTCAAGATAGCTGCGGGAAATGTTTGAGAAAGCGCATGAATCGGCCACCTATTTTGCTGATATACACTCCTATGGCTGGCGATACCTCAAAGATCTTCATGCTTTTCATCCTCTAACACGTTTATTGAATAATCCACAACTTGTCCCGTTCGCTCATGCCAGTCTCAGACTCTCCGACGGATACCAGACTGGGCCATCTTTTTCTCTCAAATAATTTCTCATTGAACTTGCGTTTGTGAGTTGATGTCATTATGATGACAGAGTAGAGCAGTAGTGTAATTATAGAATTAAATGTAGCAATAAATGTAGCAATCTAAGTAGTGATTATGAAACTCTTGATAACTTGATAAGAAGATTGATCAAATTGTTGTATTCATTCTAGAATTTGCGGCATGATTCTTCAACGATGGTGAAAATCATAGTCTCTCTGGAAATTTACATACTACTGATAAAAAAGAGAAGTTTATGAATCAGATTCTGTACATGTTTTATTCCGCTTTATTGCGCTTGATTTGATGCGCTTCCTTGATCTTTCTAAACTTCTTTCATTTCCTTCTTATTGACATTCTACGCTATAACCCCAGTTCATCCAGCTATTCCTAGTCATAAGTCTTTGAAAACTTCTTCTATGGGTGCTCGAGGTAGTTTCCGGAGCCTCTCAAGAAGTTTTGCTGCTGCTGCGAGAAATAGGTGCTAGATGATGTCACGAAAAAGATCGAAGGAAGAATGAAGGCTGGGGGCAGGTCTCGTGGGTTGGTGCAGCGTCAGCAGCGTTATAAGTCGCTGAAGGAGACCGCTGTTGTGGGGTGCGTCAAGTCATTCTTCAGGCAATGCTCTTAAATACTGTAGCTGAGGGAATTGCTCGGTAAAGTCATCTCTCTTGAACATTATCTGTGAACCAGAAGGGAGAATCTCATATTCTTGAAAGATTCATGTCTTCTTTTGCTATTCGAAGAATAGAGTGCTCTTAAATATTGAAGAAAAGAAATGAAAAACTAAAAGTAAAAGATTGGAATTAGTTATCAGAATGAAAGATTATGACTTGATGTTTCGTTCCACAGCGTTTCTCCAGCTGAATTCAAGAAACCTTAGATTATGAAGTCCAACCATATAATATACCACTGATATAAGGGAACAATTTTCGTTTTTGAATGAGACTTGTTCAATATTTTCCTGCTCGGGGTATCGTCCATAGCAATAGGTAGCAACGACGTGTTGAGGTTAACACCTCTCGAAGAATTCGGCTTAAGCGTTCGAGTTGGCATTCTTCGCTTCTTGAAGTAGATGGCGAGATATATTATATGCACAATGCTTTAAATCGAAGCTTTCACAACCTGCTTCCAAAATATCTTCTTCGAGCGGATCATAGTCAGCGGCGAGTATTGTTGCGACTGCTGCGAAATGACATCTTTCGATCTTCATGTTGGGATTTCCGCTATGCGCTAGAGTATTCCTACTTGCATTCATTCGTAATCGGATCATGAGCTCTGGCTTGTCGACTCTCATCTCGTACGCGAAAGTTCTTCTTTGCGATGTATATTGTTGATCAGGGTATGGATACGACGGGTCCTTTTTCCATTGCTCTAGAGCTTCGCTTTTCTTTTCTAATCTGCTCACGACGTCTGTGACAAACTTGTGGTGTAGGAATTCATTCTCCGGTACTTCGGACCACCATACTGCAGAGGATGTAGGTTGAAACCTTGGTCCATGACGACAGAATGGGTGAGTCTAGTGCTTGTATAGCTGTTATGTTGATAGACTGTCGAGACCAATGTTTGAGACCGAGTAATCTCGTCACTCGGGACGCTTTTGAAAGTATTTGCAGATTCAGACACTTAAGAAAGCCTTATACTTTTGACTGTCTTCCACACGCATGTTGTGATCCGCAGCTCATTCAGAGCCGTATGCGCTCAGAAGCACTTTTCGGTTGTTGTTGTCAGACAAGTTTTCTGGAAGCTTTTGGTTGACATATAAAATTGACAAAGGTAGCAATTTAATAGAAGGAATTTCAGCGCTAGCATTCAGTAAGTCGACATTCATGCTCTCGAGAATTGTCTCAGTGTTGATATATTACCATGACCGAAACTAAGAGGCAAACCTCTTTCGGTGTTCCTGAAGTAGTGTCCTGAATCCTGATTCCGTCATCGTGTGCTGATATGGGATGACACGACTCGGAAACACGCCAGCGCCTCTCATGTGCTCGTGGTTATATCTTTAAAGCTTGTACAGATAGTAGAGTTTGCATCATGCTCTTCACTCTTACATTTCAATCTGCTTTTATATCTTTCTTAATCTTCTTCTCATCAATGTCAGTACAGCTTAAATCTCGCTTTCAGAACTGACTTGATGAATAATAAGACTGAGCTGAGTTTTTCTTACTTGATCAGATGAGCGAACTTCTCTGTCTTTATGCTTGTTGACTTACCTCTCTTTTTACTGTTGATTCATCTTACTCATTCTACAAGACAAGCATCTTTTCATTTTGCTTAACTTTCTTCTATCAGCAAATGTGAAAGTTCAGCATTTATGATTGTGACAATCTTTCTGACTGTCTTCTTTTCAGTTTTATTATCAAGCGAAGTTTCTAGTAATTTCGTGTCTCTCAGCATTTGTTTAATGTGCATCTTCAATGCATTGTACTTATCGTCGTCAATGACAAGATCTTGCGTGATCATCATCTTGATTCAATTCAACGAAATATCATCATAGTTGAAGTTTGTAAACGTAGGGTTCTAAGTTGACTCATCTCAACATCATCATCTCAATCGCCTTCAACAGCTTCTCTCCTTTTGGGTCCCGTTGATAATCGTGCTGACACAATTGGACGAAGTAAGACGTAATCGCCTCACGGAAGCGAGCCCCGTCCTTATCATCCTCATTGTTCTTATCGTCTTCTTCGTCCCCTTTTCTCTCCTCATCCTACTATTTCTTTCCAACTTTATCATTACCACCAGATATACTTCTCTGCAGAATGTTTTGGTCACTGCAGAGAAAGAGGTTCTGATGCTTAGCAAGCTCATATTCCTCGCCTATAGGGTTGACATATGAAGGCGTTTTGTGAATGAAGCGAAGGGCTAACCAAGGTTAATTTTATTGGAAAGTTGTGCAAGCTGAGCAAGGCAAGCAAATCACCGCAGTGAGCAATCGATCAGCACGGAAGGTCTTGTTGACGAGGTTTGTTGTAAATAGGAAGAGATGCGCGTCTTCTCTAAAGTCTTTCACTTCTTTGAGTGTCGCCATTTGCTCTGCTATTTAATGTCGCAGGCTTTCTATCTTTTTCTTGACCGTCTTCATGTCATCTCGACATTTCGCATTCTTCTTATTCAATTTGTATCTTTGAAGACTAAAGTTGTCTTGATTCAGAAACAGAGACCATCAGTCTCAATATTGCTCAAGCCTAGTTTCACACAACTCGGGAACGGTCGAGATTTATTGCTTGACCTCGGTTTGGTTTTTCATTGACGTTACTGTGACATTGTGCATTGGTGATGTTTCAGCTGCGTCGTAAGCGGTCGTCATTCTTGACTTTCTCTTAGTGAACAGTTCGGTCTTTCTGAGTATCAGCAGCATTTCCGCCTTAGTGAATTCTCTGTCATTATCATTGTCGTGTGAGACGGTTGTGATCTGCTGCCTTTCAGGTTATTTCGAGGGTGGTGTCTAACTTCACTTTTATCAGGTTTCCTTGTGCAGTGTATCGGTGGGCGAGTTTGACCTGGGCCATGACCGTTCTGTTAATTAAGTGGAAGAAGCGGACGCTGCTGGTGCCTCTCTCAACAAAGTCCTTTAGCGTCGCGGTTGCTTAGTCGTGCTTTAGTGTGGTAAAAGGGGCAGGCAACAAAAATACGGTCGGAAACAAATACCAGAGTATCATTGTAGTCATTGCCGGATCAGGCTCATGTCTATCTCCTTTTCCTCGTTGCTTCAAGCAGGCGATGAGTACAATCTCAGAGAATTTCTCGGCTCCGAAGGCCAATTTAAGATCCAATATCTGGATTGAATTCAGGGACGATGGAGACCAATTCAGAGCGCGCCTCAAAGCGCTCCTCGAAAGCTGGCCGTGTCTAAACAGAATTTGTCTGGTCTCTATTAATTCTTCGGCCCTCATACTGAACTCAAAGAGAGGTGCAGAAGCGACTCAATAGAAATTCTTTGAGTTTATGGTATTGTTCAAGAACGCAGGGTGAACCTATTTGCCCCTGAATGGATCAGGTGGAGTATGTTCAGTCGGCTTGTCGAGATCATGCTCACCCCAAGAGGTCTAGGACTAGAAAGTCCCGATGCAACTTAGTTGTAAAAGCCCACAAGACCAAGGAAACTTGAAATGGATATATATATTGGACAAGAACCTCCAAAAAATAGTCGAAGACGAAGTAAAGTAAGGATTCGTGATATAGAATATTGTTCTGTATCTAGGAGAACACGAACAACGAATTTTGGAAGGCAGATCGAGTTACCGATCTACGGCAGACGTTTCTTGGTTGAAACCCTAGGTTTGAGATCATTCCAGCAGTGGCACAAGACTTACCTGGCTTGTTCACCGCAGATCACCCATTTGGTAAAGTACCCACATCGAAAGAAGCGTAAACATGAGCCGTTGTCGGGCACCAAAACGTTACCCGACTGCCAGCAAGACGATTCGTACGTGTGACAGACCAGCTGTCGATATCTGCTTTGAGATAGAAAACAGTTGGTCTTTCGTTAGGTGTAAAGGCTGGCTATCGTGCTTGATGATATCGAGCCATTCCTGCGTTTTTGCTTCGCGGGCATATGACTTTTAACCACTTCGCTCACCCTCCAAATGGCAAGAGTCACACTCTCAAGAGGTAACATTCGTGCTGATAAATGAACCTTGCAAAGTCTTGCACTGATGTTGTTAAGGCTATGTTATGGGACCGAGCCAAGTACGTCTGAGGAAGAAGTAGTATTGGTTCAGCCAAGCGATATCGCGGTGGAGATCGACTGCTTGTTGGGAACGTGATGAGTCCGCTGGAAGCTCTGATCAGAGACGGTCAACAGTGCTGAGTATGATTAGTCGCTGAGATGGGGAGCAAATAGCAGCTTGAAGGATGATTACTAGCGGGGAAGGAATGCGAGGAAAGATTGGTATACCTTTATTGTTATTGTTATTTTCAGATCCGAACTCTTCTTAGTTCCCTAATCTTCAAGGACCTCACATATAATACAGAAAACGTTGTCATTATTATATTTAATGTATGAGGAATATATATGATTTATTCTGGCATGATAGAAGGACATGTGCGAGGTCGAGATATAGGTGATCTCGGTCTGATGAAGATAACGCAAGGTGTGCTTTTTGACAGGGTAAGCGGTGCGTGCATGTTTATGTGGATGGTGAAGTAGAAGATGATGGAACGGGATCATAGAAAAAGGTAATTGTTAACGGGTGGATGAAAGAGAACAGAGCGATGATAGTCTCTAGAAAATCTGTAATATTGATTTGGGTAGTCGATGAAAGATGATCGTTGGACAAGATCTGAATAAAGAGTAAGAAGAACGATTCATGCTCTGTTTCGTGCCAAATTATCGCCTTATGAATGAGAAAGAATGCGTAGGACTCATGCTTATCACATCTGATTTCGATGATTTGAGTAGATCAAGACGTTCACCCGATTTGATAATACCAGAACCTCTATCGATCTTGCTGAATTCTTTGATAGAACACATCGGCTGCTGAGAACCTCATATTTGCTCGTAACTGTACCTGTCTGGATCGTTTCCGTAAAGGCCTGGGTCGTTAGCTTGAGGCAATATTACCACGCCGGTCTTCTAGGGTAGCAGCTCTGAATGCATTTGTTGCGAAGTGGTTCAAGACGGCGGTGGAAGCCTGCCGCTAGGCACATGGATGGCGGCAGAAGTTCCTTCTCGAAGAGTTTCAATGTTTTGTTCCCCGTGGCTTTGCTATTGAGACCTAGTCTTAGAAAGAATGTTTTCATGCGTACGGATATCTGCTTGATTTGCTTAGAAAGCCACCTATAATAAGTACTGGCTTTGAGTCCTTTGTCAAGAACCTGTCATGTCTAGCAAGGACAGAACTTCAAGAAATCCATATCTGTAGTCATGAAAGACGTTCCACTTCACGGTTCTCACCTGTACTCGTGGTTGTAAGTCGAAGACTATTACTTCGAGTCTCATAAAAAGAACACAAATCTTGCAGCTTACAAGACTAACATGATGAAGCTCGATAGTCACGTCTCAGTTTCTAGTCTTGAGTTCGTATCTCTTCGGTTGCCGCAATGGTTTAAGGTAGAAGGGGGCTTGCACAAGCCGTTTTGTGGCTTTAAAAAGACTCGCACCTTTCTCGTATTCGATTCTTATTCTTTCGCATAAAAGCAAGAACGAAAGATCTCGGTATTTCATACGAAAATCTTATTGTCGAACTTCGATGTTTCCTTTACAGCAAGGAGGCCCTCGAAAGTTGAGGACTTCATGATTCGCTTGACCGTGTCGATCTTTATGCATGGGACATTGGGAAATTGCTGCATCGACTCGGCAGAAGTTCCGTACTAAATTGAGCGCATGCTGTGATGATTATATCTTTACTGAAAAGACTGCGTCGGATTTGGCAGGGATTATATCTTCCCATCTTAGCCGTGAGACTAAGTTTGCGTAGTGCTTGGTTCTAAAGACGAAAATGGTGGCTCGAGATTCTATACATAGTTGTCGTTCAGATCAAGTGTACTATTGTTCATGGGTAAGCCATCGAATGTCTTCGAGTGGTCATTGTTAATCGATCGCTATCATTTCGTACGTTCTTGCTGCTTACTACCTACCTGTGACTTCTTTGGATTTTCATCACTGATTCCCAGTTCTGGGCCGTTGCGGCCTGCCTGGTTTCGCTTCTTGATGGCAGTATTTAATTTCTTGCATTCGTAGTTAGGGTTATCGGATGCTGCTTGGAAATGAACCCTGAGAAAGTTGTGAAAGAGTAGCAGTCTCTTTTCGATTGAACCAGCGCAGGTAAGTTCATGTTTTGGTTGTGAACTATTGAGCACTTTCGAGTAAATATATTATAGTAATTTTAAAGGCATTAATAGAAGCCATTATTTGTATCATAGCTTGCTTGAAGCTGCAATATAGAGGACAACTTAGCTTTGCCTCTAGCGCAGATTTATCACACAGGTAGCTATCTTCTCGCCGTTCTATTCAATGTCGACGAGGTCGAAGGTGCGCCACAGCAGTGTACTCGGTCGTGGTAGCGAAAGGCGATGGCTCATATTCTCCCAACTATGGATTGGTCTCAGCGAGAACACTTGTGCTAAATCAGCTGCTCTATAGCGCACTCGACCCCGTATTACTTTTATGATGCCATACATACATCAATCTAACGATATTCTTTCACATTAAGAAGCGTGTTTATCTCCGAACTCAAAGACTGCCTACTGTACAATGATCGATGTGACCTTGACAATTAAGCAGTGGACGCAAACAATTTTCCCGAACCAAGGGATGAGGTCGAGTACATAATTAAGTATATAACAAAGATGGGTGAAAACTACAGAAGCTCAACAATAGTGCGGGAAAATGTACTGCGAACGCCCTCGAGCAGCTGATTTGAATGCTAGTGGCTGTGGTGTGGCTGAGCGCATATCTTCCTGAAACTGAAGATAAGAACGAAGCGATGAAACTTCTCATGAAAGAATAGGAACATAGCCTCGACAATGTAAGCGTAGGTCGGGAATATTAAAGGTGGAAACTTGTCCAGTATATGATAAGTGATGGTTCATCCCGGTTCAGCAAATTGTCGATGAACCTGCTTTCCGTTTGACGATTACTTGCGGGCCATACTTTCAGTCCCAGTCTAAAGGACTTCCAACAATGAACGAACCGACCTAGTAGGCTAATCACTCTTGGATCCGGTAATGCCTACCTCTAACGTACGGGAGCCAATTTCGATCTACTAAATAAAGATCAGTTGATGATTTGATGATGATATTCACAAGCACGTACCTCAGTGCCCTGAAGGAACGTATTTTGACGTCTTTAAGAAAAAAGCTGAATCCAGCCCACTTCCGTCAAATCCTTGGGATCTAGTTCTTTATGTTCGCCATTCGTACCGATCAAGGTTTGGCTTCATTTGAAAAATTTATTTAAGTCTATCCCAGCTAAGTGATTCTGAAGATCGTCGCTTGCCAAAATCCTTGGGTATCCTTAGCTTCACTGCTTCTCCTTGCTAGATACCCCCCGGTAGCTTTTTAATTGAGATGTTGGAATTTTTCTGTCGGCAGACTCAGATCCTCATCGGGTTTTCTATCAGGAGTTTCCAAGACCTGCAGGTAATGTTGGAGTTTTTCAGGGAAATCTCGAAGGGGGTACAAGACAGACCTCAGAAGCTCAGTTCGGGATGATGTCCTCTCATGACACGTAGCACTCTCATCATTGTTGACTGGCTGCTTCTTTCTTTATGAAACTCGTCGCGGATCACTCTGCACCAGAGAAGACCACTGAAAAACCACGCTTTCAATATGCTTTTGATTGGGCTTTCTTGCGACTCGGAACCCAAGGCAATCCTTTTGAGGGCGTAGGTTCATCTCTTGCTTCTTTAAGCATTCTTTTTAAGCATTGACAATGTCATTTCGAGCATTCTTTATCATGACTGAGTCAGCTGATGAGTTCTTCATATCAGTATGATAATTCAACTTTTTAAAAACAATGTTCTCAATTGTATTCACTTCAATAATCTCAGCAATTGCTAACGAAGCATCTTTGTACGGTTGTACCCAAAGAAATAATCATTCATTCTCATCATCTTTAAAGTATAAATAAATGCAACATTGAACTCTGCAAATAATCTCTTATGTCAGAGAGCTTCTTTCATTGAGAACTCTTCACACTCATATTGAAACAAGTGCTTAATATTGAAGAATCTTGATTGAGTCTTACGACATTAAGACGTGCTCTCACATGTACTGTTGTTCAGAGCATAGTTGCCAATTTGTTTGAAAGAATCAGTTTCAGATTCTTGACGCGTTGAACAAAAATACTTACAAAGTCTAGTCTCAAGACTGAAAGTGCTGGCTGTTGTTGAATCTCATTTCATTCCTGTTTATCATTAACGTAGTAACGAGAGTTGATATTCGAAGTGCAGTTCTTCAACATCATAAGAAGATTTACATCAATATATTCAGTAATATGTTCATTCAACTCATTGATCATATATCGTGTGAATCAATTCTTGTTTCGTATCAGTACAAAAGACATCGCAGATATAATGAGAGATTGATCGTAAATGTTTTGTGACTCAGACTGATCTGAGTCACGCATTCATGCTGACTTGTGAATCTTTAAGTTCGAAATCCTACAGGTGTCGCCAGAAATGTGATCAAGGCAAAAAGTACTGGTAGTCAGGAGTAAATCAGAATCGAATAGTAGCTATGTAAGAAGGGATACAGGTTAATTACAAGAAATGCTCGGGTATTTGTTGAGCTCGACCTTTCCCTAGGCCTAAATATGATAAGATCCTCACTTATATTGAGCCCTTTATTTTGTGAAACTCAACTTATTCAAACTAGATAAAAGGTCGATAAACGTGCTTCTCGTACGATTTAGAGATCGCTAATATAACCGACCGCTACTGTTCTTGAACGTGGGCGTCATATTTTTCATTGATCCGAAGGAGCTGCCTTATGGTATCGGCTAGCGAAAGCTTAGTATCTGCCTTTGCCGTTCTATGGCCTAGAAGAGTTTCATGTCAAGGATACAATGTGGTGTAACATGTTATTCAGCTGCGTGGCTCAGCTTTCAAAATCCATAGAAAGTTTAATTATGTCTTGTGAGTGTTATCAGAAACATCGATCAGGAGGTTCTTTTGGTATTGTACATGGAGCGGTCTGAGAGCCTGGATCTCAGGCACAAGAAGGGCCAGGTACTCTCAGAGGGGTATCTGAGCCTCACATGCTTGGCAAGGTGCATGTTGAAGATTCATTATAGAACACATCCTATCGTTGTGGGCTTGTCGATATACAAGAGTTGGTTTCTTTATGCTCCTGTGAGATCCCCACGTTGATATTGGGGAACTGACATCGACTGGTTGGCGGCACTTGGAGAAGATCTGACAAGGACATCTCCCGCTGCTGTATTATGGTTGGCGGCCCAGTCTGACATAATGCCGTATATTCTCTTTCAAGTATGCTCCGAATCCGCATTACTATCTCAAAATGTGAAATCTTCGAGCACGCCATAACCGATAAATATTAATGTTACCAAGAACCAGCGCACGTTACTTGGGGGAAAAACGGCATGGCTGTTACAGGTCGTCCTAGTTCGTCTTTCCTTTGAAGAAGTAATTCATGCCTAGCAGTCTCACTAGGTGAGGTGCTTGAATTTCTGATAAATTTTAGTGGCGGTATACGGTTTGAATGCGCCGTCGAAGTGGCAGGCAGTTTTTAGCTGAATAGAAACTCGAATTTCGCGAATGCCTTTGTTGGCATCAAGACTTCAAAATCGAACATCAAAACTAGAATGTTCTGCTAGCCTTTCAAATTGTTAAACTCATTCAGATATCTGACCTGTTCACTTTACTGAAAGATCAGTGCGTACCATCGCAACGTCACTGTAGAAGTGAGTCAGAGCGAGTTCAGTTTAAAAGACGTAGCTCTCGAAGTCGTATTTGATATCTGCATATAAAATCTCTAGAGTGTAGAGATTATATCTGAGAGTCTTCTGAAATTCTTTATTGTAAGAAAGATTTGTTAATCTATGACAGTTGAGGTCGACAATGAGATTCATCTGTACGTGATGTCGACTACGAACCTTTTGATTCTATTCTGTGTCCGAATAGAAGTCAGAAGAGTCAAGAGATCTCAATTCGACGCAGTTCGAACGATGTTAGAACGTTGCGTGATCAGGAAAGTCATCGTGCAGAGTTTTCATTCACGCGACAACATCTCTTCTAACAGTCACAATCGATCTACAAAGAAGATTAATGACATGTCGATGTCAGTAAGAGATGAAAAGATATCTAGTGAAAAAGTCGATCTCAGTATGAGAGTCGTGACTACAAGTGATCGAAGAATTTGCGACTCGTCGATCGCGTCGATATTCTGAAACGTCTTCATCACATCGACAGTGTCGTTGAGTAATTGATGAAAAGATATCAGATAGAATAGTCGATCTCAGTCTGAGAGTCGTGATTACAGTGCTCGAAGAAGTAGTGACTCGTCGATCACGCTGATATACTGAGAGAACTTGAGCTCATCTTCTTTACTTGACGTCAAGTCATATATCTATCTACGTGGAAAATTGAGAGCGCAGAAGAACGATCAGAACGCATTCTTCTCTATTGATCAGAGTCAAATCATCTAACGATTGCGATCGCACGTCTATACTAACAATTCATTCAACGTCTACGTGACACAAGTCAAATCAAGAGAAGAAAAGAATTATTCAGTACAATCACACTCTATCTTCTCATCGTGTGCGTCTCTCTTTCATCATATATTTCTCTGCTCAATGAATGGCAATCATTGAGCGAGAGAACACAGCTATCGACTACAATCACGAGCACCACGGGTGCAAAGGAAACGTCTTCGTCTTCGGACCGAGGATCGAATCGGGACATCGTTTGTAAAGAATACTATCTATGAAGAGCAGGGCAAGGACGATGCGGCATAATCAAACAGCACAGACACTCTCACCAAGGGTTTACTAGAGCGTCACGCGCTGGATAGAAGCTATAGGTTCAAACATGGTACATAGCCTCAAAACTCACTGTCTCGGCGGCGTCGAAGTCGCCGTATAGTCGGCGAGCGGTTTTATTCCCCAGAGGGTTTTGTCCGTTCATATAGATAGCATAGTTTCCCCCATGGGTCGAACCTAAACCGATGTCACAAGGGTGTATGAATTCAAATCAAATCTATGACAGTTGATACACGTTCTGCTGCACCGTTCCTCATTGGCAGATTGACAGACCGTAGGCTAGAGCAAGGAAGCCAGTTTTCCTGAGGGGTAGGTCACACCGCACGCGTTGTTTCTCGGTCATTCTAATAGATCTCGTAGCACATAATGTATGTGTTATTTAGCCCCAATAATTCTAAGCAGTCTTTTCTCTGGCTAAATCACCATTTTATTTGCAAAAGATTGTGTAAGATTGTGGGTTCTCTTCAAGCGTTCACCGATTGCCGTGTTCTTCCGAAGAAGCATAAAGAATCAGCAGAAGCGATCAAGCCAGTTCACGAATACCTATGGTGAAGAAGCTGTTCGATCAGTTTTTGTTACCGCAGCCCGCTGGATGCTAGGTTAACCGTAACTGTGGTTGATTGAAGAACGAGGTAAGACTGTATAGTATGAAGCACATATCATGGAGAGATCGTGCTGAGTCGGCGGGTTGTAGTATATACAACTATATGCATAAGAGATAGAAGCACAGGAAGATTTGCGGCCTTTAATCAAACAGCGGCGAAGGCTAAAGATGAATAAGTCTGGGAAAGGCCGGTGAATTGGAGATATTGAGTGAACAAGATGATGGAAAGTGGGTTAAAGAATTGGGAAATCAATGGTGAAAAAGTGAGTGCAGTACGATGTGAGCAAGGGCTCAACTTTGTAAAAGTCAGAGCGGCTTACGTTCATATTGCACCTTGCAGAATATTAAATCTGCGTCTAAATTCACACATTAAAGACACAGGAGGTTGCCCGCAACATGAAAGCGGCAGGTCCGAATTTCCCCCAAGTCAGACCAAGTCTGCTGGCATCACCCGTGAAGCCTACGGGAATAGCACTGGCGTTCACGCTTCCCGAACCGGTTGTCACGGTCAACCCAGCTCCCACCCCAAACCCACTAATTATCATCCCACCCAATCCCACACTCTCCGTACTTGTACCCAGAACGACATCCGTACCTTTTGGGCTCAGTGAGATTTCCGTCCCTGACAGCTTAATTGCGGCTCCAGGAGCAAGCGTCTGACCGTCGATTACAAAATCGGAAGCACTGTTTGCTGTAAAAGTAGCCTCACCAATGGTGATTACCCTTCCGGCCCCGTCTGTCGGCACCGAAGGCGAGAGGATTGAAGTGCTAGTACCAACTATAAGCGCTGCGCCCGAAGGCCCGGTAGAGGGAAAATATGGGATGGAGTTGATGGTGACGGAGGGACCGTTAGGAGTGAGCGTCTGGGAGCCGGTTATGTATCCGGAAGCAGAGTTTTTAGAATGAAGACCACCAGCGATTGATAAGGGGGCGGGCAGGGAAGACGATGCGGATGCTATCGGGAGGTACTGCTAACTGATATCAAGGCAGTTCCAGTTGGGGCGAGAGAGTATCTGATCTCATCTATGGTGATTGCAGCAGCGCCCGGGATGAGCGTTTGGGAGCCGTTTAAATATCCGGAAGTTAAATCTAGGGTATAGGTCTTGCCAGCGATCGTGAGTACATCTGGGACAGACGGAATTCCTGGGTAGAGAGGGATAACATTGTTTCCAGAAATGAGGGCCGTTGGATGAGCTACAGAGTATGACAAATCATTGATTGTTATTGCAGGACCACCTGGGCTCAATTTCTGGCTAGCAGTGATGAATTGCGAAGCAGATTTTGCAGTCTGAGGTCGCCCGTCTATGGTAAGTATGGGAGTTGGTAATTGTCTGAGCAGGAATGAAGCTTATGGTACTGCCGCTGGAGAGGAAGACAGTGGCAGAGCGAGTATGGCACAGCGTTGATGGTAATTGCTTAACCGCCTGGAATTAAAGTCTGACTGCCGACCACGTAATTCAAAGCTGAGTTCACGGTGTATCCTTGGCTCTCAGTTGTGATGAGTGGCGGGCTTGGGATTAACTGGTTTATTGTATTTTGAGCTGGAAGACTGAGAGGAATGGTATTGGTTCCAACAACAAGCTCAACTACCAAAAGAGCCAAAGAGGAAGGCGCATTGCCGATTGTGATTGGTTGAGCACCGGGTACAAGTATATCTATGTCGATGTAGTACTTTGAGTTGGAGTTCGCTGATACTGAGGACCCGGTCGTTAAAGGCGGTAAAACCCCTGGCTCATACGAAGCAGCAGATGGGACGGATGGCGGCGCTCCAACATTCATGGAGGGTAGGGTCCTTGATCCTGGGCTTGGCACATATTGGCGAGAAGTCGCTGACTGGTCACGGGACTGCGAATTGGTGTCCCCGACGTAAGAATTGGCAGGGATGTTGGATTGACCGGGTGGTTGAGATGCTGACTGAACCTCCTGTACGCTTCCTGAATTTGGACTCGGAAGTCTCGACGGACTTTCAGTCTGCAAGGTTGGTGTTGCAGGAGCTTGATCCTCGCCGGATTGGTGGGAGAGATAGGTGAATATAGCGGTGACGTGGAAGTAGGTACTGCCGGTCCTTGAGGAGTTGACCCTGACGCTGGAATTTCGGTTGGAGTGGCAGGTATTGGAGCACGGGTCGTACTGTAAACGCCAGGTTTCGTGATAGTGTTGTAGCTTTCTGCTGTGAGAGCACTGACACGAACTTTCACGGAAGGAATACCATGCCTGTAGCCCGTGAGGAGGGTTGAATTCGACATGATGTAATTATAGAAATTGGATGGAAAGGGTTGCACCCCTCCTTTCCCTTATGTTGTTAATATTTGAACTTAACGCTCCGTTGGTGACTGGTTGATAAATCGTGCTGCCTGGCTGAATATCACGGTCCCATTGCATGCCGAAGACGTAACTTTGGTCGGACGCAGGAGGAGTCAAGCATGCCCCACTTCCGGTATAATACTGGAAAGCATTGTATGCATTTTTGACAGTGAGATAGGTCCTGGTCCATGGTTAGTCTTTCATTCTCAGCTATCGTATGACTATAGGTTAGTCTAACATTATGAATCCGTTGCCGTCAATCATCGTAGATTCATTCGAGAAGCCTAGAGTACCATAAGGACCTCCACCAAATGCACTGGAAAGCTGATCGACTAGGGGAATGGTTGTTTTGCAATTCTTGAGAGTGAAGTCGCAAATCTTGTCATAGTCGTCATATGAGGTTTAATAATTAGTAATTGTAGCTAAACGACCATCAGAATGACTTAACCAATGGACTTGCTCTGGAAGTGAACTTGCTGTTGTCGTTGTTGTACAGCGTGACGTAGTGTTGGACGGTCGCCATCGTTATTGGAATTGGAGAGCTCCACCAGAGCTGGTCAAAAAGCGGCGTTACAGCGATAGCGCATTTCACACATGAAGTTATGTTTTTCGCGCGAGACAGAGGATCACCGGACGAAGAGGAGTTGGCAGAAAATAGGGAAATGCAGGACGGCATCAGTAACAGAAATCCTTGTTCGAGGAGTGACACACAGATCTTGGCTGACGCAGAACCATGGTACAACTTCCCACTATTGCGTTGAAAATAATAGACATATGTACGATACAATCATAGTTGCGATCTTTACAGGAGTGAAATGCAAACAATGAATGCAAAATAGAAACGCTGGTGTCTAGAGGGCAGTATCGGACACTGACAGCTATTTCAATGACGAGGCAAAGCAAGAATAGTATGAGGCTTTGCTAGCTCTATCTTTGATCGCACATTTCCCAGTGCGAAGGATCTATCCCCTGAAAGCATAGCGAGTCAAGATGGCCCGGAGGAAGCTCAACCATGGAGCTTTCACAGCGCGACGATATGTCAGACGATTTAGGCTGTCAGAGCAGTCTTGTGGGTTGAGCTCCTAGTCTTCCATGTATTTATGTTGTACTTTGTGCAAGGGACATTGATGGATCCATGTTTCCAGCATGATCCGTACAGTCAGCTCTTACTGCTGATGAAGGAAAGCTTTCTTCGCGCACGAAAGAGAAGGAAAAACGAATCTGCAAAATGGACTGGCACCTTACGAAAGGGCGAACAGCCTAGATTGTTGTTGAGGGGAGCTCATGGGCGCAGTCTTCAAGGGGCCTTGTAGGATTGACTGGTGGCTAGATAAATCTTATGAGCAAGTGAAGTTGGAGGAGCATTTGGAGCCTTAAGCTCGGTAAGGCTTTCTCATTGGGCTTGAAGCGGAAACTATTCCGCAGTCTTGATCTTCCTCCCATTGTACGAGTACGTGTTCCCAGATCTTATCTTCAGAAGAAAAAATGCTTCTCTGTAAGTCTAATAAGCCCAGCATTCCCATTGTACAAGCTAACCGCCCCAGTCTGTCCCTGCTGCAGCAACAGCATGACCATTTCCCGCAGCGCTGGAAACGACGATTACCCAACAGGCCAGAACCGCCTCGAGTGTCGGACTTGCCCTTACCAGTTCCTCATCGATCAACAATACTTTGAAAGAAAAGAGATGAAGAGGAAAGAGGTGGAAGATGTAATGGGAGGGAAGGATGCTTGGGCAAACGTGGATAAGACGGATGGTATGCTCTAAACTTCGAATTTACAGTAGGAGAGAAGTACTCTCGTGTATCGCTTCGAGAAGGATTTCACCAACGACTGTGAGTGCCGGCATGGGTGAAGCTGACATGCAGTTTCTACAGCGCAATGCCCCCGCGAAGGCTGCGATGGATCACAGGCCTTTTTCTACCAGGTCCAGATACGAAGTGCTGACGAACCGATGACTACTTTCTATAAGGTATGCTCTTCCGAGAATGGGTGCCTTATGCTTGAGATGTCAATCGCTGACTCTGACTAGTGTACGACGTGTGCACAGAGGTGGAAAGAAAATTGAACTGTCAAGATCGGGTCTACCGATATCTTTCCCATGACGAAGACTGAATCTCGAACAATCCCAAATACATTTGCTCTGCAGCTCCAATTGTCGATTGTTCCCGTCAATTGTCCCGAGAGTCATGGTCACCGTGGTTCAATGCTCGCCAAAACCTGGCCTTCCGCCAATTGTGCCACCGTATCCGGACTCAGGATATCCTGTCTGAATCTTTCCTGTTGCAGTAGCACTAGCGCCTTAAGCGTAGGCCCTGGATATAAGAGGTACTTGGTGTACTCGGGTTTTGCGAAGTATTGAAGGTAGTGGAGATAGGCGATGAAGCTAGGGTCTTGCAGGAGTTTCTGGGAGGCGAGGTGGTTGAGGTAGAAGGGGTTTGCGAGTGATTGAACAAACTACAGATGAAGTGGTCAGCGGATGTTGCATCTCTCTTACGAGACACAGGAGGGTTAGTCGATTAGGCACAACTTACTTCTAATTCAAGTTCAAAGCGGGTGTAGCCGCCATAAAGAGGCTCTTCTGGTGGTTCCGTCGATGCCGTAGCGGGTAACTGTGTCGCGATTGATATGGTCTCGTTTTGGGCCTCTGCCATGGTAGTTGGATCCATCGCAATCTGATGGTCTAGAGTGCAGCTACGTCGCTTCAGCCTGCTTGGCGCTCCAACAACACTTGATTGCTTGGTATTGTTCGGGGGCTGCAGTCAGCGCATGAGACGATTGTGCATGAACATGCAGATGCGTAGTGGCTGAAAAGGGACGCCTCTTCGTAGTTCTAGGCTTCAATAGTGGGCACGACGCGAAATAGGTCTTTCCCACGGCTGGTTCGGATCAACTTAAGGACCAATTTGGGTGAGTCGCAGCCCAAAAAGGCGTCAGTAGTTCAGTAGTGATGGTTCTAATTCAATGGTATACTTACATATTCAGGGGTAGAATTAAATGCTTTTTGCCCTCTCAGTCTCGGCAGGTGCCTTCACCTAGCAGAATTCAATCCACTGATGTTTAAATCCTTCCGTTGTTGATTAAAATAACATCCTCGCACCTAGACGATAAATTGCTTTCTTATTGATCCTCTCTGCAACCCC
>JAABUS010004927.1_pt1 | contig 18387 bp, 22 predicted proteins | sample 5560161 | NCBI WGS metagenome assembly JAABUS01 (sample SAMN10711885, study PRJNA513376) | rock metagenome | isolation source: Antarctica rocks | place: Antarctica: Victoria Land, Trio Nunatak nord | collected 2016-01-04 | reverse complement strand
TCATCTGGGTCGAGGGCGAGCGCAAGACCAGCCTGCTGTTCCTGCAACTGCTCTATCGCCTGGTGACCCGGACCTCCCGAACCGCCTGTGTGATCCACTTGATCCTCGACAACTATGGCATCCACGACAGCCTGCAGGTGCGACTGGCTCTGGCCACGGTGAAGGGGCGGGTGAAGCTCCACTTCCTGCCCCCCTACTGCCCGGATCACAATCGCATCGAACGCGTATGGCAAGACTTGCACGCCAACGTCACACAGGACCATCGATGCCAGTCGATGGAGGAACTCATGGTGCAAGTGAAGGTGTACCTTCGGGCTAGGAACAAGCGCGGCAGGCATTGTTATCCCAGGGCGGCAGCCAGTTGAAGAACTCCCGGAATCACGCAAGGCCATTTAGACAGCCATATTAGCCGCGGTTACGATGCCGTTCAACTACTGTCGGACACCACCAGGAATTCGACCCACCCTCAATTATCGGACGTCCTTCGTCGCCAGGGCAAGGGTCTGCTCTTCGTGGAGAAGCCTCGTCGGCCGGAGTGCGGGCGACTTCATGTGAGCCCCTTCAGGACGCCGGCGGTGAACTCGGCGAGGCGGTCGGCGGCTTGCTGGGCATGTTCGTACAGGCCCCAGAAGTCTTTCAGGCTCGACGGTCGTCTCCAGAGGGCCCGCATGGCGGCCCCGACGCGGTAACTCCCCGAGCGAGTCATCAGTTCGACCACCTCGGGCGGGAGATCGGTCCCGGCGTCGTCACTGATAATCCGGATCGACAGGAAGCGGAGAGACCGCTCGCTGCACAGCGCGGCGACGGCCGACGTTTCCATGTCGACCACGTCGGCCGCGAACCGACGGCGGAGGTCGGCCTTCTCGGCGGCGGTGCGGACGATCGTGTCGACCGTCAGCAAGCGGCCGGTCCCAAGACGGGGGCCCCCCCCTCCGGCCCGCTCGGGTGTCGCCAGGTCGATGGCGAAACGATGACCCTCGAGGTCGAGGACTTCGGTCGCGAGGACCAGATCGAACCGCGAGAACGAGGGGTTCAAGGCGCCGCCGAAGCCGGCCGAGACGATCCATCGGGGACGATGCCCGTCTATGAGCAGTTGCGTCCCACGCCGAGCGGCCTGGCGGCCCACGCCGGTGACGATCAATGCCACGAGCTTGCCCGCGCATTCCCCCTCGATGATGGTATGCCCGGGGCCCGCGTATTTGTGGACCTTCTTGAAGCGATCGAGGAGGAAGCCGACCTCGACCGACATGGCAGCGACGATGCCGACGTCGACCGGGACCGGCGGGGGCGCGGCGGACGGTCCGGCGGAATCTGGACCGGATTGGTCTTCGTCGGCCATCAAGCCGCTTCCTCTCATAACTTTAATTAAAAAAATCATATGAACGTTTGTGTTGAAGAAAACTTGATGCGTCCCTCGTGGAAGTCTCGCCCTTATACACAACCGTTCGACCCCTCGGCGTGAGCGACGTGGGCCCTGTTTTCTTACCCGATTCGGGGCCACTCCGCCAGGGGCGGCCGTGCGACACGGACCCTAATTGGGAGTTGATCGTTCGGTGCAAGATGGCCCGGGTCTCGAGCTTCCACGGAAACTCCGGAGCCGTGCTTCCGACGGGATCGAAGGCGTAATGTGTGCGAGCCTCGGTCACCTCCACTCCACGGGAGGCGGCCTTCTGAGGGGCGAAAGACCTCAGTGTCCATCGGAACTTGCCCATTCTCCACCATGATGCCGTTCGTGGAGCCCGGGAAAGTCGCGATGCACCTTGCGACTGATGCCCCTGTTCGCCTCTCGAACCAGGATTCCCGGGCGCCCCGGGCCGCAGAAAGTGCACTTCGAGTACCGGGATGGCCGGTTGGAGAAGAAAGCTCGAACGGTGATCCTGGAAGAGATGGCTGCCACTGCCTCCGACAGGCGATGGCGGGGCGGACCGCCCGAAAGCACATTCGAGTTCGCCTTCCACCTGATCGTCCAGTCCTGGGCACGATCCGGCCCGGAAGTGCGCATGGCTGTGCAAGCCGCAAATCGACTCGGACGCGGGTTTCCTCCTGGACAATGGTATACACTCTCTGTAGGTAGATGAATGCGTCATCACCCATTCACCCGCCGTCGTCGGATCATCCGGGCGATTCCGCCCCTCCCGGCGATACTGGTTCATCCGGCGTCGTCACGGCATGTCGTCCTGAAGGCTTAATGATATGGCCAAGGCATCCACCGCGACGACGCCGGTTCACATCACGAGCGATGGCGGACTGGCCGGCGCGACCGAAGCGTTGCATGGGATGCTGTTCGCCTCCTGCGAGGCGGTCCGTATTCTCGGCCGGCTTTCCGGGGAGGATCCCCGGCGGTCCGCCTCGATCGAATCCGGACGCGCGAGGGCCGCCGAGTTAGCCGCGAGGTGCCGGGAGAGCGAGGAGAGATGGATCGAGGCCACGACGGCGGGCGTCTTGGATGAGTTTCCTCCGGCCGGAACCCATGCCGAGGATTTGGCTTGACTCTGCTCCCCCTCACTCAGGTCGCCTCGTGAGTCGAGCACCTGGGGTCGGGCCGGTTCCTCGCCCGCGAGTGATTCGTCTTCTGCCCCCCTGCCGGAATTCTTCGAGTTTGCCTCAGCCGCCGTTCCGCCAGTGTATAGCAATTCCACCCTCAGCCGGGCGACCTCCACCCCGACTCGACCTTGCTCGGCCACGAACGAGCACCAGGGGCTGCCGCTCGACCGGCCGCCCCGCTGGCGTTGCCGTTCCTTCCGGACGTGTTGCGTAATCGTCCGCCTCTGCCACCTCCAGGATCGTGGAGGCGTTATGCCCCGGTCCCGCCCAATCCCAGGCAGGACGGAGATGGGGAGGCTCGCCGCCCGACCGGCGTAACGGCCTAGACCCCACCCCGGAGTTTCACGATGACGTTTCAATTTAACTTCCACCACCGCCTCTCGGGCGGCCGCGTGCAGGCCGCCCTCGAACGATTGGAGACACATCTCATGTCCGTGCTTTCCGAGAAGATCGCCGAAACGAACGCCTCCTTCGACGCCGCCCTCGGCCGCGTGCAAGGGGTCGTCGAAGCCCTCCATTCCAAGGTCGCCGATCTAGAGGCCGACGTCGCCAAGGGCGTGGCCACGGCCGACGACCTGGCCGCCCTGGATGCGCTCCGCGGCCGGATCGACGCCCTCGACCCGACCAAGTCGGCCGTCCTTCCTGCAGGGCCGTCCGAGGTGTCTTCTCCCACCCCCGAGGTATGACCGGCGGGCCGCCGGGACGCGAATCACCCGGCGGCCTACGTCGACGGAGCGAACCCAAGGTGATCATCATGACGATAGCCAGTACGGCGACCAACTCCGTCGGCGCCTCCCTCGCCGTCGCTGGCGGCGTGTGCGTGGCCGCGTCCGACCTCGCCGTCAGCGTGGCATCCCAGATGCCCTCGGCCGCCCCACAGCCGGGCCAGTTGACCATGATCGGCCTGTCGATCTCCCTCATCGGCTTCGCGACGGCCGGCCTGCCCCATGCGTACAACTCGCTCAGGCTGATGTTCGAGGATCGCAAGGATCGGCGCGCGGCCGAGAGGGCGGCCTTCGAGTACGACAACCGGGTCATCGAGATGGCGAACAACCTCAACAGGAACACCAGCAGGCTCGATGCGCTCGAAGGGATCGAAGAGGCGGCCCGCGAGTTGAAGCGCCGGTACGACGACCTCGAAGCCCGGTACGAGAGGGAGGTCAACGGAGAGCTGAAGCCGGGAATCAAGACCAACTCGGCCGGACTCAATGCGATCCTCGACAGCTGGCACGACAGGAATCCGCCATCACACCCCGACGATTCGGACCCGCTGCCGCATCCGGCGTTCGACGCGCTGCCCGATGAGCCGAACCCGCTGGCCCACCAAGACGACTCGGACCGCCCGGACGCCCTCGCGAGGTCGGCCCCCTCGGTTGAGATTCCCCCCCCGTCACCCGCCCGAGACTGAACGCCATGGCGGCATCGTGGCAGAAACGACCCGGGGAGACGAATCTGGCGTTCCAGGCCTTCGAGGAGTACCGGGGGCTGGCGTGCGGCCGGACGCTCGAGGGGACTCGCCGAGAGCTCGCCAAGGGCTCCGGTTACCAGCGCTATCTTCGGGAGTGGTCGACGCGATGGTGTTGGGCGGAACGTGCGAGGGATTGGGATCGCCACCTCCAGAAGAAGCGGGACCGGAACGCCGCGGACGAGGAGGAGATGTGGAGACGGCTGAGGCATCGGTCGTCAAGGTTGAGTTGGCGGCTTGCCCAGTCGCTCCGGGACCGTGTGACCGAACTGCTGGCCTTCCCGTTGACTCAAGTCGTCGAGGTAGCCTCGAAGGACGGCATGACCATCACCACGACTGTCAAGCCAGCCAAGTGGAGCTACTCCAGTATCACGACGATGGCCAAACTGGTCGTGCAGCTGGAGTCGGCGATCATCGCGGATGTACTCCCGAGGGACGACGATGACTTCAATCCTGCGACCGCGACCCTCGAGGAGTTCCGAGTGTATATGGCTCGAAAGGGTTTTCGCGTTCCGCCTCCGGATGGACCGCCTCCTCGGAAGTGACGCGTCCGCCCGAGAGGCGGAACTCCTGGAGGGGAGTCTCCCCGAGTTCGTGCGCGCGGCATGGCCGGTCCTGGAGCCGGTGACGCCGTACCTATCGAACTGGCACATCGATGCGGTCTCGGAATACCTTGAGGCGGTGACGGCCGGGCAGGTCACCCGTCTGCTGGTGAACATGCCGCCCCGCTACGGGAAGTCGAACCTCATCTCGATCCTGTGGCCGGCCTGGGAGTGGATACGACGGCCGGAGACACGATGGCTGTTCGCCTCCTACTCGGGCTCCCTCTCGGTCAAGCACTCCGTGGACCGGCGGGCCGTCATCCTGTCCGACTGGTATCAGGAACGGTGGGGAGATCGGTACAGGCTGGCGAACGACCAGAACGTCAAGGCGGAATTCATGAACGACCGCCGCGGCGTCATGGTGGCCACGTCGATCGGGGGGACGGCGACGGGGAAGGGGGGGGAACGACTGATCGTGGACGATCCCCACAGCCCGAGCCAGGCGGAGTCAGACGTCAAGCGGGCGGCCGCCCTCAATTTTTTCGACCGCACGCTCAGCAATCGGCTCGACGACAAGAGACGCGGGGCGGTCGTGGTCGTCATGCAGCGGCTGCACCAGGAAGACCTCTCCGCCCGGTGCATCGACCTCGGGTACACGCACCTGAAGCTCCCGGCAGTGGCGAACGAGCGGACTGTGGTCCGGTTCCCCTCGGGCCGCGAAGTCGTGCGGGAAGCCGGCTCGGTCCTCTGGCCGGAGCGGGAAGGGCCGGCGGAGATCGCCGATGCCCGGAAGACGCTCGGCTCCTATGGCTTCTCCGGCCAGTACGAGCAGGAGCCGTCCCCGGTCGGCGGCGGCCTATTCCAGCCCGGTTGGTTCAGCAGCCCTGTCGATGCGGTTCCGATCCGCAGCGTTTCCATCCGGTACTGGGACAAGGCCGGCACCCAGGGGGCCGGCGCCTATACGGCCGGCGTCCTCATGGCCCGTTCCCCCGAGGGCATGTACTTCGTCGTCGATGTGGTCCGGGGGCAGTGGTCGGCCGGCGAACGGGAGAGGCGGATGAGGCAGACGGCCGAGCAAGATGGGCCCCAAGTCGCCATCTGGATCGAGCAGGAACCCGGCTCGGGGGGCAAGGAGTCGGCCCAGAATTCCCTCCTCAACCTGGCCGGCTGGAACGCACGGGCCGAGCCCGTGACGGGCGACAAGGTGTCGAGGGCCCGGCCATTCGCGGCCCAGGCCGAGGCCACGAACGTGCGATTAGTCCGCGACACGCCGTCGCGAAGGTGGAACGCGGCGTTCCTCGACGAGCTGGGCGTTTTCCCCACGGGGACATTCAAGGATCAAGTCGACGCGGCCTCGGGCGCATTCAATAAACTCGCCCTGGCGGCCCGGCCCGGCCCCTCGGCCGTCGCGGGGAGGCGCCCTGGCCTGGCGGTTTCGAGTTTCGCCCGAGCAGGCCGCGATGGCTGATATCTCGACCGGGGCCATGATCGTTCACAGCCTGACGCAGGGCCGTTGCGCCCTATTCCCAGGGCTGGCGGGGCGGAGGATTGGCGAAGTCTCGCACTGGGACAACCCGAAATCAGAGTTCATCGTCGACTGCGTGGGGGCCGTGGAGGTCCGTATGGATCATGCTATGTCGGCCGCAACCGCCGAGAAATTCGCAACGCGCGTCGCGAAACCCGGAGCCACCGAATGAATGACTCTCTCGTCGTACCCGCTCCGTTCACGCCCGGCGGCGGCCCCGGCTCACCCATCCCGGACGCGGCCAGGATCAACCGTCCCGACCTGACCCGCGAGTACGTGGCGTCCGGCGCCCGTTTCCACGAGGCATCGGTCCCGCTGGCGTTGCCGACGACAATCGACGACGTGATGCGAGAGCGGGGGGCGCGCCACTACGAATGGATGATGACGGACCCTGTCGTATCGGCGTCCGTCCGCACCCTGAAGCTGGCCATCCTGGCGGGGGGCATGGATCTGAAGGCGACCGTCTCCGCCAAGCCCGGGCTCGGGGCACAGGACCCTGGCGAGGCCTTGGCGGCGGACGTGGTGAAATTCTGCTGGCGTTGCGTCGAACGTTGCAAGGGCTGGCATGCGTTCCTGATGGGCCTGCTCGGGGCGGCGGCACATGGCAACAAGATGGCCGAGAAAGTCTTTGAGGTGGCGGCCTCGGGCCCTGACCGGGGTAAGCTGGTCTGGAAGTCGATCAAGGTCAAGCCCCGCGACGCCTGGCAGTTCGTCGTCGACGACGCGATGAACGTGCTCGGCGTCCTCTTCCGGAGCCAGGCCGGGCCGGGTCCACGCGGAGCGGGGACCCGGAGCGGGGAGGCGCGGACCTTTCTGCCTCGCGAGAAAGTGGTCATCCTGACCTGGGACCCCGCCGACGCCGATCCTCGAGGCACGTCAGTCCTACGCCCGGCCATCGAGCCGTGCAATCTGAAGCGGCTCCTCTGGCCCCAGCTCTACAAGCACGCCTGCCAGTTCGGCAGTGCCTCGCTCTTGGGAAAGACGGCCCCTGGGGAGGTGGACCGGCATCCCGTGGATGAGGACGGCCTGCCCATCCCCGGGGCCTCCCTAGTCAGCCCCCAGCAGTTCATGGCCGGCCAGCTCGTCAACTTCCAGAACGGGTCCGTGATGGTGGTGCCGTCCGGGGCCGATGTGGTTCCGATCCATCCACACGGGGATGGGGCGGTCTTCCACAAGGCAGTCGACCTCTTCAACCGCGAGATCGTGCAGGCGATCCTCTTGCAAACTCGGGCGACCCGAGAGGCCGAGCACGGCAGCAGGGCGGACAGCGAGACGGGCCAGGACATCCTCGGCCTGCTGGTCGCGTCCGGCCGGGAGATGCTCACCTCGACGTTGCGGGACGACTGCTTTCGCCAGCTGGTGGCCCTCAACTACGGGCAAGACGTGGCGGACGAATTCACGCCGCTTGTAACCTTCGGGACCGAGAATCAGGACCGGGCCGCACAGTGGAACGCAGTGGCGAATCTGATGCGGTCGGGCTACTTCGTCGACAGCCAGCTCGAGGAGGTCGATTCCATGATGGGCCTCCCGATCCGGGACGCCCAGGCCGACGTACATCGGACCGAGGCGGCGGGCCCGGTCAGGATCATGAATGAGTCGGCAGACGGCAAATAGGGGGGAATGAAGCCTGGGGCGAGCCCGACGGGGAGCTGACCAACACTTGAGCCACTTCTGGCGTGTGGAGGTCCGGGGCAATCGACACGTCCCTCGACCCCGACTCTGCAGACATCCGCCCATCGGCCTTCCCGGCGGCCCCCCGGACGGCGCCAGAGCCGCTCGGGTCACCGCGTATGGCCCCTAATGGGAATCCCCGGGTCGAACCCGCGTATTGGAGAAATTGCGGCGAATATTGTAATTTACATATACAGACTAAACAAGACAAATCGTGCCGATAATGTCGGGTCCGAGGAGCCGGGGGAGGTCCGCCGGTGGGGGGCTTCCAGGCAATGGAGCGGACTGCTAAGGAATAGGCAGGGAATAACCTCCCGATTTTGCTTCGTGTATGATATCCGGCCTTTGGTTCCGAAGGGAGCATCCGGGAGGCCGACATGACCACCTACACACCGGAAGTCGAACGGAAGATGAAGAGGCTCTTCGACTCGTTCCGGGAGAACGATCGTCGTCGCTATGCGGCCGTCGAGGTCCTGAAGTTGGGGCACGGCGGGATCGAGTACATCGCGCGGGTCCTCGTGTGCGATCCCAAGACTATCCGACTCGGGCTGGAGGAACTGGAGGGCGGGGGCGACCTGGATACGGGTCGCTCCCGAAAAAAGGGGGTGGACGCAAACGGTTGATCGAGACCGCCCCCGCGATCGAGGCCAACTTCCTCAAGGTGCTCGAGGACCACACCGCAGGCGATCCGATGCGGCTCGAGGTGCGATGGACGAACCTGTCGCGGCGGCAGATCGCCCGACGGATGGCCGATCTGGGGACTCGCGTCAGTCGCGACGTCGTCTCGCAGTTGCTCCGCAAGCACCGATATCGCAGGCGCAAGGCGCAGAAGAAGACGACGATGGGGCCGCGTCATCCCGATCGCAACGCCCAGTTCGAGAACATCGCCCGCCTCAAGAAGAAGTATCTGAAGGCCGGGTTGCCCGTGATCCGCATGGATACGAAGAAGAAGGAGTTGCTGGGCAACTTCTACCGCGACGGGGTGATCGACGCACAGGAGACGATCGCGGTCAACGATCACGACTTCGGCAGCGCGGGCTCGGGCACGGTGATCCCGCACGCGCTCTACGACGTGGGGCTCAAGCGTGGCTTCGTCCACCTGAACACCAGCCACGACACGAGCGAGCTGGCCTGCGACAGCCTCGCGGTGTGGTGGGAGGATCATGGGCGGTCGGCTTACCCCCGGGCGAAGAAACTGCTGCTGCTCTGCGATGGTGGCGGCAGTAACAGCGCGACGCGGTATGTGTTCAAGGAGGGGCTTCAGAAGCTGGCGAACCGACTGGGCCTCGAGATCCGGGTGGCGCACTATCCGCCCTACTGCTCGAAGGACAATCCGATCGAGCACCGGCTGTTCCCGCATGTGACGCGGGCCTGTCGCGGGGTGATCTTCCGAACGCTGGAGACGGTGCGGTATGACATGGCGAAGGCCGAGACACGCACGGGCCTGAAGGTCGAGGTGCGGGTCCTGGAGAAGGTCTACGAGACCGGTCGCAAGTGCGCGGCGGGATTCAAGAAGGCCATGAAGATCGTCTTCGACAAAGTCCTTCCCAAGTGGAACTATCGTGCCGTCCCTCAGCCAGTGTGACTTCGGGAAGTTATTCCCGGCCTGTTCCTAAGACCCGGCCGACGGCCGATCCACGTTCGAGCGCAAGAGGTCGGTGTCACGACCCGGGAGTCCAAAGCTGATGGCGAACTTCGACGGGGACCGGTGCCGCAGGCGGGCGCGGATCGCGGCGGTCCGGGACGGGGTGGATGCCACGCACGTCCACTTCTTCCGGGGCAATTCCGCCTACTGGGAGGCGGGGAGCAGGCAAGCGCACGGCGTCGCCCGCACCGGCGTCATGCCCACCACGCCCGAGTCGGCGGTCGAGCTGATCAACGCCTCGCTCGCCCCCGTGTCGGGCGGAGAGCTGAGCCTGGACGACATCTACATCCACTATGTCGAGGCGGCCAACTCCCGCTTCATCGGCGATCGGTTCATGTTCCTGGACGCCTCGACCCTGAAGAATATCGCCAACGCGGCCGCGTCTGGCTTCGCATTCATGAACTCGCACCGGACGGGCGGGCTCTCCGCACCGAGCGAGTTGCCATTCGGTCGGACCTTCGCGGGCCGTTATGAGGAGTTCGGTGACCCGGCAGGCGCCACGTTCGGAAGGACGGTCGTCGGCCTCTACATGCTCAAGGGGGTACATCCCAACGGGAACGCCGGCCCCTCGACGGATGACCTGCACCGGAGCATCGAGGCGGGGACGCTGTCCGACGTGTCGATGGGCTTGGTAGGAGGGTTGCGGGTGTGCGACGTGTGCGGGGTGGACCTGGCCGAGCGCGACCCCGACACGGGGGGATTTCGTTGCCCTCACGCCCCCGGCACGCATCGCGAGTTGGGCCCGGAGCATGTAGAAGCCCAAACCGCCCGGGGCGTGCGGGGTGGAAGGGCCTCTTACACGCTGGTGGACGCGATGCCCCAGGAGGTCTCGGCCGTGTACAAGGGGGCGGTGCCCGGGGCCGGTTTCCGCAAGGCGCTCGCCCTGTCGTGGGTCGGCGGGCTCAAGGAGAGCGAGGCGGGCGAGGCCCGCGAGTCATACGCCGAACTGCTTGAGAGTGACGACCGTACATTCGGCCCGAAAGGTCGGGCCGCTCTTTTCGGAGGAAACATGGATATCTTGCGGGCGTTCCGATTCTGGCAGGCGGCGGGCGAGCCCGCCGAGATCAATTTCGAGTCCCTGGCCGCCGCTCCGGCCGAGTCGCCGGCTGGGCCGTTCCGTACCGTCGCGATCGAGGATCCGGAGAAGGTTCAACTCCGATTGCGAGTGGCCGAACTGGAAGAGCTGGCGCGGGGGACAGAGACCAGGGGGCTTCGCCAGGACGCCGACGCGTTCGTCCACGCGGAAGTATCGGCGGGCCGCGTCGTCCCAGCCGAAGCGGAGCGGCTCGCCGAGGTCTATGTGCAGTCGGGCCTGGATGATGCCGCACGGCCGCTGAAGGCGATCGTTGGCCGTGGCGATTTCACCCGACTCGCGTATTTCAAGCGGGGCATCCAGGCTCGCAAGCCCCACTCGCTGATGAAGGAGGAGATCGGCACCGAGCCTGTCCTGCCGGCAGGCTCCAGGCCGCTCTCCAACGGTGCCGAGCCCACGGACCCCAGGGCCCCGATGAGGCCCGAGCGATTGGCGGAAATGCTGGCCGCGACCCCGCAAGGCCGGCCCGCTCTCGCCGACCTCGCCAAGGGGTCTCGGGAGGGGTGAGTATACGGCGGGCAGAAGCCCAATCGGATGAATTTTCGTCGCTCCTCCCATCCTCCCGCCCCGATCCTGCTCCTCTGATCCATATCACCTCGCCCCCCAAATTCAACCCCCCTTCGGGAGCCCGTCCTCATGTTCGAAACGCGCCGGTATTCCGCCATCCATTTGCTCCCACTCCATGGCCCCGAGAAGGCCATTGAGCTGCCCGTCAACCTGGCCCCCAACACGGTCTTCGCCCGTGGCAGGATCCTCGGCCAGATGTCGGTCAGCGCCAACGAGGTTCAGACCCTGACTGTCACGGGGAGCCCCACGGGAGGCACCGTGACGGCGACCGTGGTTCAACCGATCACGGGGCAGACCCTGACCCTTGACCTACCTTACAACGCCACCAACGCGAACGCCCAGGCGGCGGCCCGCGCCGTGCTCGGGGCCAACGTCACCGTCACGGGCGGGCCGTTGCCAGGCACCCCGATTACATTCACGTTCCACAACGACTTCGGTTCCATCCCGGTCAATCCGATGACGGTCGCGTCGGCCCTGACGGGCGGGACGAACCCCGCCGCGGCGATCACCCGGACCACGGTTGGGTCGACCGCCAACACATTCGCCAACTACAACGACGCCAATAACGACGGGACGCAGACGGCCCGGTGTATCCTCTCCTATGACTGCGCCACCGACGCTGGAGGCAACGTCACGTTCGGCAACGGCGCCGGGGACCGGGGCGAGTCTTCCAAGGACGTCCCCGCCTACTTCATCGGCATCTTCCTCACCACGGATCTGGTGGGCCTCGACGTCAACGGGGTGGCCGACCTCGGCCGGCTTCTCTCCGGGACGGCCTCCAACGGGATATTGTCGATGTCCTGATCCCTCGGATAAGGGTGAGGGATGAGACCGGGGAGGGAAGGCGAATCGAGTTGCCCCTCCATCTCCTTCCGATCCCTCTCACCCTCCTTGGCGTCGCCCCTCATCCCTCCATACTCACCCCTCGTCGAGGTTCATCGCCCATGGCCAACTACTCATACCCGACCGCGACCGAGTTGATGCAGATCGAACAGGTAAAGCTCCCCCGCTTGACCGCGGACAGCCCGATCTTTAAGCTCTTCCCCTTCGAGGGAAAGCGATCCCACCTCCTGGAGTGGGAGCAGGAAGATAATTACGGCGGCATGCAGCAGATCAGGGGACTGGACGGGAAGCCACCCCGCGTCGCCACGGTCGGCGTCCGGTCGTTCCTGATGAAGCCGGGCGTGTACGGCGAATTCATGTCGATCGACGAGATGGAGCGGACCCTCCGTCGAGCCTACGGCGCATTCAACTCTCCGGCCAGCCTCGACGACCTCGTTATGAGGCGGCAGGACCAGCTCCTGGTGCGTCGCCTTAACCGCATCGAGTGGCTGAGCTGGCAGCTCGCCCTCTACGGCTACTTCCGTGTCATGGACAACAAGAATGCGGTCGTCCACACGTCTGGGTACGCGAATCAGCAGTACACCGCCCCCACACCCTGGTCGACCACGGCGACGGCCCGGCCCCTAGACGACTTCCGGGCGATCCAGTTGCTGGGACGGGGCCAGTCCGCCGAGTTCGGCGCGGGTGCCACCGCGTACGTGAACCGGGTCACGGGTAACAGGCTCCTGGCAAACACCAACGACGCGGACCTCGGGAAGACGCTCGCGGCCGGGTTTTACCCCGCCACGTCCATCAACAGCCTAAACACCGTCCTTTCCCTCGAAGGGCTGCCGAACGTCGAGGTGTACGACGACGGATATCACGACGAGGCTGGCGTCTGGCACCAGTGGATTCCGGACGACAAGGCGCTCGTAGTGGGCCGCCGGTCGGGTGGGACCCCGATCGGCAACTTCCGCTTTACGTTCAACGTGAACAACCTTGGCGGCGAGCCCTCCCCATACACGCGTGTCATCGACCGGAGCGAGGACACCATCCCCGCCGAAGTCGAGGTTCACGACGGGTTCAACGGCGGCCCGGTCATTTACTATCCGGGCTCGCTAGTAACGATGAACGTCTGACGAGGTCCGAGAGGCGGGAGGCAGGTGAATTTAATACATTGAAAATCATATTTATTAATCACTAATCCCTGGCCTCTCGACCCCCCAACCTCCCAAGGTCATCCCCTCATGCCCCGCATGACGACCAAACCCACAGCGAAGCAGCGGCCACCGGCGGCCACGCCGTCCGGATTGTCCCTCCCGCCCGACGCTCCTGACGAGGCCGTAGTCAGCCCAGACGACGGAGACGTCGCATTGCGCGTTGCGACGTCCGAGCCGGGACCGGCGGGGCCCGTGGCAATCCTCGGGCCCGAGGATCACGGACCGACCGGGGGGCTCGTCTACGCGTTCGTCGTGGACGACCCCGCCCCCGAGGCGAAGCTGAGCCATTACGAGGTCGTCCACGCGGCCGTCGGGGCCCACTACAAGGGCGAGCTAGTTGAGGTCGGTATATTCGCGGACGAGCAGGTGTGGCGGCTCCTGGCGACCGGAGCGATCATCCCCTTCATACCACGGAGAGAGCCGTGGAACTGACCATAGCGATCATCGTTGCGGAGTTATTCGTCCGCCTCGGCCCGTACTTGAAGCGGGTCGGGCTCGACGGGACCGTCGCGGATGGGACGAACTTCGCGCTGCGAGGCCCTATCCAGCGCGCGATCTGGTCGCTAGGGCTTTCGACCGCCGACCCGATCGCCGTGCTGGATGCGGACGTGGCCGGCGTGGCGGGATTAACGCTCGAGCGGCTTCTGGACGTGGCCGAGTTGAAAGCCCTTGAGGCCTGCTGGGGGAACTGGCCCGAGGTCGACCAGCAGGCGGGCGAGGAGCGCCAAGACCTCTCCCAGCTCGCCGACCGCCTCGAAAGGCGGATTCGCTTCCTGAGCGATCGGACCGCCGGGCCGTACGGGACCGGAATGGGAATCGGTCCCGGCCCGGTTGCGAGCGGCCTCATCCGGGCCGGTCGGTGCGTCCCGTTCGACCCCAGTAGGGCCCACACGAAGCGGGGATGCCCTCCCGGAAGGGGACAGGGCCGATGATCCCTTTCTCCCGCCTCATGTACCCCGACGACGTGGTCTTTTTCCGGGCCGCCCCCTCCGTGAGCGGTCCGGGGGCCTCCCGGCGGACCTTCCCCGACCCGGGCATCCCGCTCAAGGCGAGTGTCCAGTCAAAAAGCGTCGATCGCACGGATACCCAGGGACGCGTCTTCACCGTCACGACACACGCAGTCCGCACCCCCGAGAACCCACTGGCCAAGGCCGACGACAAGTTCGAGTGGCTGGGCCGTACGCTGACCGTCGAGGGGGCCGCGATCCCGAAGGGCATCGGCAATGTGACCTGGCTTACCAACTGCCTAGAGACGAGCTAGTCCATGCCGCTCTACGCTTATGACACCTTCGAAAGAGCGGCGGGAACTGACCTCCTCGACCGGTCTGGCGAGCTCGGGGCGAGCACCTTGCGCTAACCCTCGTCTGGCTCACCCCGCGGTTCCGCCTCACGCGGGAGAACAAAACCACCGGGGCCATCATCGTCTACGGAGGCGACGGTACCACCGTCATCACGACCCATGCCACAACCGACACGACGATGGGGCAGACCGTCGTAAGTGACACATTGATCAACCTCCAGCATCTCATGTTCCTGGCGCTCCCGTTCGGCCCGGACGACGCAATCGTCGTCCCCGAGCCCGCCACCGACGACCTCTTGACGTCGCGTCGCAAGCGGCTCAAGTCGATGCCTGCGTTATTTCCTCTGGCCAAGGTGTATCTGACCGCTTCGCCCCCCCCAGCAGAGTTCCCCTTCGTCGTGATCAACCGCCTCTCTCAGATGTCGTTCCTCAACACGACCGACTCCTACTACAAGGAGGGGGCCTGCCATTTCACGATCCACTCGAAAGCCGATGAGGAGGCGGATGCTTTGGGCTCGGCCGCATATGACTCGCTCTTCCCCGAGTACGCGAACCCGCCGCTCGTGTTCGCCGACGGGTACAAGATGACCCGGACCCCGCGACAGAGCCGGGGCCCAGAAGCCCAGACCTGGGGGAGGGTCGAGGGCAATCCGGTCTGGCGGTACCGATTCGATTACGCCTTCCTGAGCGGCAAGCGATGAGGGCCGTCGCGTGTTCAAGCTGACGAATATCCGCCTCGGTTGGAACGACGACGCCGTCGAGGTCATGCTCGAGCGGCGGGGCTGCGAGGGGACTCGGCTGGCGGCCGAGCCTGTAGCAGAGCGGGCGTGATTCTACTGCCCCGTGGACAGCGGAGAGCTCAAGGCGTCCACCCGGGTCGTCGGCGACGGGGGAGGGGGCGGGGGGGCTGGCACGTCGTCGCTACGGCCAAGCACGCCCGGGCTGTGGAGTACGGCAGCTTTTGCGGCGACTCATTCATCCCGCCCAACCCGTTACTGCGGCGGGGGTTGGCGGACGGACGGCGGGAGTTTCCGACGATCCTCAAGGATGCCATGGTCGCGACGGACGAGTGACGCCACCTCACGGCAATGCCCCCAGCCGCTAAATAACAAAGAGATCACCACCAGCACGCGAACAACAGAAGAGGACCATCATGGCAACCTATCTGGCCGGCAAGAATGCTACGGCGACGGTCAACGGGACGGCGATGGCCGTCGAGGATGGCAGTTACAACACGACGGCCGGCGTCGACGAGGTGACCAACCTGAGCTCTGGCGGTTTCTACGAGGACGTGATGACGATTAAGCGGGCGACATGCTCGCTCAAGTGCGTGTACGACGGCGACAGCCCCCCGGACTTCGACGAAGGGGAGGTTGTCGAACTGGCCATCGCCGTCCCAGGTGGGCCCGGTCTCTCGGGGAATTTCCGCATCACTCAGATGACCTATCCCGTCGTCAACCCCAAGGCTGCGGTGAAATATTCGTTCGAGGCGTCCTCGAATGGGGCTTATGTCAAGACCGGCGGCACTTAACTCGAGGAACTACTCGTGGGCTCCATCACCGCGATCTTCCCCCGCCGCCGCGAGGTCGCCCTCGGGGGCCGGACCTTCCACGTGGACGAGCTCCGGCTGGCTGACCTCGCGGACCTCCAGGATTGGCTCGACCGCAGTTGGGCCGACCCCCTGGCCGGCCTACGCGAGCTAGTGGTCGATATGGGCGACGCCGAGCGGCGGGCGGCCCTGGCGCCCGCCTACGACCTCGCGGAAGCGGGACCGCCGACGTGTGGCGACGAGCGGGGTCGGGCGCTCTTCGCCACGGGGGCGGGAATCCTGGAAATTTTCCGGGTCGCACTGCGCCGGCACCACCCCGAACTCGACGCGGAGGTCGTCGCGACCATCGCCGAGCGGACGACGCGCGCGGAGTATGCCGCGCTGAGGCGAGCGTTGTACGGGGAGGGGCCGCTGGATGAGATCGAGGCTTGGCTCAAACTGGATCAAGGCCCATCGGCAAGCCCAATCGGTTGGCCTCAGGCCGCCGCCGAGGTTGCCGAAATGTATGGTTGGTCGCTCGAATACATTGAGGGCTTGACCGTCCGCCAGTTCCGGTCCGCGCGGTCCAGGGGACGGCCAAGCGTCCGGGGGACGCCGGTCGCGCCACGCACGAACCTGAAGGCGGTGGTTGCGGCGGCGCGCCGGAAGTGGTTCGGCGAGGAATCTAACATTGCATGAATTCGAAGGCGTACTACGGTTGGCCGTGCGGAGTGCCCGCTTCCGTAAGGGCCGATCTTAGATCATAATAAAATATCATGTGAATACATAGTTGTGCACTTTATATGGGGAACGATGCGGAGCGTCCAGAGCCATGTCCAGGGTCCAAATCGATTTTTCGAATTTGCAAACATTAAGGGCTCCTCAGCAGAATCTGTGGGTGTGTCTGGGCTCTGGTAGACGGCCGAGGTTGTGCAATCAGGCCAATCTCGCCACTCTCGCCGTCCGGAAACCGTACGACTTTCTCGGAGACTTCTCGCTGATCTCCACCACGGTTTCAACACAAGTCAGGTTGCGACAGTCGGTTAACCTCGGTTTTCGGTGTTCCCCGGACGGTCCCGGCGTACTACGAGCGAACGATCACTCTCCATCCTCGCCCGATCCTGGATTCCCCGTCAGATTGCAGCAAAAGGGCCATCTGTACACTGGTGGAGATCAGCGAGGAGTCTCCTTTCTCGTCACCAATTTCACCTTGTTGTTCAGCCCCTCCACCGCACCCGACGAGACCTCCCCCTTGGCCCGAAACCAGTTCAGGATCAACGGCCGATGGTTCCGCGACGTCCACGCCACCTTCTTCATCGGCTCCAGCCGCGATCGCATCACCCGACGCGTCCACTCGTCCAGGTACTTCCCCGCCCACGCCGGGCCACGGTACTCCCAGGACCTCTGAAAGTCCTCCCGCAGCAAGTACGCCCGCACCGTCCGCAAGTTGTACTTCAGCAACTCCGAGAGCTTGACCGTCTGCTTGTCCGTCAGGTTCTCCGGACGCTTCAGCAGGCACCAACGCGACTTCGAGAGCACCGGCTCGTAGCCGTCCCGCTTCAGACGCTTGGTCTCCTCGGCCCGGATCTCGTCGAGTGCCTTGCCGAACTGCTTCATGATGTGGAACCGATCGAGCACGTGGATCGCTCCCCCGAGCCGCTCCCCGATCACCTTGAGGTAGGGCTGCCACATGTCGCTGCAGACGAACTTGACCCTCGGGCCGAATGCCTTGCCGAGCCCGTCCAGGCACGATCTCAGGCTCGCCTCGGTCCGGTGCTCGGCCACCGCCAGGAGCCGCTTCGAGCCCGCCCCGATGTCGTAGACCGGCGTCATGGAGGTGTGCCCGCGTTGCCAGGCGACCTCGTCGATCCCCACCGCGGTGACCCCGCTGAGGTCCCGATGGGCCAGGCCCCACTCGACGGCGTGCCCCACCGCCCGGCACACGCTATCCCAGGACGTCCGGAAGATCGCCCCGACCTCGCCCCAACTCAGCCTCCTGGCCCAACCCGCCAGGAACCAGCGATAGGTGGTCGTCAGCCGATTCTTGCCGTCGCACCACGGCACCATCTCGACGGTGACCCCGCACCGGGGGCGATCCACGCGCCGCATCGAGTAGGCGAGGAAGACCGGGATCCCCCAGAGGGGGACGAACTCGAATCGTCGTTCCTTGAGGTGGTCGTCGGGGCGAGCACGCCGCAGGCAACCGGAGCAGTATGGCAGACTGTTCTTGCGGGGGAGGACCTGGACGATCAGGGCCGGGCCGCCGGCTTGGTCCTCGAAGTGGGCCTCGCCGTAGGCGAACGACTTGAACGTCTCGACGCGATTGAGGATCGTCTGGAGGCGCATCCTGGGGCACTCCCGGTCCTGATGAAGCGTGGTAACTCCATCATGTCCGAGGGGTGCCCCGGGGTGTGATCCATTCCCTCAAAGCTTGTTCCCGCTTCCACAGATTCAGCTGAAGAGCC
>JAABUS010004925.1_pt1 | contig 18393 bp, 13 predicted proteins | sample 5560161 | NCBI WGS metagenome assembly JAABUS01 (sample SAMN10711885, study PRJNA513376) | rock metagenome | isolation source: Antarctica rocks | place: Antarctica: Victoria Land, Trio Nunatak nord | collected 2016-01-04 | reverse complement strand
ATAATAATTTTGTTTCTTTATTTACTTTTTTATTTTTATTAAATAATAAGTTTTTATCTACAATTATTAAATTATATATATTAGATTTTTTTTAAATAAAGTACTTTTCTCTTTTAACAAAAACTTTAGTTATAAAATTATTTATTATATTAAAATTAATTATTATAATAAATTAACAATTATTAATTTTAATTAATATAATAAAATATTGTATATATATTATTAAATTTAGTTGCTACTATTAAGTTAATATATTGTATTTCTTTAATATATTTTTTATTAAAAAATTTAAACTTTTTTTTGCTTTAATATTGCAACTTCTACTTCGAATATCTTTTTACGTTAAATTTTCTTTCTATGCTAGATTAATAATATTAACTTTCTAGAAAATCAATTAATTTTCTCTTTGTTTTCTAAATAAATTTAGTATAAGTTTGTTACATTGCTACTTCCTAAGAACTCTTAGAAAATATTAGAGAGAATTGTATTGTTAAAGAGATTTGTAAACGTCTTTAGACAATGTAAGCAATTATTTGATAACAAGGATTGCAACTAGATGTAACAATAACAATAAATAAGAACTTATCTTAAATTAAATACGATTTATAAAAGAGTTGTGTTCGAGAATCTATATATTAAATAAGATTCTTTTTGCTCTTTTTGCTCTTTCGCAAAGCAAAGAGAGCAAATCTTTATGCTTTTGTTGCTTTCTTAAGAAGCAAAAAAAGCAATACTTCTAATGCTTTCTCGCAAAGTTGTAAAAGTATATGTCGTTATTTGTTTCTAATGTTACATACTATGCGTAGACTATATATTAGCGTAGACTCGTAACACTACTCTTTTCTCTTTAGACTTTCGTTTCGAAAGCAAACTTTAACATGCCTCGTATTAAGTCTAAAGTTTCTTTCTATTAACGTCGCCTTATTTAAGTTGTAGAACTTAATATTTCTTGTGTTGCAATGCGCTCTTGTCATTAATGTGTTCGCTTAAGCAAGCAATGTTGTGTTGCAAAGAATTTTAATAAATGTGTGAAATGTTTTCGCGATAATTGTTCGTGCGATCTAGCGCCTCTAAATATCGTTCAATGACGTCGCCTTAAAAAACAGCGTCAAAAACTAAAAAAAGAGCTTCGTAAGACGAATGCGAAGCAACAACGACTATTTTGTCAACTTAATTACTTAAAAGAGAAACAACAAACAATAATAAATGACGAGCTAAAAAACTTGAAGAAAATGACTTCATTAAGCTTTTTCGTCAATTTTTCTCTTTTAAGTTTCTTGATCAATGTGACTTCGAAACAAATCGTCTTTCCCAATATTATAAGAGAATGATCGTTTACTTTTTTGACTTTTTTTGACGAAATTGTTATAAACGATGTTAATAATGCTTCAAATTCTTAATAGATTTCTAAGTGTTTTTAGAGATAGAATATCTCTTTTATTTAACGAGATATTTTTGACTCTTTTGTTATAGAATTTTTTCGATCTCGAATTGTTCTTTCTCTTGTTAATAGAAATAAAAGGTGTTTTGTAAAGACGTAATTAAATTTGCTAATTTCAACAATAATATATAAAATACTAGAAATACTTTGACGTTCTTAGATAAGTCAAGTTTGTAGTTAATTGATCTTTTAGTCTTTTTAACGAGAAATGATTTAACTTTGACATAATTTAATTTCTTGTTTAGTTTCCTTATTTTAAGATTTTTTGTAAAAAGATATATTTTATTTTTCTCTTTTAGCTAAGATGTTGTTTTTCGCTTTTTATTTTAATATTTGATTAACTTTTTTTGCATTTTTAAGATGTTGTCATATATCTTTTTTAGTGTTGCTATTTTTTCAATAATTGATTGCGCAAACAAATGCGTACGCTCTTTCTTAAAAAGATTTAATTTCTTGTTATAGTTAACGAAGAATAAAGTTATCTTAGTGATATCTAAAATCTTTGCATTGAGTGCTAGTTGTGTCATAGATAGAAGCGATATCTAATTACTATAAGTATTGTTAATGTAGTATCTTAAATATTGCTTAAGACTTTGATTCGTTCTTTTTATCTAGCTATTCGTGATCGAATGATAGATAATAGACATTCGAAGTCTTGTATCTAACATTGAAAGAAGCGTCTTTCAATAGTTAGACGTAAAGAGTTTGTCTCTATTATTAGTTAGTTTCTTAAATATATTGTGATATCGTATAAGTCGATTTAATATAATGTATTCTAGTTGTTTTGCGATGAACTTCTCTTTGCATGCGATAATATATAAGTACTTGATAAGTTTATTAATTATTACTAGTATCGAATCATATTTGTCTTCAATTGCTAGATTCGTTGACTTAAGCAACTTAGTAATAAAGTTTATCGTGACTTTATCTTATAACGATTTAGATAATTCCTAATATTAGATTTTGTTATAACTCGCATGTGCATTATGTTTGTTCTACTAATAGCTAAGATATTGTTTAATGTATATCTTAACAACTTGTCTCATTTGTGGAAACTAACAATGCTAGCGTAAAAGCTAAAGAATTTTTGTCACTTTTAAATGCTTTTGCAATGATTCGTCATAATGCTCTTTTATATATTCGTTAATTTTATCGATAGATATTTAGAGTTTTTCTTTCTTTATTAAAAACTCTTTTGTATTATCTTGAAGTATTTGTAGTGTTGCATTTAGTTCATGTTTATTTACTAATAATAATTCGTTTTCGTTAATCTTAAGTATGTTGTAATTAAACGATTTCTTCGTTTCTATATAATTATTTCTTCTATTAAGTGCGTCTACTTTGTCATTATTTTTATCTAAGATATATTGTATTTTAAACTTATATTGTTTAAGTCTTTCTAATTATTGCATTTGTCTTCTATTAAGTTGTTTTATAATAATGAAGTGCACAAGATTTTCATAATTTATGAAAATCGTAAGTTTTAACAATTCTTTCGTATATACTCTTTATGATTCTAAGAAGATTACTATAGCAAGTAGTTTCTTATTGTAAACATCATAGTTTTATTTAATTAACGAGAGTTTTCTCAAAAGATATGTTATTAGATGTTATATGTCTTTATGTCTTTAATTAAAGCATGCATCGATAACTAGATTTAATGCGTCAATTTTAATTCTACTTAATAATTGCGAATCGTACATCTTTAATATTAGTTTTTCAAGCATTCTAGTTTAAGGTTCTAGAATGATTTCTCTTTTACGAGTTCTTATAATTATGACGTATTTTTTTTCGTAAAATTCGTTAATGATATCGCGTTTATTAAGTAGTTTTTGATGAATTTCTTGTTGTAGTTTATAAAATTTAGAAAGAATTATACTTTTTTAACATTTGTTAGTGATTTTCATTCTTTAACTACTTGTAACTTTTTGGGATTCATGCGTATTTCATGTCCTTTAACGACAAATTTAAGAAAGTTAATTTTCTTTTGATGAAATTCGCATTTCTTTAACTTAAGATGTAAGTTTTTTATGTCTAGACATTCTAATACTTTAAAGATATAATTAATATGTTCTTTCAAGATTTTTGAGTAAATTATGATGTCGTTCAAGTATGCTATGACAAATTGATTCAAATATTGTCGTAGTATATTATTAATCATTTCTTGACACGTTGCTAAGGCGTTCGTAAGTTCAAACGACATTATCGTGTATTCGTATAATTTATATTGTGTGCGAAAAGCTATTTTTTACTTTTTCTTTATCTTTATTCTAATCTAGTTGTACGCTTCTTGTAAGTTCAATTTAATAAAGTACTTTGCTTCAAATAGTCAATTCTAAAGTTCGTTAATATTAGATAATAAATATTGATTTTTAATCGTAATATTATTTAGCTTCTAGTAATTAACACATAGACGAAAAGTTTTATTCTTCTTTAATATAAAGAGAATTAAGTATCTTATCTATAATTGAGATTTTTTAATGAATTCTTTTTTTTCGTTTTTTATCAAGTATTCGCGAAGTACTTCGAGCTTCTTTTTAGATAAAGTATATATAGATTTAAACGTAAACTACTTGCTTAGTTTAAATCTAATTTCATGATTTTACGATTAATGTTTAGAAAGAATCTTTGTTATTTTCTTTTCTTGAAATAGATGCTCTCAATTGTTATATATTCGTAATACGTATTTTAGCGATTTCTTCGTTGTACTAAATAGTTCAAAGTTTTTAGAAGATTCGTAATCTTCTTTATTTACTTTAACTTTGTAACTCAACTAATCTTTATTAATGTCTATTAAGTTAAACTTTATTAAATCGTTCTTTTGCGAAAATGTAAGTTCGTTGCTTGCGATCGATTTTTAATTCGTTCTTTTATCTATTATCGAACGTTGTTGATGCATAGATTGAATGTGAATTACGTAATCACATTGCGCAAATTTAAGTATTTGTATATTTTAGTCAACTTCTAGATTGTGTTGCTTCAATCAAGACATTTCTAAAACAATATTATAAATAATTATTTCCACTATATTAAAGATTAGTTTCTCGTAATGTTGCTAAATAGCTATTAGTAGTAGCTTCGTTTCTTTATTTACTTTTTTATTCTCGTTAAGTAATCAGTTTTTATCTACAATTATTAGATTGTATGCGTTAGACTTCTTTTAAGTAAAGTACTCTTTTCTCTTAATAAAAGCTTTGATCATAAAATTATTTGTCGCATTAGAATCTATCATTGCAATAAGTTAATAATTATTGATTTTAACTAATGTAATAAAACATTGTGCGTATATTGTTAAGTTTAGTTGCTACTATTAAGCTAACATATTGCATTTCTTTGATATGCTTTTTATTAAAAAATTTGAACTTTTTCTTGTTCTTGTGTTGCGACTTTTGCTTCGAACGTCTATTTGCGCTAAGCTTTCTTTCTATGCTAAGTTAATAACTTTGGTTTTTTAGGAAATTAGTTAATTTCTTCTTTGTCTTCTAGATAAGTTTAACATAAGTCGTTATAGCATTTTGTTCAACTAAGTGTTGCATGTTTCTTTGCTTTCTTTATCTTCTTTTGGGATAGACTTACATTGCTTAATTGTTTTTCGATTTTATTAAAAATATCTCTTTCTATAGTGGCGTCGCTTTCTAGCGCTTTCTCGCATTTATTCATGATTTAATTTATTTGTCGTTTCTTCGATGAACTAGCTAAAGTCTTAAAATGCTTCGTAATATTATCTAGACATTCGTAAAAGTTCTTCTAGTTATATTCGTTATCTAAGTTTATTATTAGATAAAAGTATAACGTTTTTAATCGTTTCGCTCTTATAGTTTTATTAAGTATTTGATTGACTTCTTGCGTAGATGCGAGTGCCTTATCTAATGATGTTTTATCTAGAACTTTTTATAATTAATTTAAGTTTTCTACTAGATAGTAGTCGTCGTTCGATCTAGTTTTGAGGGTGTTCGTCTCTATGTTGGTTTGCTCCCTAATGTTGTCCTAGCTATTAGATATCTCTCTTAACATAGCATTGATTTGTTAACGATTCATTAAATTTTATAATTAATAATCTTTTACGAAGTGACCCAATTTGTTACATAAATAGCACGTTTTTTAAAATTTATTATCTTGCTTTTTCTTAAAATTCTTCTCTTTACGTTGTTAAGTAAAATCTAGTTTCATAGATGCAAGCTTACAATAATTGAAATTATTGTATTTCTAGTTAAAACGAGATTCTTCTTGCTAATATTCGATCGCTAGTTCAAAGAAGATTTTTGCTCTTTCTTAAGATTAATCGTATCTTTTTTTCATAGCTCTTTCATATAGTTTGTCGTCGAAATTAATGACTACTTCGATAAGATTAAACATGTCGTTAATAATTCTCTCATCACGCATAATTTCGTTCTTTAAATTGTTCTTAAAATCTTGTTAAAACATTATTATAAGTGCGACATCGTTTTATTCGATTAGATTAATATACTTTTGAAATCTAGCTACGTAATCTATTGCAAAGATTCGTTAAGTTAGATGCTAAATCACTCTTTTCGCAATTTGTTTCTTGTTAAATGTTTTAAAGATTCTTCGAAACTCTCTCTTAAAGTTGTCGAAGTTCGTAAACATTGTACAAGAGTTTTCGTCATAATTTTCTAGATATTTGCGTAAGTTTAACTTGAGTCAATGCTAGACTCTTTCTTTAAGAAATGTTGATGCAAAAATTGTCTTTTTGTTCGCTAAAACAAGATAGAAGATAAAATAGATATTTACTTGCATAAGTTAGTTCTTTAGACTAGTACGATCTTCATAGTAGATATTAGATTTGTTGATCCTAATCTTGTCGTCTCTTATGATCGATAGTTGGCGTAATATTAATAAACTAGTGCTTAAAATAAAAACGCGTTGATCTAATATAAACATTCTTAGAGTGTTCAAAGTATTACATTGCTACTTTCTAAGAGCTTTTAAAAAATATTAAAAAAAATTATATTGTTAAAGAGATTTGTAGACGTCTTTAAACAATGTAAGCAATTACTTAGTAACAAGAGTTGCAACTAGATGTAGCAATAATAATAAATAAGAACTTATCTTAAATTAAATACAATTCATAAAGAAGTCGTGTTCGAGAATCTATATATTAAATAAGATTCTTTTTGCTCTTTTTGCTTTTTCGCAAAGCAAAGAGAGCAAATCTTTATGCTTTTGTTGCTTTCTTAAGAAGCAAAGAGAGCAATGTTTCTAGTGCTTTCTCGTAAAGCTATAAGAGCATATGTCGTTATTTGTTCCTAGTGCTATATACTATGCGTAAACTATATATTAACGTAGATTCGTAACAAAGTTGTTATAATATTTTATTTAATTAAATGTTGTATATTTCTTTGCTTTCTTTATTTTTTTTAAAAATAAACTTATATTACTTAGTTATTGTTTAATTTTATTAAAAATTTCTCTTTTAATAGTAATATTATTTTTTAGCGCTTTTTCGCATTTATTTATAATTTAATTTTTTTTTTTTTTTTTCGATAAACTAGTTAAAGTTTCGAAGTGTTTTGTAATATTATTTAGATATTTATAAAAGTTCTTTTAGTTATATTTGTTATCTAAATTTGTTATTAAGTAAAAATATAATATTTTTAATTGTTTCGCTTTAATAGTTTTATTAAGTATTTAATTAACTTCTTGCGTAAATGCAAGTATCTTATTTAATAATATTTTATTTAGAACTTTTTATAATTAATTTAGATTTTCTATTAAATAATAGTTGTTGTTCGATTTAATTTTAAGAATATTTGTCTCTATATTAATTTATTTCTTAATGTTGTTTTAACTATTAAATATTTCTTTTAACATAATATTAATTTGTTAACAATTTATTAAGTTTTATAATTAATAATCTCTTATAAAGTAATTTAATTTGCTATATAAATAATATGTTTTTTAGAATTTATTATTTTGCTTTTTTCTAAAAAAATTCTCTTTATATTGTTAAATAAAATTTAGTTTTATAAATACAAATTTATAATAATTAAAATTATTATACTTTTAGTTAAAACAAACTTTTTTTTACTAATATTTAATTATTAATTTAAAGAAGATTTTTGCTTTTTTTTTAAATTAATTGTATTTTTTTTATAGTTCTTTTATATAGTTTGTTATTAAAATCGATAATTACTTCGATAAAATTAAATATATTGTTAAAAAAAATTATTATATATAATTTTGTTCTTTAAATTGTTTTTAAAATCTTATTAAAATATTGTTATAAATACAATATTATTTTACTTAATTAAATTAATATATTTTTAAATTTAACAATATAATTTATTGCAAAAATTTGTTAAATTAAATATTAAATTATTTTTTTTATAATTTGTTTCTTATTAAATGTTTTAAAAATTCTTCGAAGTTCTTTTTTAAAATTATTAAAGTTTATAAATATTATACAAGAATTTTTGCTATTGTTCTTTAAGTATTTTCGTAAAATTAGCTTAAATTAATATTAAAATCTTTCTTTAAAAAATATTAATACAAAAATTGTTTTTTAATTTGCTAAAACAAAATAAAAGATAAAATAAATATTTATTTGTATAAATTAATTCTCTAGATTAATACAATCTTTATAATAGATATTAAGTTTATTAATTTTAATTTTGTTGTTTTTTATAATTAATAATTGACGTAATACTAATAAGTTAATGTTCGAAATAAAAACACATTAATTTAATATAGATATTCTTAAAGTATTTAAAGTATTACGCTAGTATTTTTTATAGAAATATTAAAATAAGTTGTGTTATTAAAAAGATTTATAAATATCTTCAAGCAATATAAGCAATTATTTGATAACAAAAATTGCAATTATAGATAATTTTTATATTTAATAAATTTTAAAAAAGATTCGATAAATTAAAGTAATAATAAGTAAAAATCTATAATAAGTTAAACACAATTTATAAAAAAGTTGTATTTTAGTTTCTATATATTAAAAAAATATTAATTGTTTGTTTTGTTTGTTTGTTAAACAATATAAGTATAATTGTTCGCAATATTTGTTTAGCGAACATAGTAAACATTATACTTAGAATGCTTGCTTCTTGAACGTGTCGAATATAATAGTAGGTTCGTCTCAAAGACATAGAACTTGAATTATTAATATAGCTTTAATAAGCTTGTAACAAATCTAAAATCCAAATATTTATTGTCGATATATATATAAGATACGAAGATACTATTATTTTCTACTTGCTAACAAGATAGATAGAATACTAGAAGTATTGAGAACAACTCGAAAATATTGACTTGCGATGTTGGTCCAAAGACACCGAAAGTTTCACAGTGCCATTACAGTATTCGTCGATGCTACGCTGCTATTCAATCCCGACAAAATCAGACCGCTATTGTTCGCATCGCTATTGTCCGCACCAGCAGTTGTAGATGTTGGTTCAATGCTGCTCGCACCCGCCGAAGCCAGATATCTCGAGTTGCCGATAGTGATTCTTATGTAATCATCATCTCCTGCGAGCGTCCATCCCCCTACAGCTCCGCTTCCTGGAATACTACATGCCTGTATAAGTAACGATCCCATCGCTGTGATGGCGGACCACGAGCTTGTCTCGTCGTGCCTTGAAGGTAGTTCCATGATCTCGACGTGCACGACGCAGCTGTTAGGGCCATGCGCGGGACCGAATTGCGTCTGTGGAAGATAGTAGCGGTGGGGGCTATGGCCTGGGAGCTGTTGAAATCGAGCTGTCTCATTGTAAAGATGTTAGCGCTGATTGCACCCAGTCGTCCCTCGCATTTCTGTTACATCATGGAGGACATCTTATAGCGATTGCTCCGCTGGTATAGACCGAATCATTGAAGGGGCAAGACTTACCAGGAGGAGCGTTGTTGGGAAATTGTAGGAGAGCCCGGGCACACTCCATCACTGGTGCTGTTCTATCTAAAGCCGGATGGGCAGGTCGATAGGAGAAACAACCATATGTCTGTCTGCTGTTTACTGCTGGTGCAGTCTGGTTAGCAGAGATTGGAACGCAGTATGAAAGCTCGATAAGAAACCCAGAGATTGAGATGAGGCAGTTGACAAGTGACGAGTGTCTCCACATCCTGGGGGCGGCTTAGTGACCGATCTGATGAGGAGAGAGGCGTGGTAGACTATTTTGACTGGGAGGAGAACGATACGCATGAAAATTCGGTTTTTGACCGACAGCTGTATGGGCGGCAGATGGCTTTGCCCACAATCGCAGCACATGAGCTGTCGAGTGTCTGCCAGTATATATAGTGCGTGCCAGATTTAGGCGGTGCTGAGCACTTCCATGTCTGCGCTTGTCGCCTGTTGTCGCTATTCGCCTACATGATACGCAGAGAAGCGGTCCAAGATCGGCAGGGAGCTGCTTGCATGCGGTTGTACTCATTTGAGAGACTTGAAAACAAAGAGACCGACGAAAGGCACCTCACTCTCCACTTGAAGATGTTGTAAGGGAACTATGCTCGAATCGTGGACGACTTGTCATATAAGAATCAAAGCCCAAGATCAGTGGAGATTGTGGAAGGACTAGCACATATTCCTGAAGCACGAGGATTCTCTCAGGCGCATCTTTCAACATCCTCAAGCGCGGATTCGAGACTGCAACGCGGCAGCCTGCTCAAGACCAGTCGCCTAAGGTCTTCAATGCTGGGTTCGATAGATTGTGCTCAGATGAAATTGATGAATACCCTGATCCTGATCTTGGCAGCATTTCGCCGGATCCGGGCCTCAAATGGAAAGCAAGAGACCATGAGCTAGAACTATTACCTTCACAACCAAGGAGCCCATCCAAGACAGCAGGGCAAAGATTTGCCAGTACGCCTTGAAGGTCGTGATAGAGGAATCTATCGAATCATGCCGGCACGTGCTTGCGCGGCAGAGCGGCTATTCAAGATTACTCTAGTGCCGTCGGCTAAGCAGGGTCTAAAAATACCTCGATCCCTAAAGTATGAACATCGCGACACCTCTAATCCTACAGTAGTCTCTTGGGTTGAGCAACGAATCGTTCAAAGTACAATCCCAGGGAGTCTCATCAGAGGATGCTTCTTGAGTCTGCAATTACCTAGTGGAGCCTTTCATATTGCCAACCATTGCCTCAAGCTGATTTGGCTGTTAACAGCGCAAGGAGGATCATCAGCCGACATATACCTCACAAGTAGTGGACTCACACGCAACCCGCGCGTATAGGAAAAGCCCACGTCGACTGGAGCGGATGAAGAAGGAAGGGAACCGTAGGGCCCACACCCAATTTCAATTCATCCCACACAAGTGTCCACGAAAATCTTCCGAGACCCGAAGGACGGCAACGCGCCGGACGGTCGCAGAGCTGAGAGGGTATCTTGGACAAGTCCTGTTGGACTTCTCCTCCACGTGCGCTGACACGGGAAACAGAATCGAGATGATGAGTGTTTCATCAACCTCCCACGACCTACCCCAATCGCAAACTAACACGAGTGGATACCCAACCCACTGTATTATACCCACAGCCTTCAAATGGGGCTGCCTTGCTTATCGCGCTAGACTGTCCGAGTATCCACGATTCAGCCAGGCCTCGCGAGTTAAATGGTCTTTCCCTTGCCAGCTTCGCTCCACGTGCTGCTTGTGCGTGGTGATCTTCATTGTTCCTGCAGACCCTTCTCCCGTTTTCAAATCCCTGGAAAGGCGGTCTCCGGTCACTCTAAGATGGACAACCATCATGGTCCTGTTCCTTTGGTTCCCTGATCTACCAATCTCACAGGAACCCGCACCTTCTTTATAGCACCCTGAGTCACTACGGAAATACCTCGACGGCTTCTGGTCCAACCAAAAGTTGAAGCTCGGCACAATGTTCATAGATCTGCTCACCGCGTCTGTCAAATGCCAACATATATTTCTGGGTCATCCTGTCTTTCGAATCTCAGCGTGCTGTGTTCAATTGTCGTTACTGAAACAAACCTTCTCTTTCTATCAGTGCTGTCGTCAACAGGATCACCGATCACCCTTTTGAGTGCTAGCTTGGCACTTTCCAATAGTGAATCTTTTCCTGGAAATCTGATCGGACATTGAGAGCAATGCGCTCTCGTCTATGGGAGACGAAGTCATGCCATTGGCGATTATTGTTTTACACACCTCTCTTCCTATGTTTTATCCCCAACATAGGAGCGATGATCCTCAAAAGACGAACACTGACGGCTGGAGACGCTGTGCCTGTATCGACGATATACTCGGTATTTCCAAACCCAACACCGTCATCAATTTCGACAGCACGACAAATTCCGCTCTGGGACCAGTGTGGCCTCAATACAAATGAGGTCTGTGCCGGAGGAAGCCAGTGTATCTGCAAAGACCCTTGGTGGTCGCAATGCCGAACTCCCGTTAATGATAGTTGGACGCCTCTGGGTGAAGCTTGGGAGTGCTCTGGCCCCAAGACCGATACCACTATTCCTTACTTATCGTCATCGCCTGCAGCCGTGGTACACAACACTTCTACGAGCCGCGGACGCTCTACTTCTCCACCTGTTCCGGCTTCCACCTCTGTTAGCCAAACAGTTAGCTTCGCCGACAACTCCGTCCTATCAAACAACATCATGTCTTCTCAATTTTCCAGCTATTCTAATAACGTGGGAAGCACGACACCATCATCCGCAAGAATATCTACGGTGCTCTCGCAGGGACCAATATCAACGCCACCTCCAACATCGTCAGCCGCGAACGATGACATTAGCATCAACAGCTTCGCCAAAGCCACCACAGATAATGTCGTAGGTCCACCAACGAACGAGTCTTCCTCGGTCAAGTTTTTGATAAGCGGTTCAGCTAGCTGGAACACAAGCTCAACGTCCTTTCCCTCGTCTGCAATCGTTCATGCATCAGCTTACGCAAACCCATTCGTAATTTCTGTCTTAGCTATGTCATCAAGCTCATCTTCCAGTACATCAACAAGCATACCCACGGCAATACAAGCAAGCCAGTCGGCTGTTGTTGTCAATGTACTACGGCAACCGTCAAGCACAACGATCCTTCCCAATCTGGCATGTCCGTCTCCTCCCACCAGTGACACGTCTGATCCCCATACCTCGGATTCTGCTGGTTTTCAGGCTTGCGATCCTAACATACCAGTTAACCCTGGAAGCCTCTCCTTAACTAACAATTCCTTTTCCCCTCCTAGCGTTCCTCAAACGGCAAACGTGGACCCCGACGGAAGTGCGTCGTACCTAGAGTCTAATGCAACCGCAGACCATCAAGCGCACTGCCTGGACATTGCAGCTCACCAGTATCAAATATGCTGGGAAGTCCTGAATGTGACGGGCTACCTCAGCGACTGGGTAGCATTCAATCAAAAGAAGTGCGACAACGAGGTTATGGGCTTCGCTGACTGTTTTTTATACCTGGAAGTCGGAGCAGGGGCAAATTGCACGTCTTTTACCGGTAGGAGCCAGTGCCCGGTCCCTGACTCCAAGGCTTTCGTTGGGCACACGGATGGGGCACAGGCATATTACGTTGCTTTCAATATCTGGAACATACAGAACTGGTTCTTCACCTACTACATGGCCGTTGGTGGAGCCAATGGTCTTGCAGCCGATAATGTCAACACAATCGCGCGCACGCTGAACGTGCCACTGCCGAAGTCATTCCCCATTATGGACCTTCTTGCAGGACTGGCGTGGGCTTTTGGGCTTCTGAGCCCCAGTGGCTACGCAGCCGCCCTGCCGTTACTGGGACAAAAACTCGAGGGCTTGGCAGCCCAAGCGCCAGGGGAATACCTCTTACGGGCCATCCAAAACGCGCCGACATTATCTCGGAATCTAATTGATAAAGGCCAGATAAGCGATACCGAAGTGCAAGTCGCCGAATTGGGCAGCGATCTTGCCAGGATCGTATCACAGCTGCAGAACAACATCCAAAGCTCCGTCGTCTCGGTAATGAGTAACTTCTCCATGTTCTTTGACTTCGTCCATGACGGATATTTCTCAACGCAGATTGAGAATCTGAACACCCTCACTCAAAACGTTACGCTGTCGTTGAACACCTATATCGTCTCACAGGCCCTGCAGAACGACCACGTGATCATAACCAGAGCTCTGGATACCGATGTCAACCAGCTCCAGCTCAATGGCAGCGCCGTTCAGTACGACACTGGATGTGGTCATGGCTACGACCAATGGGGCTTGTGCGGGAGCTGGTGGTACGACAGCACGAATCACATCTCTTACGGTCTGGAGTCGATGAAAGATATGCTGATCAACTACACCGAGCCTCTGGTATCCCTGTTCAACCAAGGAATAACAACTCCCCAACTTCTTTTCATGAACAGCCAATACTGCGCGGACGCCTCAGGATCCACTCAAGGCAATGCACCAGGATCATCCCTCACCACCACGACCGGTGTCTGGAACACCCAGTGCATTTCGAACATGAAGATCTGTACGTGGGATTTGGTGAACATGGATGTGTTCCATGAATACACGGATTGCGATCGAGAATCCTCTTTCGCCATGGAGGATTGTGGGGCTGGGCAAGACATCGTGCAGGCTACGGTGCCAGCAAGTTACATCGGGCCGTGGCTGACGAGCTGGGTATTCCAGGGTATTGTGTGTAATAAATGGGGTAAAGGAATGGGTAATCCGGGTTAGACATAGACTTCGCATTAGAGCATCCTTGACATAGCGTAGGATTGGGAGTGTTACGCCATATAGATAGTCTCGTGGCCCCGGGGTCATTTCGATGAATCGTCAAAGAACTGACATCCCTTGCGGTGTGTTCATTGCTCGTGACTTATATCTGACAGACAGATAGCATGTGTTTCACACTTTGGCTGTGGCTTATCGTCCATCCATCAGTCTATCATGTCTGCCAGGACATTCCTTCGAGAAGCGCCAAGAACTATGTACCAGGTCATGCCAGCGCCTAGGGCAACAGCGAAGAACCAAAGGTTTGTTCGTTTCCCGAGCCATAACTAACAGAGTAGCTGAGTCTTCTCCAAAGAATGTTGCCAGCACTTTGACCACCCTTTCGATGTTCACTGCCCTAGGCGCTAATACAGTCATTGCCCGTCGCCTATAGACCAGGACAGCGAATACAGAAAACTCACACAGGCGGCCAGATTGAGTCATCATGTCCAACCCGTACTCCGGCCGAAAAGAACGCAAATCCGAAGCATCACGCCGTCACGTAAGCAAGTTCCCCCTTCTGAGTAGCTGCCGCCTCCAATCGCCGTCCTTCGAGAAGCAGGCGGTACGTCTCTTTCATAAAGACGGGGATCGTAACCTTATCCAGTCTCTGTCCCCCCTGAGGCATTTTCTTGGATTTGAGCACTCCTCAGTTTTGAGCTTCTTGGGAGTCCACTCGGGACCAAGGATCAGCTCTATAGAATCTTGTTTATCAGCCACGCTTCGTTGCTGCAGGACCCCGTTATGGTTTTGACAATGATGGTGATACATACTGGAGTCAATCCATATCAAATCCCTCTCAAGCTCACCAACGTGGGCTCTGTCATTCTTGCGTTTGTGCGTCGCAGCGATCATGTTGCCCATAGATGATCGTGATTCTCCTTTGGCTTTGAGCTCTAGGATCCTGTGCAGCGCCTTTCGGGTAAGCGGCGTGCCGGCCATCTTTGCAGCGATGTCCATGATTTTGGGACTTGCAGTGGTGTTAAACTTGGGAGGGAGATTCATGGAAAGGTAGATGCCGACGACGAGATGTCTAAAGCTTAACAAACACGGCAACAGCAACTAATATCAAAGAGCTGTCCCAATTTTAAGTTTTTGGGCCGCGGTCTAGATCAACGTTCGGAAGGTCTTGTGAGCAGACTTTGGCGATTCTAAAGGGACTCAGTACCTGTTATTCGCCGCCCATCGCTGGGAGGTACACTGGTAGTCCCAAACCGGTCACAGTGTAGGTATGTCATGTGGGGGATGCGCACGGTGGCTTGGCCTTCCGAGATAAGCAATTTGAGCGCTTCCCTTGAGGTGCTATGATTCTGTACTACGGATCATGGATCTAGGTTTATCTCATGAGCGGAGAGACGGCTTTCTCCAGACTACCGTTTCACTATTTCGAGCCTTTTAGTGCAGGTGTACCGAAACCTTCGTCCCAGGGCGCCTAACAATTTATCATCTGATGATTTGTTGTGCAACGCTTGGAGGTCAATGGTGGTTCGTCCTGCGGCTGGAGCTGGTATAAACCGATGGAACATACAGTAGGAAGCAGGAGAACTTCTCCTACCCATTGCTAGCCGCCCATCGAGGATACAGGCGCTGTGCTTATGACAGTGTGAGGCTACCTTGTAAGAAGCTGATCGCTCTATCGCATGTAGTGGAACTTTCGCTATGGTCTGCTGACGCTTCGAAGGATGATCAGCTGTGATTTTGTGATTCTACAACGCTTAGCAGCCATCTCTGTTGGTTTATATATGGAGGCCTTATCCTCTCCATAATGCCTTTCTATGTCATTCCTCGAAAGAAAAATAGCTCCTGGCTCATCTGCAAAGTACTCCTCAGCGTCCGGACCCTCAGTCTTGAAAGGCATCATGTCGAGCATAGACGACCTGACCAAGGCACATCTGCTGGCTGGGGTTCGATCCGTCTCTAATCCAGTATGCCATTCCTGTGCTGACAGTTGCTTGAAGGATTTCCACGATATCGGGCATTGGCACGATGATTTCGAGTTTACCGGCTCTATGCTGCACGAACTCCATCGAATGGAGAAATCCAGCTCGTTCGATCCCAAGACAAACGCAGATACACTACGCGGATGACACGAGGGTAATCCCGCTATCACCACTGCTCGAGTAAAGTTCATCTCCGAGTACCTGCCACGCCGTGAGACTCTCCAGACCCCAACTTTTCAATCAGCTGCACTGACAGAGACGTCTCATTCAGGGAAACGAGCCAGTTGCGAAAGGTGGCAGCAGGATATGGTGAGGACGATGACCCTTGGAAAAGGCCCCAAACTGCAAGTCGAGCTCCGGAAAGAGTACATCGAAAAAATTTTATACTCGCGTATGGGAGAAGCTGTCCGCAAGGCAACAGAGAAATCAGAGGCCACAGAGCTTAATCGCGATATTATGGACGGGGAAGTCCCTGGAGGGATCAATGACGTGAAGATGAAAGGGCAGATCGCCGATGAGCACATCCGAATGCTGATCCCGAAACGAGATCCTCTCAGCAGCCGGCGAGTGATTTTCTATACATAACAGAAACCTGGAGGATGATTCTCGCATCCGTTTTTGAGCTGTATTCCGGCTTCGATCGTGGCGGTTTTAGAACGGGACCCGGTCTGCGGGTAAATTATAGCTGGTCTAATGGATTTGGCTCGACTATGGCTGGTGGATGGATGTGTAGCTTTGCCATTTGGCTCTTCTCCGGCTGTGGTCCGGTCTAGATCGTGGCGGTTCTGGAAGGAAACCCGTTCCATCCCAGCTGGTCTGTGGACTTGGCTCAATCTGTGATCGTTACCTTATTCGACACTCACGTCCATACAGCTTCTTCGCCCTCAGACAACTACCCATTGATCAGCCGCAAACCTAACAGTAGTCCCACAAGCCCCAAAGCCGTCCCTTCTAGCTCCGATCTACAAATTCCATCACTGTCGCACAATTTCGCAAGTCCCTATCAAGGCGCGCAAGTTGGGAGATCCAATAAACTTGGCACTGTGGCTCGACATAAGTCTCGGTGTTTCCGTGGCTTGTGCAAGTCCTGAACCCCACAAAGTTCGAATTAAGCCGCGCATCAATAGGCGCGCCAGGCGCTGGATCGTGTTTGGGCTTGGGAATCTCCGTGGTTTTGGAGTCAATGACATCCGTATGGACTGCTTACATTCGTTTCGGTTCCCAGCAAATTGGGCAAGCTTGCAAGCGCCCTGCTGCAGGCCTGGGTGATGTAGGTCCAAGATGGCCAGGGGGATCAATCATATTATTCTTTCACGGTTGTGCAAAGCCCCTATCCATCTCCCTTGAAGACTTTTGTATAGTATTCTTCCTAGAATGTGTAGATATATATATATACAAGATTGCCAAGAACGGGAAAAAAGTGATCGACATTCCAGAGCTCCAGCGGTAATGCCGCGGCCAATCGTGGCATCTCATCTCTGTCCGAATATAAACACGAACAGAACACCACCACAGATTGCATTCTTTACGAATGATTACACTGCCAGTACCAGTAGCTCTGATACGTACACACTAGGCCATCTTGGCAACAGCCAGGTCCTGACCAGGCGGCACCGCCGCATTGCGAGTATGCCGTGCCGCATCCACCCGCTTGGTTTATATTTGTATTAGGGTTTGAGGACGATGAGGATGATGAGGGCGGTGGTTGTACCTGCACCGATGGTATTGGGACGGGGTTTGGTGATGTGATGATTTGTGCAGGTGTTGTGGAGGGGCTGGTGGTCGGACTTGAGGACGATGGGGGCGGTGATTGTACCTGAACCGAGGGTATTTGGATGGGATTTGATGATGGATTGGCGTTCGGACTTGCAGATGATGAGGGGGGCGATTGCACCTGGACCGACGGCAATTGGACAGGGTTTTGTGATGTAATAATGGGGGGATTCGGATTGGTAATTGGACTCGAGGATGACGGGGGTGGTTGTACCTGGATCGACGAACGTTGGACGGGATCTGATGAAGATGTGATGACTGGTGCTGCAAGCGACGTGGAGGAGCTGGTGGTAATTGGGCGATTCTCGATTGGGTGGGTTGTACTGGTCTTCAGACTCGAGGCCGAGGAAGGCGGTTGTTGTATCTGAACCGACGAGACTTGAACGGGATTCAGTGGCGAGATAACTAGTAGTGGAGGTGGGGGAATGACAGGAGATACAGAGGAGCTGCTTTGCTGCGGCAGTGGAGGTGGGGGGATGAGAGGAGGCGCAGAGGAGCTGCTTTGCTGCGGCAGTGGAGGTGGAGGCATGACAGGAGGCGCGGAGGAGCTGCTTTGCCGCGGCAGTGGAGGTGGGGGGATGA
>JAABUS010004924.1_pt1 | contig 18393 bp, 14 predicted proteins | sample 5560161 | NCBI WGS metagenome assembly JAABUS01 (sample SAMN10711885, study PRJNA513376) | rock metagenome | isolation source: Antarctica rocks | place: Antarctica: Victoria Land, Trio Nunatak nord | collected 2016-01-04 | reverse complement strand
CGACGGGAAAGCCGGCTCGCGCCAGCCACGCTGGCAGTAGCTGACCTGAACGGCTGGCAAGCGTTGTGGCGACGACCAGAACGGCGGCTGGGAGAGGAAAGATGAGAAATCCCGTACTGCCCAGGTCAAAGAGGGCCGCCGCGACCGCGGGGTCGCGCTGGCCACCGACGTGCAACGCTGCAGCGCCCCACCCTGCGAGCTGGATCAACAGCGGGCCGAGGAGCGCGATACCACCGACGAGCGCTGCGGGTGCGCACAAACCCTCGTCACGTTCGACTTGGCGGATCCGTTTACACAGGCTGGCGAGAAACCATGGGAAAAGCACAAAGCCACCGAGCGCGCTCAGAAAGGTGTTTGCCAGCATGCCGTTTTGGTGTTCGGCGAAGTAGCTCGCGATCTCTGTCGCGGAAGCATCACCCGCGGGCGAAGAAGCACCAATCGCCGTGGCGCCCAGCCCAAGCGACAGCAAAAATCCCACTGCACCAAGCGGGGCGTATCGCTCCCAACGTGGTTCGGTCATCGCCATGCTCTCCTTGACTCACCTCGGCGAGGTAGCCTACCGACCGCATCGGCAGGTAAGACACACGAGCCATCTGATCCATATTCTGGTCAGGTGAGCTGCACACCCTCACCTCAGCGCCCTGTCTGAGGGTAGGTGACGCCGCTTGTCATGCCCGCGTGCGTAGGTCTAGGCTGCACCAGCGACCGCGCCACTGAGCGCCAGGAGTGCCGTTGAATCCCTTGCTGCTCGTCCTTCTCTGGGTTGCGACTGTTCTTGTCTTCGCTGCGGTTGCTCGGCGGGTGCTCGATGTTCCGCTCGGCGCGGTGCGAGCAGTGTTGGCCGCGACTCTCGCGGTGGCGGTCGGGCTCGCGGTTTCGGACCCACTTGTAGTGGTGGGTTCGGGTGTGGCCGAGGGCAGCCTGCAAATCGGGATCTCGCTGGTCGCCGCGCTGACGTTCCTCGTTGTCGTGGAAATCCTGGTGCCTACTGGCAGCTGGCCCAGCCCGGTGGAGTGGCGGCGCTCCTTACGCCGGAGGATGGGACGGTCTCGCCGGTACACGCGGATCCTCGCCATTGCCGTGCGGAACGGGCTGGGACCGTACTTGGGTGGCGGGACTCAGACGTCAGGGGAGGAGCCGCAGCGGCGCCGGCGGCTGGCCAGTTCGTTGCGTCAGGCGATGGAGGAGGGCGGCGTCACGTTCGTCAAGCTCGGTCAGCTTGCCTCGACCCGAGCCGACCTGTTGCCGGCGGAGTTCATCGAGGAATTCTCCACGCTGCAGGACCAGGTTCAGCCGGCACCGTGGGAGCACGTACGTGCCCTGCTTGAGAGGGAGCTCGGCGCGCCGTACATGGACGTCTTCGCAGAATTCGATCCGCGGCCCGTGGCTGCCGCGTCCATCGCGCAGGTCCACCGGGCAAGACTGCGCAGCGGTGTCGAGGTGGCGGTGAAGGTGCAGAGACCCGGCATCGGACCGGTCGTCGAACGCGACCTTGACATCGTGGGTCGCCTTGCCCGTACCGTGCAGTCGCGGACGCGGTGGGGACGCGCGGTGGGGTTGGTCGAGCTGGCCGCTGGCTTTGCGACTGCGCTGATGGAGGAGCTGGACTTTCGGATCGAAGCCCGCAACGTTGCAGCGGTCAGGGCAGGCTCGGTCAGCCAGAACCGTGACTGCGCGGTCGTCCTCCCCGCCTTGCATGCGCAGTTGTGCACCCAACGAGTGCTGGTGATGGAGTGGCTAGACGGCACCCCGATCGGGGCCTCCGACTCCGTGGTCGACGAGCATGGCCTAGACCGGCAGGTCTTGGGACGGGCACTGTTAGAGTGCCTCCTCCGCCAGGTCGTCGTGGACGGGGTGTTCCACGCCGATCCGCATCCAGGCAACGTGTTACTGCTCGCGGACGGCCGCCTGGCGTTGATGGACTTCGGCTCGGTCGGCCGGCTAGGCGCATCGACCCGCCAGGCGGTGCAGCAGCTGCTTGTCGCGGTGGACAAGGGGGACTCAGCGGCAGCTCGCGACGCGTTCCTGGAGCTGGTGACCCGCTCTGACGATCTCGACGAGCTACGGCTCGAACGTGCACTCGGGCTGTTCATGGCCCGTCATCTGGGTCCCGCGGCTGCGCCAGACATGGCCATGTTCACCGACCTGTTTCGCCTGGTGGCCGATCACGAGTTGGTCGTGCTCGGCGAGGTCGCTGCGGTGTTTCGTGCACTGGCCACCGTTGAGGGAACGCTGCTGCGGCTCGCACCCGGCTTCCAGCTCGTGGAGGAGTCGCGCCGCTTTGCTCGCGCCGAGATAGCGGCAGCGTTCGGGCCTGCATCGGTGTCGCAAACCTTGACCGACGAGATCACGGCGCTGTTACCGGTGCTTCGCCGGTTACCACGCCGGGTCGACCGGATCACCGGGGCGCTCGAACAGGGCCGGCTGGCAATGAACGTCCGGCTTTTCGCCGACGAACAGGACCGACGGTTCGCCACCGACCTGTTGCACCAGGTGCTGCTCGCCTTCCTGGGTGCCACCGCCGGAATCATGGCCGTGTTCCTCATCAGCGCGTCCGGCGGCCCGGCGGTGACCTCCACGGTAAGCCTGTTTCAGGTGTTCGGTTACAACCTGCTCGTCGTCAGTTGCATCCTCGTTCTGCGCGTGCTCTTCGTCATTTTTCGCCAGCAACGCTAGGCAGGAACTACAAAACTCGGTTGTGAATCGCCATCAGTAGTGAAGGACGAGTGCTAGGGAGTATCCAATGTGCTGCGAGGGTCCTGATGGTCTGACCGAGCAGGCACGAGTCACATGACGACGAGAGCGCTGAGCCTTCGGGCGGCTAGACCCTGTCCCAATGCTCGCGTAGTCGCCTTGCCAGTACCGCTCGTTCGCCGGCGGGCGTGATGTCAACGCCTTCGCTGGGCGGAAACGTCACTCCCTCGCGCATGGGGATGATGTGAAAGTGGATATGGGGACGGATTGGAACGCGGCTTCACCGTTGTGCTGCTGAATGAGGTTGTGCTGCTGAATGAGGATGCCGTCCGGGTCGACAGCCGAGTCAATCATTCGGGGGGTCCGAGCGAGCACTTGCCCAAGCAGAGACTCCTGCTCACGAGTCAGGTCGAGGATCCTCTCCTGATGCCGTTTCGTCGTGACGAGCGTATGACCCTCCATACCGCCGAGCGCTGCCGGTGCAAACGTAGATCAGTTCATCCTCGAAGATCACCGCCGGTGGGCCGTGCCAGGGGTTTCTCCCCTGGAAGTTCTCGCAGTACGAGCAGGGTGTCTGCGAAGGCAGGACTAGCGGCACAGGGGGAATCTAGCGCGATACTTTTCTGCCATGGCATACGACGAAGGCCTCGCGGATCGGATCCACCAAGTTGTTCAAGGTGAAGCTGGCCTGACCGAGAGGCGCATGTTCGGCGGCCTGGCGTTCCTGATCAATGGCAACATGGCTGTCAGTTCCAGCAGCAAGGGCGGACTGCTGCTGCGTGTCGATCCCGCCGAGTCCGGGTCTCTTGTCAGTGAGCCACACGTGCGGCGCTTCGAGATGCGCGGCCGCGAGATGGATGGCTGGCTCCGGGTCGAGGTGGAGGAGGTCGAGACCGACGACGCGCTTCGCCGCTGGGTGAGCCATGGCGTCGCCTACGCTCGATCACTCCCATCCAAGTAGCGTCACGGAAACGCGCGACTCACATGCTCCTTTGCTGCCTGCCATGGTCGTGACCGGGCTCGGCTGGGCGGAAGCAGTTAAGCGGCTACCTTGTCGGCCCGGATGTGGATGTCCTTGACGTGGATCTCCTCCGCCTTGACCAGCCAGACCGTCGCCGCGAGGACCGCGACCAAAGTGGCCGCACCGCCGCCGATCAGCGTCCAGCGAGCCCCGAACATCTCGCCAACCCACCCAACCACCGGTGCCCCGAACGGTGTACCGCCCATCAGGATCATCATGTACAGCGCCATCACGCGCCCTCGCATGTCGGCGTCGACCGACATCTGCACGACGGTCTGCAGCGAGTTCATCATCGTCAAGGACGTGATGCCCAACAGGGGCAACACGGCCGCAAACAACCAGTACGTCGGCATCAGTCCCGCGACGATCTCGACAACCGCGAACGACACCGGCGCCAGCACCAGCACCAGCCGGCGCGGGAAGCCACGTCGAGCCGCGAGCAGCGAGCCGCTCAGCGCGCCGACGGCCATGATCGTCCCGAGGAGACCGAAGCCTCCGGCGCCTCTGTGGAAGACCTGGGTGGACATCAACGCGCTCGTCATCTGGAAGTTGAGGCCGAACGTCCCGGCGAAGAAGGCGACCGTGAAGACGAAGATCAGCAGCGGGCTGCACAAGACGTAACGCACTCCGTCGCGCAGGGCGCCCTTCGCCCGCGGTACCGGCACCGAGACCTGCAAGTCGTCGACGCGCATCCTGCGCAGCGAGTAGATCACCGCCAAGTAACTGATCGCGTTGAGCAAGATCACTGCCCCGGTTGCCTGGACGCCTGATCCGAACGCGACGATCAGGAACCCGGCGGCCGCGGGGCCGGCGATGCGACCGAGGTTGAACGACGCCGAGTTGAGGCCGACCGCGTTGGGAAGGTTGTCTCTGCCGACCATCTCGACGACGAACGACTGTCGGGTAGGGGTGTCACTCGCGGTCCCGACCCCGAACAGGAAGGCCAGCACCCAGACGTGCCAGACCTGGGCGACGCCCGTGACGGCGAGCACCCCGAGGATGCCCGAGGTGACGGCCAGCGAACCCTGGGTGAACATCAGCAGCATGCGCTTGGAGTAGCGGTCGGCGAGCAGCCCGGCGAACGGGGTGACGAGCAGGAAGGGAAGGAACTGCAGTCCAGTGGTGATCCCCAGTGCCGACCCAGAGTCGGTCAGCTGGAGGACCAACCAGTCCTGTGCGACCCGCTGCATCCAGGTGCCGGTGTTGCTGACGAGACTGCCACCCGAGTACAACCGGAAGTTCCTCACCGAGAGGGCCTGGAAGGTGGGGCTCATGCGTGGGAGAGCCTCTCGAGGATCGGTGCGGCATGACGGAGTATCCGGCGCTCCTCGACGGTGAGCTCCTTGAGACGGTGGTTGAGCCAGGCATCCTTGCGGCGGCGGGACTCGGTGATCACCGCGGCGGCAGCGGCGGTCAAGGAGATGACCACCACACGCCTGTCGTCGCCGTGAGGTGTCCGCGCGATCAGACCCTTCTCGCAGAGATGGTTGACCGTGCGGGTCATCGATGGGGGTTGCACCTTCTCCTGTGCCGCGAGCTCACCGATCGTGAGAGCTCCGTGGCGCCACAGGGTGCCCAGGACAGCAAGGTGGTTCGGCGTCAGGTCCTCGCTGGCGTCGCGCTCGTTGCGCAGGCGTCGCGAGAGCCGCATCACCGAGATCCGCAACCCGCTGGCCAGTCCGGCGTCCGTGCGCGCGAGCTTGACTACTTCACTAGACATATCCTTAGCATAACTTATTAGCAATGCTAAGGAAACCGCAAGAGTAGCTTCGTGAGGCGGCTCACCTTCTCCGCAGGTGTGCTCTACCCGGCGTACGACGCTCCTACGTGATCCAGTGGCTGATCGGGTCGATCGCGAAGTAGACGACGAACAGGGCGGCAACCACCCAGAGCAGCGGGTGGATCTGCGCGACCTTGCCCCGGGCGGCCTTCAAGATGACGTAGGCGATGAACCCGGCACCGATGCCGACCGAGATCGAGTACGTGAGCGGCATCAAGATGATCGTAAGGAACGCCGGGATGGCGATCTCCATGTCGTCCCAGTCGATGTTCTTGACCTGGGTCATCATTAGGAAACCAACCACGACCAGGGCCGGTACCGCTGCCTCGTTCGGGATGATCGCGACGAGCGGCGCAAGGACTGTGGTCAGCAGGAACAAGACCCCGGTGACCACGCTCGCGAGTCCGGTCCTTGCTCCCTCACCCACGCCAGACGCCGACTCGATGTACGACGTATTGCTCGAAATCGACGCCGCGCCTCCCGCCGCGGCCGCGATCGAGTCGACGATGAGGATGCGCTGCGTGTTGGGAGGTGTCCCCTCCTCGTCGAGCAGCCCGGCTTCGGCCCCGATCGCTGTCATCGTGCCCATCGTGTCGAAGAAATCCGCGAGCAGCAGGGTGAAGACGAACAGGAGTGCAGTGACGGCGCCCGCCTCCGCAAACGACCCGAACAGCGAGAAGTTGCCGAGCAACGAGAAGTCTGGGGTGTCGAGCACCTTGTCGGGCCAGGCCGGCACGTTCAGGTCCCAGCCCTTGGGGTTGATGCCGTCGGCAGTGAACGTCGGTCCCACGTCGGCGAGGGCCTCGACGATGATCGCAAGAACGGTGGTGGCGAGGATGGAGATGAGGATGGCGCCTTTCACCCGGCGGGCATACAGCACAATCATCAGGATCAGTCCCGCACAGAAGACGAGCACCGGCCACCCCTGAAGTGCCCCCCCGACACCGAGACCGACGGGAACGGGCGTGTTTGCGAGATCGGGATTGCGACGCACGAACCCCGCATCGACCAGACCGATGAAAGCGATGAAGAGACCGATCCCGACGCTGATCGCCACCTTGAGCTGCGCCGGCACAGCCGTAAACACGGCTCGACGGAACCCGGTGAGCACCAGGACGAGGATGATCAGCCCCTCGAGGACGACGAGACCCATCGCATCGGCCCAGGTCATCTGGGAGGCGACTCCGAAGGCGACGAAGGCGTTGAGGCCGAGCCCGGTCGCGAGCGCGAGCGGGTAGTTGGCGACCACACCCATCAGGATCGTCAGTACACCGGCCACCAAGGCAGTGACGGCGGCGATCTGGGCGAAGTCTGCCTGCGGCCCGCCGGTGATCGAGTCGCCGTTCACGTCCATTGCCTGTCCGAGGATGATCGGGTTGAGGACGACGATGTAGGCCATCGTGAAGAAGGTGACGAGGCCACCACGGATCTCCCTGCTCACCGTGGAGCCACGCTCGGAGATCTTGAAGAAGCTGTCCATTCCAGACGCGCTCCGAGCTGGGCGTCGGGTACTCCCCTTGTTCGCTGTGTTCACAGCCGTCAGCGTAGGGGCTGCCGCCCGCTCGGGCGAACACCGTGGTCGGCGTAGGGTAGGTGTCGTGGCCAACAGCGGCAGGCGAGCCAGTCGGCGGGCTGGAGTCGACGCCGGTGCTCCGCGCGTCCAGCGGCCGCACCCCGTCGACCGGATGCGTGGGATCAAAGCTTTGCACGACCCCGACCTTTTTGGGGGCCGACCAGGGATCGAGTCCATCGAGATCCGGCAACGCACCTATGTCACCGCCACCGTGCAACCACTCGATGTCACAGGTGTGCGAACGATTGCCGTCGGTGCGATTGTGTGGCTGGTGGCAGCCCTGGCGCTGATCCCGTTCTACTTCACCCTCGAGGAGAACGGCCACGGATGGTGGCTGTGGACGTGCGTCGCCGGTTTCGGACTTGGGCTCATCGGCATCGGATACTGCCGCCGCCGACGCCGTCAGCTGGCCGAACGGCCCCCGCGCGAGGTGGAGACCAGCCCGCTCGGCGCTGCCGGCCTTTGACGCGGCCGTGGCGCCACCTGCCGAGGCGATGGGCCGGCCGGTCTAGCGCGCGATGACCTCCAGGTCGGTGTCCACCACCGTGTCCCACGCCATCGTGTCGAGAAGCCGGCGGGCGCCCACCCCGGCCTGCTCCCTGCTCTGGTCCTCGGCGACGTCGGAATGCGCTCCGCATCCATGGTCGAGCGACACCGCGTGCCCGTCACTCGGCGAGAACGCGTTTGCGCAGACACCGAACGCCTGCGACAACGCTCCGCCCATGCGCACCAGGAAGCCGCAGCTCGCGCACCGCGCGGGTGCCGCCTTGGCGATCGGTGCGTCCGGTCCCGCGTCGCCGGCGTACCAGCGCTCGGCCGCGGCGTCGCGGCCGTCGATCGACAGCACCAGCTCACGCCCCAGGCCGACCTCACCGGCCACGTCGCGCTGTTCGCGGGCGGTCGCCTCGTCGAGCGCCTCGTCACCGACCAGGAAACCCGGCACCAGCCGCGGGTCTTCCACCGGACGCGGGTGCAGGTCGCCAGGCCGCAGGTCGTGCTTGGAGACCCGGTCCCGCCACGGGATCCAGTCCGGGGCCACGAGCGCGCCCTCGCCGGGCAGCAGCGTGATCTCGTTGACGGTGACCACCTTCTGCCGCGGCGCCCGTGTCACGGTTACCGCCCAGCGCCAGCCTCGATATCCCGGCTGCTCCGAGGCGAAGTAGTGGGTGGCAAGCCGATCGGCCTCGGCCACAACTGCCAGGTGGTGGCCCACATCGCTGTCGGCGACCGAGTCGGCGAGCGCGGATCGCGCCACATTGGTCGCGGCTGCCAGCACCGCGTCGACCTTGCGGGTCTTGGTTGTCGTCATCACAGTCCCATGTTGCCGTATCGGCGAAACCGTTGGCTAATTCGGTGTCCACCACGTCGCCCCGGAACCCGCCAGGCAGTATGGAGCCGTGCACCCCGACCAGCCTGGTCGACGCCCACGACGTCGTCCCCCGACCGGCGGTGGCACACGCTCCGATTACCCTCACCCCGACACCCCTCCCTTGGCCGGCAGTCCAGCACGACCCGACTACGGCCAACCCGGTCACCTCGCCGGCAGTCGTGGCCCGTCCGCCGCGGACCGCGCCCGCAAGGCGGCGGGCGTCGGCAAACGGTTCGCTGCCTTCTCGGGTCGCACTGCGAGCGGCACCGTTCGGATGGCCCGCCGTGCGTCACACTCCGGCGGTGCCGGAGAATCGGGACTGGCGCGACTGCTCGAGCTCAACGCGGTCAACGCCGCCGGCGACGCCGCACTAGCCGTGTCGCTGGCCGGGACCCTGTTCTTCGCCGTTCCCAGCGACGAGGCTCGGGGGCAGGTGGCGCTCTTCCTCGGGATCACCATGCTGCCGTTTGCCGTCGTCGCACCGCTGATCGGTCCCTTCCTCGACAAGTTCCGTCGCGGTCGCCGCTGGGCGATCGGCTCGACGTTCGCCCTGCGTGCGTTCGGCTGCTGGGCACTCGCCGGCGCGGTCGCCGACGAGTCACCGTGGCTGTTTCCCGCTGCGCTCACCTGCCTGGTGGCGTCCAAGGCGTACGGCGTCACCCGTGCGGCCACCGTCCCCAGGCTGCTGCCACCTGAGCTCACCCTGGTGAAGGCCAACTCACGCATCTCGATCGCGAGCATCGCGGGCGCCGCCATCGCCGGCCCGATCGCGACAGGGGCCTCGTTGATCGGCGCCGAGTGGTCGCTGCGCTTCGCCGCCGTCGTCTTCGTGGGCGGCACTGTACTGGCGATCTTGCTCCCCGCCCGGGTGGACTCGTCCGAGGGCGAGGAACACGTAGGGATGCGCGACGTCACCGACTCGGCACCACGGGGACGCGGCATCACGCCGATCGTGGTGACTGCGCTGCGGTGCAACGCGGGGTTGCGGATGCTGTCGGGTTTCCTCACCATGTTCATGGCCTTTTTGTTGCGACAGGAGCCTATCGAGGGATGGGAGGACAAACCCACCCTGCTGCTGGGTCTGGTGATCGGCTCCGTGGGTCTCGGTAGCACCGTGGGCACTGCTCTCGGATCAATCCTCAAGGATCGCAAGCCCGAATCGATCGTGCTGATCGTGCTCGTCGCCGACGCCGCGGCGGCTGTCTATGCCGCGCTGTTCTTCGGTCTGATCCCGGCGATGGCGCTCGGCCTCGTCGCCGGTCTGAGCCAGCAGCTCGGCAAGCTGTCGCTCGACGCGCTGATCCAGCGCGAGGTTCCCGAGCGGGTGCGGACCAGTGTCTTCGCCCGTTCCGAGACGCTCCTGCAGCTGTCCTGGGTGATCGGCGGCTTCGTTGGCGTCCTGATGCCGCTCATCGCCAGACTCGGGTTGTTCGTGATCGCTGCGCTGCTGATGGGCTGGCTCGTCTTCGTGCTCCGCGGCCTCGCCGTCAGCCGGCAGGCCCCCCGGCGACACCCGGGAGTGGCCTGAGAGGGCGACCAACCGCCAACCAACCGACGTAGGGGAGGGCGGGGAACGAGGGACTACAGCTCGAGCTCGGAGGCAAGGGCATGCAACAGCGTTGCCGACCGCTTGGCTGAGCGCGGGTCAGGATGCCGGCCGCGGCGGTAGGTCTGCTCGAGGTTCTCCAGCAGCTTCATCAGGTCCTCGACGATCGTTACCATGTCGTCGGGCTTCTTACGGCTGGCCTTGGCCACCGACGGGGTGGGCTCGAGGACCGAGAGCTGAATGGCCTGGTCGCCCTTGCGCCCTTGGACCAGCCCGAACTCGACCCGAGAGCCCGATTTCAACGCCGTGACCGTCGAGGGCAGCGCATCCGACCGGACGAAGACGTCGCCACCGTCATCGGTGGTGAGAAAGCCGAAGCCCTTCTCAGCGTCGTACCACTTGACCTTGCCCGTTGGCACTGTTGACCTCGCGATGAGTTGCGCTGCCGCGGCAGCTGACACAGGGGGCCCCACGTTTGTCGGGCGACGGCCAAGCCTACCGCCCTCAGCGGAACCGTTCAGGCTCGGCGAGGAGCTCATTCATCGAGCCCGATCGGAAACCGTCCGGGTCGACCACCACCGTCGAGAAACCGGCAGTCTCGACCACCTCTACCACCGCCGCCACCAGCTGCGACGACGACAGCACCCGGCTTGCGACCTCCGAGTCGAGCTCGACACGAGCCTCCTCGCCCAGGTCACGCACCCGCACGTTGCCGAAGCCGACCTGACGTTTCGACAACAAGCCGCGGAGCGCCACCTCTGCCCGCTCGACGCGGGCAAGCCGGGTTGGTGTCACCTCGATGCCGTAGGCCACTCGGGACGAGAGGCAGGCCGCCGCAGGCTTGTCCCACGTCGCAAGCCCCCACGTCCGGGATGCTGCCCGGATCTGCTCCTTGGTCAGGCCAGCGTCGAGGAGAGGGGTGACAGCGCCGCGTTCCGCAGCTGCCCGGATCCCCGGCCGAAACCCAGCACGGGCGTCGTCGGCGTTCGTACCGGTCGCCACCGCCCTGATGCCCAGCACGGGGAGCAAGGGCAGCAAGACCTCGACCAACTCCGCTTTGCAGAAATAACAGCGCGCGCCCGTGTTCGCTCGGTAGCCCTCGCGTTCCATCTCATGGGTCGACGGCATTTCGTGGCGGACGCCGAGGTCGGCTGCGAACGCTCGTGCCGCCGCCAGTTCCGCCTGCGGCAACGACGAGGATACCGCCGTGGCGGCGACCACCCTGTCGGCCCCCAAGGCGCGGATGGCAGCGGCGAGCAGGAAGGCAGAGTCGGCCCCGCCGCTGAACGCGACGACCACGCTGCCGAGTCCGAGCAGCCGCACTCTGAGGTCGTCCAGTCGGCTGACGATCGGGTCCGAACTGCTGTCTACCACCGTGATATCGACGTCGAGATCGGCGATGGGAGGCGAAGGCACGCCTAGACTGTATCTCTGCTCTCGGGCCGTCCCGTCCCGGTCAGGTGCGGCGCACGACGCAGGACGAGCCAGCAAACGCGCAAACCAGGGAGGTGCAGTGAGGGTGTCCGTGCAGTCGTCGGCAATCCGGCACCTGACAACGCTGTGCCTCACCTTGTGCATGATGCTGGGCGTCACGACGGGCAGCCTCACTCGAGGAGCCACACCCGCCTCCGCCACGCCAGCGCTTCTCGCCGACCCCGCGACCAGGTCGACCGGCCTCTATGTCGTCGTGCTGCGAGCCCTGCCGCTCGCGTCGTACGCCGGCGGCGTCGACGGCATCCCCGCGACGGCACCCCACCCCGGTGAGCGGTTCGACGCCGCTCGCACAGCGGTGGCGGCGTACCGCGCCCACCTGCTCGACCAGCAGGCCGAGGTGCGCGCGGCAGTCGGTGCGGTGCCCGCCCTGTACTCCTACACCACCGCGCTGAACGGTTTTGCAGCCGAGCTGACCGACCGCCAGGTGAAGCAGCTGCAAGCGATGCCGGAGGTGCAATCGGTCGAGCGCAGCGAGAAGCAGCAGCTTGCCGGTTGGCGGTCGGACCGCGACCGCGTCTCGAAAACCCGAGCGGCTCCCGGGCTCTGGTCCGGTGTCGACGGTCCTGCCAACGCCGGTCGCGGCGTCGTCGTCGGCGTCATCGACTCGGGCATCTGGCCCGACAACCCATCGTTCGCCGGGATCCCCGCTGGCCAGGCGGCACTTGCGCGGCGGTATCCGGGCTTCACCGTCAGTTGTGGCAGCGCCGAGCAGTGGGCGGCGTCCGACTGCAACGACAAGCTGGTCACGGGGCGGTACTTCGTCGAGGGTTTCGGCGCCGAGAACATCGCTGGTTCGGAATACCTGTCCCCCCGCGACGGCAGTGGCCATGGCTCGCACACCGCCGCCATCGCCGCCGGCAACGCCGGCGTCTCGGTGCAGATCAACAACCAAGACTTCGGAAAGATCTTCGGGATGGCGCCAGGCGCTGGGCTCGCCGTCTACAAGGCCTGCTGGGTGGCGCCTGACCCCGACGACGACGGATGCACCACCGCCGACACCATCATGGCGATCGACCAGGCCGTCAGCGACGGCGTCGACGTCCTCAATTACTCCATCAGCGTCGACCCCGTCGACCCGAGCCACCCAGCGGACCCGCTGACCGACGCGGTCGAGGTGGCCTTCCTCAACGCTTCCGCGGCCGGAGTCTTCATCTCGACGCCCTCGGGCGACGACGGGCCGCGGCCCGGCACCGTGACCCACCAGAGCCCCTGGGTCACCACGGTCGCTGCCGTCAGCCAGCAGAGCTATCGCGGCACCGTGACACTCGGCGACGGAACGCGCGTCCAGGGCGCGATGGTGTCGAACCAGCGCGTCGGCTCGACCCGCCTCGTGTACGCCGGCGACGTCGGGTCTCAGAGCGCGAGCGACGGCCAGGCGCAGCGCTGCTTCCTGGGTGCCCTCGACGCCAGCCTGGTCGACAAGGCCATCGTGGTGTGCGATCGAGGAGCCATCGCCCGCGTTGCCAAGAGCCAGGCCGTCAACCGGGCGGGCGGCAGCGCCATGATCCTCGTGAACAGGTCGCCAGGTAGCACAGACGCCGATCTGCACTCCGTGCCCACCGTGCACGTCGACCACGCCGGGGCCGCTGCGATCAAGCGTTACCTGGCCCGCAGTCTTACGCCGTCGGCGGCGATTGCTCCCGCCCGGGATGAGCAAGCCGGCGCACGCACGATCGCCGACTTCTCCGGGCGAGGACCGGCAACGGGCAGCGCTGGCGACGTGCTGAAGCCCGACCTCGCAGCCAACGGGGTCAGTGTGCTGGCCGCCGTAGCGCCGCCGTCGAACTTCGGTCGGTTGTGGGATCTCTACTCGGGCACCTCGATGTCAGCACCTGCCGTCGCTGGGCTAGCCGCGATGCTCGCCGCACGGCACTCCGACTGGTCGGCGGCCGCACTCAAGTCCGCACTGACTACCACGGCCATGTCGCTCGCGGTCAGGGGTGGCCGGCTGGCTCAGGGCGCCGGGGTGGTCTCCCCCCAGCGCATGCTCGACCCGGGGCTCGTGTACGACGCCGGTCTGCCCGGCTGGCTCGGCTACCTGCGTGGTCGTGGAGTCTCCTACGGCGCACACCAGCAGGGCCCTGCTGTTGCCGGTGAGGACCTCAACTTGCCGTCGATCAGTCTCGGCAGTCTGGTCGGTACCGACCGCGTGACGCGCACGGTGACCAACGTCTCCGGCAGCAACGAAACCTACGTCGCTCGCATCAATGGTGTGCGTGGGGTGGACGTTTCGGTGACGCCAAGCTCGCTTCGGCTGGCGCCGGGAGACTCGGCCGAGTTCACCGTGTCTTTCAGCGCCCGCAAGCGGGCTCGCTACGAGCAGTTCGCCGCCGGCTCACTGACGTGGCGAGGGTCTGAGGGCCACCGAGTGACGTCGCCGATCGTCGTACGTCCCCAGTATCTCCGTGCCCCGGATGAGGTGACTGCGCCTCGCTCCGCCCTCAGCACCCACGTCATGGCCCGCGCCGGTGTCACCGGCACGCTGCGGGCGTTGCTGGTGGGTCTCGTCGGCTCGGCACCGGTCGATCTCACCTTGCAGCCAGGCATGTTCGATCCCGAACGACCCGTGCCAAGTTCCAGTGCCGCAGTCGAGTCGGTCACACTCACTGAGGGCACCGCCGTGGCCAGGTTCGAGCTCGAAGCAGCGCACGACGGCGACGACCTCGACCTCTACGTCTACCGCGACGACGAGCTGGTGGCGTCAGCGGACTCGCTCGCCGGCGACGAGCAGGTGACGCTGGTACGCCCACGGTCAGGCGGCTACGACGTGTACGCCGTCTCGGCCCCTTCCAACACCGCGACCAGGACCCCGGCGCAGCTGACCAGTTGGGTGCTACCGAAGTCCGTTCGCTCGAGAGCGCCCATCACGCCACGGCCGCTGAGGGTGACGGGTGGGCGACTCGTCGACATCACCGTGTCGTGGCGGCATCTCGACCAGTCGAAGCGGTGGTTCGGCTACCTGAAGTTTCCCGATTCACCCCATCGCACCTATCTCACCCTCGACTGAGCGCTCGGCTGGATCGGACGACTCGAGCCCGAGCTCGGTCACGGTCTTCTCCCGCATCTCCACCTTGCGGACCTTGCCCGTGACGGTCATCGGAAACTCGTCGACGATCATCACGTAGCGCGGGATCTTGAAGTGGGCGAGCTTGCCCTGCGAGAACTCACGCACCGCGCCGGCGTCCAGCGGCTGCGTCCCGTCCCGCATCCTCACCCAGGCGCAGACTTCCTCGCCGTACTTCTCGTCGGGGACCCCGATCACCTGCACGTCGGCGATGTCGGGGTGGGTGTAGAGAAACTCTTCGATCTCGCGCGGATAAACATTCTCACCGCCCCGGATGATCATGTCCTTGATCCGGCCGACGATGTTGGCGTAGCCGTCCTCGCGGATGACCGCCAGGTCGCCGGTGTGCATCCACCCGTCGCTGTCGATCGACTCCGCGGTCAGCTCCGGCTCTTCCCAGTAGCCGATCATCACCGAGTAGCCACGTGTGCAGAGCTCGCCTGGTTCGTTGCGCGGCAACGTCTCCCCGGCCACCGGATCGACGATCTTGATCTCGACATGAGGGTGGACGCGGCCGATCGTCGACGTACGCCGCTCGAGGTCATCGTCGACCCGCGTCTGCGTCGACACCGGCGAGGTCTCGGTCATTCCGTAGGCGATGCCGACCTCGGCCATGTGCATGTCGTGCACGCAGCGCTTCATCACCTCGATGGGACAGGGCGACCCCGCCATCAGCCCGGTCCGCAATGACGACAAGTCGTAGGCCGGGTCGTCCTCACCGTTCATGGCTGGGTGGTTCTGCATCGCGATGAACATCGTCGGGACGCCGTACACCCCCGTGCACTTCTCGTCGGAGACGGCTTGCAAGGTGTCACCGGGGTCGAACGCCGGTGCAGGGATGACCATGGCTGCGCCGTGGCTGGTGCAGCCGAGGTTGCCCATCACCATGCCGAAGCAGTGGTAAAAGGGCACGGGGATGGCAAGCCGGTCCTGCTCGGTGAAACCGATGAGCTCGGTGACGAAGTATCCGTTGTTGAGTATGTTGCGGTGGCTCAGCGTCGCCCCCTTGGGGAAGCCGGTCGTGCCCGACGTGTACTGGATGTTGATCGGGTCGGTCGGCTTGAGCGCCGCCAACCGCTCGACAACGGCATCCGCTGCGACGCCGTCGCCGGCCGCGACCAGCTCGTCCCAGTCCGACGTGGCGATGTAGACGACTTCCTCCAGCGCCTCGCAATCACCTCGGACCTCGTCGACCATGCCGCGGTAGTCACTGGACTTGAACTGCCTCGCACAGATGAGCATCCGCAGGCCGCTCTGATTCAACACGTACGAAAGCTCGTGCGTGCGGTAGGCGGGGTTGATGTTGACCAAGACCGCGCCGATCTTGGCGGTGGCGTACTGGACGATCGTCCACTCGGCGCAGTTCGGCGCCCAGATTCCTACCCGGTCACCGACGGCGATGCCCCTGCCGAGCAGACCGCGGGCTACCTCGTTGACGGCGGCGTCGAACTCGGCGTACGTCCACCGGCGACCTGAGGCCACCTCGACCAGGGCCTCGCGGTCACCATGCCGCGCAGCGGTGCGCTCGAGGTTGGCGCCGATCGTCTCCTCGAGGAGAGGCACGTCGGTCGGTCCGGCAGCGTAGGACAGGCCGGGGTCGCTGGCACGCTCAACCATGGCTCAGCGTAAGCCGTCTCGCGACGGTGACGCCAGCCGCCTCGTCGCTACACGAGGAGGGCTCAGGCGTCTCGCCTGATGAAGAGCGTCCCACCGGCCACCAGCAAAATGGCGATGCCGACCCAGAAGACGACCGTGCTCGCACCCAGGCCCCAGATGGTCGTCTCCGAGGAGACGTCGAGGTTCGCGAAGAGCTCGAACGGTCGGAACATCGTCCTGCGACCGGCAGATGCGGGGAGCAAGTTGGCCAGTTTGCCGAGGCCGATGTCGGACCCGCTCAGCGCTGTGGCGCGGAGGATCGCGAAGACGATTGGCTCGAGCACCAGCGGCCAGACGAGCACGGTGACGATCGAGCCCACCTGGTTGCGGGTGATCGCGGACAACATGAGGCCGGCGAGGCTGAAGCCGACGCAGTACAAGATGAAGAACACCATCGGACGCAACGAGTCCCCGTCGAGGCTGATCCCGTCGACGAACAACCAGGCGAGCCCGGCGTTGACCAGCAAGATGAGCACGGCCGTGACAGCGACCCAGCCGGCAAGGACCAACGACTTTGCGCTGAGCACGGCGATACGGTCTGGCAGGGCCGTCAGGGTCGCCTTGTTCGTGCCGTACCGATACTCGTGACCCATCGCCATGCACCCCATCACAGCGAAGAACACAGCGGCGAGGATCGGCATACCCGGGCCCGAGGCGCCGGCTGTCACGATCCACGTCGAGAACGTCGCCTCGCCCGCCAGGTCCCCGAGATCACCGGCGCTGTTAGCGGCGTTGACGACGAGACACAAGATGATCGCAACACCGGCACTGAGCACGACCGCAAGCCCGGACATCCAGTAGCTCGACCGAATGCTGGTGATGCGCACCCACTCGTACCTGAGGGCACCCATCATGCTTTCCCCCCGTTCTCGCGGTGGTCGGCTTCACTTGCGTGGGAGCCTCCGGGCGGTGGTGAAGGCGTCGGGGAGCCGCCCGGCTGCGGTGGCTGACCGTACTCCGGGGGCGGGGCACCGCCGTAGCCCTGCGGCGGAGGCTGGCCGCCGTACCCCTGCTGGGGAGGCTGACCGTATCCCTGTTGTGGAGGACCTCCGTATCCCTGTTGTGGAGGACCTCCGTATCCCTGTTGTGGAGGACCTCCGTATCCCTGTTGTGGAGGACCTCCGTATCCCTGTTGTGGAGACTGACCGTACCCCTGGTGCGGGGCCCCGCCAGACCCGCCTTGTCCGTATCCGTGCTGTCCCATCATCGGACCGCCGAAGGCCGGTGCCTGATTGCCGAAGCCCATCGAGGCGCGGAACTCCTCCGATGCTCCGGTAGCGTCGAGGAAGGCCTCCTCGAGGGTCGCCTGCCGGTTGGACAGCTCGAAGACGCGGACCCCGAGCTCGTGCGCGAGGGCTCCGACCCGGTCGGAGTCCTGGCTGGTGATCGCGAGCCTGCCGTCGGGTTCGGCAACCACGGCGGCTCCACGAGCACGCAGCTCACGGGTCATCAGTTCCGGGTTGTCGACCCGGATCACGACCGCGTTGCGGTTGCTGGTGGAGATGAAGTCGCTCATCTTGCCGCTGGCGATCAACGACCCTCGGCCGACCACGACAAGCGAGTCGGCCATCAACGCCATCTCCGACAGCAGATGGCTGGATACGAAGATCGAGCGTCCTTGTGCGGCGAGTGCCTTGAGCATGTTACGCAGCCAGTGCACCCCTTGGGGGTCAAGTCCGTTGGCCGGCTCGTCGAGGATGAGGGTGCCGGGGTCGCCGAGCAGCGCTGTCGCGAGTCCGAGTCGCTGGCCCATCCCGAGCGAGAACGTCCTGGGCTTGGCATTGGCGACGTCTCCGAGACCCACCAGGTTGACGACGTCGTTGACACGGCTGCGCGGGATGTCGTTGGACACGGCGAGCATGCGTAGGTGGTTGACTGCCTTGCGGGTGGGGTGGAACGGCTTGGCGTCGAGCACCGAACCAACCTGCCGGAGCGGGTACTTCAGCTCACGGTAGGGCACCCCGTCATAGGTCGTCACTCCGTCACCGTTGTCGAGTCCGAGCATCAACCTCATCGTGGTCGACTTGCCGGCCCCGTTCGGTCCCAAGAAGCCGGTGACCGATCCAGGCGTGACGTCGAACGACAACCCCCGAACGGCAGCCTTGCTTCCGAACGTCTTGCTCAACCCCCGCGCCTGAATGAGCGCCATAAGTGCGACCCCTCTCGATGTCCTGGGCAATCCTGCCACGACTGCGG
>JAABUS010004923.1_pt1 | contig 18395 bp, 11 predicted proteins | sample 5560161 | NCBI WGS metagenome assembly JAABUS01 (sample SAMN10711885, study PRJNA513376) | rock metagenome | isolation source: Antarctica rocks | place: Antarctica: Victoria Land, Trio Nunatak nord | collected 2016-01-04 | reverse complement strand
TGCCCACCATTGGTCAAGAATTTCTTGTTTTGTAAATGCGTCCCAAACCAAAGGAAGTTCGGCTGCAAATTCTCTGTTAACGAATACCGTGTTATTTGTTCTGTCAACGGTAAAATCAAATAGCAAACTGTTTTTCATTTTTTTTGTTTTTTAATTTTATATAAGATTGTATCAAGTTGATTAAATCGGGTTTCCCAAATCTTTCTGAATTGGTTTAACCATTTGTCTATCTCTTTCAGTTCTTCAATTTCAAGGGAATAGTAAATTTCTCTGCCTTGCTGTTCTTGTTTCACCAGTTTACATTCTGTCAGAATGCGAAGGTGTTTTGAAACAGCTTGTCTTGTCGTGTTGAAATTTTCAGCAATGGCGTTTGGTGTCATTGCCTGTATTGCAATTAAGGCGATTATAGCCCGTCTTGTAGGGTCTGCTATTGCTTGAAAAATGTCTCTTCTCATCAGTAGTTGGGTTTATAGCAAAGTATTACTGTTCCACAAGGAAAAGGCATAGATTTCACAAGGGTAAATGCTAGAATGTTTTTGTTTGTTTTAAATATTGTCAACCCTTTACCCAAACAAAATGGGTTTAACAGGAAATAAAACTCGTCTACCAAGGCGTCTTGAATTAAGCAAGAAGCAAAAGAGGCACCGCCATAGACCAAAATATCTTTGCCTTTTGATTCTTTAAGTTTAATTACTTCACCCTTAATGTTGCCATTGATTATACTGGTATTTTTCCAATGATGATGGGTCATAGTATTTGAAAAGACAACTTTTGGAATTTCCGAAATCCGTTTTCCGAGGGCAAAATCAGAATAACTTGAATTTGTAGCCACCTCGTCCCAACATGGTATAAATTCCTGTGCGGTATTTCGTCCAAGTAAAATAGTGTCTACATTTTCTAGATTATTAACGCAGAACTTTATCACTTCGTTATTCCATTTAAAGTTTGGTCCACCCTGCTCCATGTTTACATAGTTGTCTAATGACAAGTGCATTTGAAGTTTTAGCTTTTTCATTTTTCTGCTTTTTTATATTAAGAAACCGATTGGTTGCAAATATATGTGCAACTATTTGGTTTCGCAATTTTTTTTTCATTGTTGAGAAAGCCGGTCGGATTTTACTGCTTGGCGATATCGCTTTAAAATTCTGACTAACGGCTACGCATTGGCAACGGCAGGGCAATTTATAAATGTTAGCCTGGAACTAATGCTGAATTAAATTCTAATGTTTATGGTAACAACTAAAGCTACATTTATAATGTCCTGCTCAAACATATGCCGATGCCGAATTATAGTTTATTGTTTCAATGGTCGAGTAGGCTCTTATCGAATCTATGCTGATCTGGATATGCAATTAATTAAAGACGCCAAACAATTGTATTTGGGTGATGATGAGTTGGAAGTTCAATTAAAAGGAAATGTATTCGCTATTGATTCTACTACCATCGATTTGTGTTTGTCTACTTTTTATTGGGCAACATTTCGTAGCACGAAGGGAGGAATTAAATTGCATACACAAATAGATTTAAAAACATCCATTCCAGAGTTCATTCTTTTCTCTAATGCTTCTTGTCATGATGTAAATGTATTGGATGTTGTATCCTTTGAAGCTAATAGCTTTTACATCATGTATAGAGGATATGTAGACTACCAGCGGCTTTACCGCATTGATCAATGTAATGCCATCTTTGTTACAAGAGCAAAAGATAATATGAACTACAGGAGATTATATTCACACCCAAAGGATAAAACCAATGGAGTACTTTACGATCAAACCATCACGGCTAAACAATCACTATGCATCAAAGGATTATCCTGAAAAGATGCGAAGGATAAAATTTCAAGATGATGAAACGGGAAAGGTGTTGATCTTCCTCACCAATAACTTTCATCTTAAGGCAACTGAAATAGCACAACTCTATAAGCACCAATGGAAAATTGAATTGTTTTTTAAATGGATAAAGCAACACCTAAAGATCAAATCATTCTGGGGCCACTCAGAAAATGCCGTTAAAACGCAAGTGTGGATCGCAGTCTCTGTGTATGTGTTAATAGCCATTGCAAAGAAAAAATTTATGCTTCATCAAAGCCTTTACGAAATTTTACAAATTATAAGCATATCAATTTTTGAACGAATACCCATAAATCAACTGTTTCAGCAAACTCAATTACAATATTTCAAAGAACAAAATCATAATCAATTGAAATCTGGGACTAATATCAAAACACTAGTGAACAGGAATAAAATTGTACTAAGAGCAGCAGCAGTTGTGAATAACCAAAAAGCATATGTGGATAACAGTAAGCTGGCCGCGTAAAAACAATTAAAATAATATTGGAGAAGTCATAACATTCTGCCCGAACTAAAGTACAGCAATGCAAACAGCCGAAGTTTCAACGTCCCGCCCCACCTTGCAGCAATACTCTTGTTGGTGGCAGCCGTGTCCTGTCACAGTTATGAGCTATAATTTCTCCAAACGCTCTATTGCTTTTAAAATCCGCTCTCTGTTTTTAGCAAGCTTTATAAAGTCCGGAAGCTTCTGTGTCATTGAATTTTTAGTTACTGCATGTTCTTCACGAAGCTTAGCGGACACATACTTTTTCAAATAGTCCAAATGGTCATAATTGTAAGCCCAAAGAATATTGTCGTCAATTGGTATTTGCAGCCAAAGTTGTAAGTCGAAATTTGGGTCTGTCGCTTGTTTATTGTTAGCATAAGTCAAACTATAATTCATATTATATCTTTTTTCTTGCTTACAGGTTGGACATTTAAGTTCTATTTTGTTTTTATACTTATTTACTTTCTCACAATATTGAAGTGTCATACCACAATAGCCGCATTTTTTGTCGGCTGTTGAAATATAAATTGGTCCATACCAAAGACTTTCATTTATAGGCTTGTAGCAATTATTACAGCGAACCTTTGATTTTTTCTCTGATGGATGAGGAACGTTGTATTTACCAGATTTTGTGACAACAACCGCCCTCTTATTACAGTGAGGACAGTGTACAAAGATCTCAGTTGAAAACGACCAAAGTCCCTTTATTGATTTGTCTGTCCGTAAATTAGTTTCCATTTTATCAGCCTTTGAAATTATAGAGTTTCACACTACGGTTGCCACCAACGGTTGTATTGTACGTACTTACTCGAAAGTCCGAAAAAAATATAAAGATTGACCATCAACACTTTGGTATTCTCTTTTTCAGATTGTTTTGTTCGGCAATACAACAACCTTTTTATAATTTTTAATGGCTTTGTTGCATGAATCGGTGGTGCTTTGATTCGAAATTATTTTAACGGGTACTGAATTTCTCCACTTTTCTGTAACGAACTAAAGTTGAACATCTTAATATATTATTCGTGCAACAAAGCCATGACTAATTATTAATGACCAACGGATAATGGTTGTATAATAATAGTATCGTGATATATTTAAAACAGCTATTAAATATATTTTTAAATTGAATGCTCTCACCGTTAATAATTAATCATTAATAATTAACCATTACAACGATGCCCTCAGCGTCAGATAAAATGGCACTTCAAGATGTTCCTTTGAATTCTCAAGAATCATCTTTGCAGCCATGGCACCCATTTTACGAAAATCTGTTGAAATGGTTGTTATTCCATTCAGGATAATCTTCTTTAACGGGGTATCATTATAGGATATCACACCCACTTGTTCACCTACCTTTAATTTAAGTGATATTATCCGTTCTATCAATATCACCAGATCATCCTCCATCAAATTTATATATGCTTCACCTTCGCTTATCGGTTCCTGTGAAATATTGTGTACTACCTTGTATGAAAAAGCATATTCCTGGCAAAAGCGAAAAAATCCCTGTAATATTTCATTAGGGAAATATGTATACTCAGGAAAAATAATTTTTATCGTATGGTATTTACCTAATTGCACCAGTGCATGTTCCAGCGCACAGAATATATCATTCTCAAAATTTTCATAAGCAGCAGCATATATACCATCAACTCCTTTTATTTTTTTATCCAGTAATAACAATTTTTCTTTAGGAATAGCATTGATGATCTCATGCGCCTTTTCACAACCTTCCAGGAAATGAGGGATGATAACATAATGGGAATAATCTTCTTTTTTGTTGGCCAGTAATTTTTTAAACAAGGCAAAGTCGTTGTTGTAAATATAAAAATCAACCGTGGCGTGCTCTCCGAGCGCTTCGATAAATGAATCGTACAGGATTTTCTTATGGGAACTCAGTTTATTGAATAGCAGAAAAATTTTTATTTTCTTTTTGAATTCAGTATTTTTTATAAAATAACCTTTGCCAGGCACAGAGGCGAGTACGCCGATTTTCTTTAAATATTTATATCCCTTCTCTGCGGTATCCCTGGAGATTTCCAATTCAAAGCTAAGCTCATTAATAGAAGGCAACAAGTCATCCTTGCCTATCTTACCCATTTCTATAGCACTGACAATCGTTTGAGAAAGTTGCAGATATTTGGGAGTTGCCGAATATTCATCCACATGGATAAAGTCAAAAATATTCACTTGCTTCATATAGCAGAAGAAGTATTAGGCTACTAATATAAAGCTTTTGTGCGATCCGGAGTGGAGAAGGTATGAGGTATGAGGTATGAGGTTTGGAACCACGGAGACGCGGAGGCACAGAGAAGCACAAAGATTATAGCTATTAATAGTTTTAATCAATTCTGTGTTCCTATGTGCCTCCCTGTCTCCGTGGTTCTAAAAAAGCCTTCATAGCAATTTTTTACCGAACTTGGCGCAAAATTTACTGGTGAAAAAATTTCAACCATTGTTATTAGTGTTACTGAGTGGCTTGTTGTTATGGGCAAGCTGGCCGGTTTCGCACTTTACATTTTTAATTTTTATCGCTTTTGTTCCTTTTCTCTGGATGGAATATACTATTGACAGCCGGTGGAAATTTCTCTTTTTTACTTATTTAATGTTACTTATCTGGAATACAGCCACCACATGGTGGATGTGTAATTCTACCTTCCCGGGCGGCGTTGCTGCACTGCTTGCCAATAGTTTTCTTATGTGTATTCCATGTCTGGGATTTTATAATGTAAAAAGAAGAATAGGTGAATCAGCCGGATATCTGTCACTGGTTGTATTCTGGTTAACCTTCGAATATATTCATCTTAACTGGCAATTAAGCTGGCCCTGGCTTACATTAGGAAATGTTTTTGCCTTACATCCTGACTGGGTGCAATGGTACCAGCATACCGGTACAACGGGAGGAAGCTTATGGATACTCGTAGTTAATATCCTGATATTTTTAACGCTTAGAAAAAAAAGAGGCGAACCTGCAACTAATGCAATTAAACTGCCTGTAACGCCTTCTCTGTTTTTGTTATTACCATTCCTGGTTTCGTATGTTGTTAAACCCCGGACAAATATTACCCAGCCCAACAATCATAATATCGTTGTGGTACAACCCAATATAGACCCGTATGGAAAATTTGAAGCAGCAAACGTAGAAGCACAGTTGCAGTTGCTGATTAAAATGAGCACAGACAGTATTGATGCCAATACAGCTATTGTGGTTTGGCCGGAAACAGCCATCAGTTTTCCCGGTGGTATAGAAGAGAACCATATAATGGCAAATACTTTCCTGACTCCACTTTGGGAATTCCTGAAAAAAAATCCGGGTATAAAATTGTTGTCGGGTATTGAATCCTACCGGCAATATTCTCCGCAGGACAAAACTGCCTCGGCAAGGCGAATCAATGGCTCTGAAAATTATTATGAAAGTTACAACAGTGCGGGCTTGTTCAACAGTTCAGGCGTACTGCAACTGTATCATAAATCGAAGCTGGTACCGGGTGCAGAAACACTTCCTACTTATTTAAGATTTTTAGATAAATGGTTTGAAGATTTTGGTGGTACAACCGGTGGGTATGTATCACAGGCCGAAAGAACTGTGCTTGCAGATCCTGCAAGCGGTTATAAATTTGCTCCTGCAATATGCTATGAAAGTATATACGGCGAGTTTTTAACAGCATATATCCGCAACGGTGCAAACCTGATTGCCATTATTACAAACGACGGCTGGTGGGAAAACACAGCAGGCTACAAACAGCACATGCAATACGCCCGCTTACGTGCAATCGAAACCAGGCGCTGGATAGTACGCAGTGCCAATACGGGCATCTCCTGCTTTATCTCCCCAACGGGCGAAGTAACGCAGGCACTTCCCTGGGACACAGCCGCCACTATAAAAATGATTGTTCCGCAAAATGACACCCGCACATTTTATGTAAAGCATGGAGATATTCTTTCAAAAATAGCTGAGGCTATAACCATTATCTTGTTGCTCATGAGTACGTTTGTATGGATACGAAAAAGATTTTCAAAATGATGAAGTAGCTATCAGCCGTCAGCTATCAGCTATCAGGAGGAAACTTATTGCAAATTGATCTCCTGATAGCTGATAGCTGACGGCTGATAGCTAAAACATAATGCCAATGGATAAACAATTAGTCTATAAAAATAAATCTGTTTTTTACAATGTGTCGGGCCACGGTAACCCGGTTGTGTTGATACATGGTGTACCGGAAGATGGCAGCATGTGGCATAATCAAACTGAATTTCTCTCTAACCGTTATCAACTCATTATTCCTGACCTTCCCGGAAGTGGTAAATCTGAATTAACAGATGAGGTGAGTATAGATGCAATGGCCGATGTTATAAAATATATCCTGGACGCAGAAACAATCAGTAAAGCGGTTATTATAGGTCATAGTATGGGTGGCTATGTAAGTGTAGCTTTTGCGGAGAAATTTCCCGGGATGATAAAAGCATTAGGTCTATTTCATTCCTCCGCATACTCGGATAGTGATGATAAAAAAGAGGCAAGAAAAAAAAATATCGCCTTTATTCAAAAGCATGGCAGCTACGAATTTATCAGGCAATCCACCCCTGGATTATTCAGCGACACTTTTAAGAAAGATAATAAAGAATCAGTTGATGGGATCATAGAAAAATATAAAAATTTTAATCCTGATTCATTAGCTGCATACCAGCAGGCCATGATGGATCGTTCTGATAAAAGAAAAGTTTTTGAACGAATTGGTGAACCTGTTCTTTTTATTATCGGAGCAAATGATAAAGCCCTGCCTTTTGAAGACAGCATGCAACAGTGCCATATCCCGGCTTTATCGTATATTCATATTTTAAAGAACTCAGGTCATATGGGAATGCTGGAAGAAATGGAAAAAAGCAATGATATACTTGAAATGTTTTTGAAAGATGTTTGGTAAACATTATCTGATTTCCATATTTAATGTAAGGCAATAGCTATCAGCAGTCAGCTATTAGCTTTCAGGAAATCATCTATGGGTTTTTATATCCTGAAAGCTGATAGCTGACTGCTGATAGCTAATGGCAGGTAATTCTCTCTGATGAAAACAAGTTTTGGGAATGAAAAGATTTGCAACAGTTTCTTTATTTTTTCTTATAGCAGTACCCGCTCTAGCTGCACATATTAAAGGCGGGGAAGTTTTTTATGAATACCTGGGTCCGGGGTCAGGCACAAATGACAGGTTTAGGATAACCGTCCGTTTATTTATTGATTGCAGTTCCCAGGGTGCCCAGGTTGACCCCGAAGCCAACCTCTCCATATATAAAAATGTTGATAATCAGCCTGTCGCCGGATCTCCTTTTACGCTGCCTAACACAGGAGATGTTTTTTTACGCCTTACCGCTCCTAGTCCGTGTATTGTAAACCCTTCCCCTATCTGTTATAGGCTTCGGTCTTATTCAAAAGATGTGGAATTACCAAAAGACGCAAAAGGTTATACCGCTATTTTTCAGAGATGTTGCCGTATTAATGGCATTCAAAATTTAAATCCTAACAACTCAGTAGGATCATCATATACCTGCCAGATTCATGGTACTGAAAATCTGGAAGCAAATGAAATTAACTCAAATCCTCAATTCCTGGTTAAGGATACGGTGCTGATCTGCCAGAACAGAAGGTTCACATTGAATTTTGGTGCAACCGATAGTGATCGTGATTCACTATCTTATGAATTTTGCGCAGCCTATAATGGTGGCTCTACCGGAACACCGGTCGTTACTAATCCTCTTCCGCCAAGCTCATTAAGTACGCTGCAGTTTGCAAACGGATTTTCCGGAGCACAGCCACTCGGACCCAATGTTACGATTAGCCCTACAACAGGAATTATTTCAGGAATTGCACCGGTGGGCGGCGACTATGTAGTATGCGTTTGTATAACAGAATGGAGAAGGGGTAAACCGCTGAGCACCCATCGAAAAGATTTTATTTTACGGGTGGATGCCAAATGCGATTTCGCGGCGGCGGAATTAAAACCTGATTACATAACATGCGATGGTTTTGATTATACCTTTCATAACGAAGCTCCCTTCTCATCACTTATTCATACTTATTACTGGGACTTTGGAGTGAAAGGAAGAACTGATGATACCTCCACCCTGGAAAAACCAAGATTTATTTTTCCCGATACCGGAGTATACACTATAAAACTGTTCATCAACAAGGGAGAAGAATGTTCTGATTCAACAGTGTCTAAAATCGGTGTATTTCCCGGATTCTTTCCCGGATTTATTTCGAGTGGATCTTGCAGATTTAATCCGTTTGTTTTTAATGATACTACCAATACGCGTTATGGCAGCATCAATAAATGGAAATGGAACTTTGGCGATCTGACCAGCACCGCAGACAGCTCAGAGCGACCGAATCCTTCCTGGAAATATTCGGACACAGGTTATAAGCATATAACCATGATTGTTCAAAGTTCAAAGGGATGTATTGATACGATAACGCATGATGTGCTGGTAAGAGATAAACCACCGGTTAACCTTGCTTTCCGGGATACCCTTATTTGTAGCATCGATACCGTTCAACTGGGAGTTAAGGGTTCCGGTACTTTTTCATGGTCTCCTGGTTCATTTATTTTAAATAATCAATCGGCTAATCCCCTGGTATTCCCAAAAACAACCACCAGCTATTTTGTAACCGTAAATGAAAACGGATGCGTGAATACCGATTCCGTTAAGGTTCGGGTGGTAGATTTTGTAAGTTTAAATGCAGGTGCAGATACAACTATCTGCCTTACCGATGCTATTACCCTAAACCCTGTAAGCAATGGCCTTCGTTATACCTGGACACCTGCAGGTACCTTAAATAATACCAGCTTAAAAAAACCATTGGCAACACCGCTGACTACCACAACTTACCAGGTACTTGCTACAATAGGAAAATGCAGTGCAAAAGATGATGTTACCATAAGAACAGTTCCGTATCCCAAAGCAGATGCGGGTGCTGATGTAAATATCTGTTATGATGATACCACACAGCTTAAAGGTACCATTGCAGGTTCTTCCTTTAACTGGGTTCCTGCCAGTACCTTATTAAATGCAAATACACTTACGCCAATGGCAGTGCCTCTACGTACTACTTCGTATATTCTTACGGTTTTTGATATCCAGGGCTGTCCCAAACCATTCCGGGATACAGTGGTAGTAACTGTCAATCCTAAAATAATCGCAAATGCAGGAAGGGATACTTCCGTAGTTTCCGGACAACCTTTGCAACTTTCTGCCTCTGGAGGAAAATTCTACCAATGGTCACCACCAATAGGACTAAACCGTGCTACCATACAATCTCCTGTGGCCATACTGGATGATAATATTATGTATTCTCTGAAGGTAACGGATGATATTGGCTGTTATAGTTATGATACCTTACTGGTGAAAGTTTTTAAAACCAATCCTGATATATTTATCCCAAATGCATTTACTCCAGGTAAAGGAACCAACAATCGTTTTAGGGCCATTCCCGTTGGTATCAGCCGTATTGAAATTTTTCAGGTGTATAATCGCTGGGGTCAGTTATTGTTTAGCAGCAACGATCCGGCTATCGGCTGGGATGGTAAATTTGCCGGCAAAGAACAGGATGCAGGCACCTATGCCTGGATGGTTAGAGGAAAAGATTATACCGGTAAAACAATCTTTAAGAAGGGAACGATGGTTTTGATAAGATAGGATTCACGATACTGCCTCATACAAAAAAATTTTAACGCAGAGAACAGCCAGAGGAGGAAACGCAAAGAACACAGAGAGTTTTCCTCAGTGTTCTCTGTGTTTCCTCCTCCGGCTGTTCTCTGTGTTAAAAAAAATTCTTTGAAATAAAGGCACTTATTGCGCCAATGAAATCCTTATCTGCACACCCGCGCGCGTGGTAGTAATAGGGGCCGATGTAGAAATTTTGGGTTCCACCCTTCGCTGATCAAAATACAGTTTTACATTTACCCGGTTATTTAATACATAATCAATAGAAGGAGAAATTGAAATGATCTTTTGACCGGAGGTCGGCAGGGCCGCATCCTGGTCAAGGCGGCTGTTTGAAACAGCGTCATCCCTTACACTTAAATCCAGCCTGAAATTGATATCATTCTCCAGTTTCTTCGTATCCTTTTTTGTGAATGGCACTTTAAAAGGCAGCTTAAAGCCACGTTTACGCCAGCCTCCTCCAATTACAAATTCTGTAGACCTCGATTCACTTAATTGAAAATCTACCAGGCTCAGGCTTAATTGTCTCGATTTTTTATATTCAAATCTTGCAGTTAACTGGTTAGTTAATGTTATATCAAGATCAATTAAGGGAGCAAAAGCCTCTGATATGAAAATATTCGGAATCAGGAAGTAAGGAACAAAATTACCGGATATAGTATCAATAAATCCTGGTTGACCGAGCAGCAACGGATCATCAAACAACAAAGCCGAATTAAAACTGTTCATACTCAGGTTACTGGTATAAGCATGTGAAAGACTCGCGTTTGAAAATATTTTTTCAAACCCCGGGATTCTTGAGAGCCCTGTGTAAGTAACCCTCCAGTTAGGCCTGGGCTTGATCCCTGAAAAAGGATTCGCTCTTATATTAGGATTGTTTTGTTTTAATAAAGAGACACTGTTAGGATCTTGCTTCGTGTAAGCTGAAATAAAAGCAGGTATCAAAACATCCTGCGCATATCTTCCATATCCCTGCGCATAACCATCGGCGCCAATACCTTTTGAATAAGTATTCGCTTTACCCAATCTATCGGAAAGGATCACCCTATTGGCTTCAAACTGCTTGAAAGTGCCTGATACTTCATTAGGAGAGTATTTCTCAAACATTGTTTGAAATGAAACAAAACTTACATTAAAGCTTCCTGCCGTATACGGATTAAGCCTTACCAGGTTACTGGTAGCAGACCCTATGGTATCTTTAAAAAGTTCAGAATAAGATTTACCGAATGTCTTATCAACATTCAAATCAATGGAAAGGTCACGGACAGGGATAAGCGATGCACGAATGGTGAGTTTTTGATTATGGTCTTGCCGGTTGAGCGTGTTGAACAATGGATTTTTAGTGAACTTACCTTTCTGTGCAAACTTATTTACAGCAGCGGTATCAGGCTGTCCTCCCAATATAAAATTCCAGCCGGGTGAATAGCTCCTGAAATTCATTCCTAAAAATTGTGTACTGTCTACATAACCTGCCAGGTTGGTAGTTCCGGTTTCAGCATAATTAACGGATACACGTTTTACAGAGGTCAGCAGCCTGCCAATTGCTTTTACATAACCCGGGAGGTCAGGCAACGCATTCGGATCTCTTTTTTTCTTTTTACCCTTAGTGGTTGAATCCGTTTTAGCAGCAGGCGGACCAGCCTCTGTAGAAAGCGGAGGCGGCGCAGCATCAAAGTCTATAGCACGCAGCCATCTTGAATTCCGGTACAGCTTAACAAAATCGAATTCGCCAACAGCATTCCTTTCCTGGCCATTATTTAAAAAGTTTCCCAGGCTTTTTGCAAGCGGGTCAAGTGAAGCGGCCAGCCAGTTAAACCGCGCAATATATGAAACACGGATGTTCGTCCAGTCTAACAACGGCAGTTTGGCAGTTGGCAAAACGTAGGATACATTAACATTCTGATCGAAGGTAGTATTACGTCCACCCTTGAAAAAATTATCACTCAACCTCGCTTTTCCTATCCTGTCAAGCCTTCCCGCGTCTTCGTCTACCCGTGCCCGGTTGGTGGCGGTATAATCAAAATTAAGAGAGCGGGTCAGGTCCCATCTGAAATTATAATAACGGTCAAAAGTAAAATACTTATCAAAGGTTTCAGGAATAACACCTTTTGGCCCACCGACATTACGTGCCCTGAATGCGCCGAATTGCCTGTTAATATCTGCCCTGAAGCTCATCAGTGTAGGACTGGGATTAAAGTTCAGATCCCTTACCAGGCCATACCAGGGAGATTTTGATCTGATGATCTTTTTAAAAGGCTCTACAAATTTCGGAGTGGATGCATACAAATACCCTAGCCCTCCCCGTTGCCTTACCACTTCTTCATTTTCAATTAAAGGATTCTGATGTTGCGTTTTCGTATAAGAATAGCTTACATCAATATTTTCTATACTCCATATTTTTTGTTTTTTACCGGTGGTATTTACCTTTTTAACATTGGTAAAATTTATGGTAGTGGTGTTTAGAATATCTATGGCATCTTTTCGGATAGAATCTCTTTGACTTCCCGGGGATGCGCTTATTTTATCTTTCAGCTTTATATCCTTATCGTAGGGATCATACTCGGGAGTTGCCGTCGTTTGTGATACGGCCGCATACACCGGTATAGAAATGCCCGCTTTACGTGGAAGTAATTTGCCCATTTCAAGATTAGCGGCAAGATCAAACTGCGAGAAGTCTTCCCTTGATCGTTCATTGACTCTCTGCTCAATGGTACCAAAACCCCGGCTCTTTATATTGCCTGAAAATGATACAGTTCCTAAATCGGCGAGCTTCATATCAACCCTGGCAAGTGCGGCATAGCCGCCCTTTTCATCAATAGAAGATAACCGGAGCTCATTGAACCATGCTTCCGTGCAAATACTTTCTATTGTTGTATTTTGAATACCCATAAATAATCCGCGCACTTCGCCCAGGTTTGGATTACCAATTATAGCGTAAGTCTTTCCATCGGCGTCTGTTTCATGATAATAGGTATTAGGAGAAACAACGTTATTCCGTTTTACTTTAAGCCGCGTCAACCGTGCCAGGTCAAGATCAAGCTCATTTGATTTTGGCCACACAATTGAATCTACAAGCTGGTCTACTGTTGTTCCGGTAATCCTCAAGGGTATTTTTATTTCATAAAAATTACTGATGAAATCATTGCCTATCCGGATAACCGCATTCAGATCCCTGTTCTTTAAAGTGGTGCTGCCGGCAACGCTTTCCGCATGAATAAACATTTGCAGCCTGCCGTACTGGCGCAGGTCAAGATTTAAAGTTTTGAAAACACCTCTTGTATCCTGGCTGGTAAGGCTGCATATCTGCATGCTCAGCGATTGCTCGTTTAAAAGTAGGTTAACGTTGTTGTTACTCAATTGCTGCACTCTTTTAATATCGGGTGGAATTATATAAGGTATCGGTCTGCGCTTGCTGTTTTCTTCTAAATTTACCGCTAGTACATTAAAGGTTGTTTGAGTATTGGCCGGAATCGGCTTATACGTTCCCAGGGTATCAACCAAAAAAGTAAACCGCCTCCATTGGTTTCTCACCAGCTCCAGCTTTGCGAAGCGGCACACTGCAGAGTCCTCAAAATTTGTCATGAACATACGCATAAAACGTATGGACTTAAAGTCAGGGATATTACCCACTTTCTGTTCATAAGCAGCAATAGGTATTCTGAATAAGTACCATTTTTCTTCTTTTGATCCCGGAACTTCTGAAGTAAAAGCCTGAATATCTGTAATAAAATTTTGCCCAACCTGTAATCTGGACGGTACCAGGTCAACCTTGTACTGGAAATATTCTTCCAGCTCATTCAATGTATTATCACGGTTAAGGTCTTCCTGATCGGGATATAAGGTGAATGCAGTAGTAATGGTAGAATTACTTGCAGCAATAGGTGAGTTACCCTGGGGGCTATTGATGTTTTTATAACGTTGAAGTATGCCCGCTCTTTGATTATCATAATCCGGATCGCGGTAATTCTTAAAGTTGTCGTTAGAAGGATCTTTCAGCGCATCCTGGTATACTTTTGAATTGACGCCAAAATTTGTTCTTAGCTGATTAAGATAGTCCTGAAATTTTACCGCTTCGGCATTATCATCAAGACCGTCGAACCCAACATCCTGGTAAGGCCTGTCCGTAGCATCGTTGCTGAATGCCTGAGTAACCTGTATCGGGTTGGAAGGAACCTTACCCCATCTTGTAGTGCTGTCAACTCCGGCCTGTATGTTTGGAGTAGGCAATCCATTCTCAAAGAACCTTCTTCCATCCCTTAACACATCTTCTGAAATATTTCCTAAGTTAAAATACAACTGACCGCCGGAGCTGTTGGGATTCGCAAGAAAAGGATCAAGCATCCAAAATTCTATAAACTCTACATTACCCGTTTCAAAATCTACCTGGTCTAAAGCGCGCATAATGCCACCCCAGCGCTTTTTAGGATTTAAGAGTTTGCCATTCGCATCTAAACTTCCTGGGCGTGCATCATAGTTATACGGTCCTTTATCGGTTGGGTAATACGCAAGATCGAAAGTTACCAGTTGCGCCTGTCCGAATTCCGTAGTTTTGGCCGGAAACAGTTTTTGCTGGTATAGCCTGTGTATGCGCGGATCAGTAAAATAGGGAACTCCCAAATCTCTAACCGGGTTATTAGTACCGCGATAATCCTGTAAATTAGGTTCAATATTGTACCAGGCAATTTTTGAACGGTTGTAACCATATGGCAGCGAGTCTGAATAACCTCCTTCAGGAAACAATCCATTATTTTGCGGGGTAGATGCCAGTGACCAGCTTATCAATGGAAAGCGAACATCAATGCTGTTACGCGTTCCTTCAAAATCATCTATATATACCAGTCCGCTACTTCCCTTACCTATCTGAGGCGGATGTCCTGGCTTCAATAAGGCAGCTTCACCATACGCAGTGATGGTGCTCATTTCGTTTGTATTGTAAAAGGGTAATTTATCCAGCAACCTTGTTAGTGTAGGAAATTCAGAACGGTAACTGAAGTCGGTACCGTACATAGTATTACGGATGGGATCTTCATTATAATTCATTTTGGTAAAGAAGGGCCGTTCACCGAGCTTAACTATTGATCCGCCAAAAGATAGGGATTCTTTCGCGGTGTTCTTAGCCAGATAGTCGAGCCGTAATCCTAAGAAGTTTCTTTGCTGAATGCCAATGCCTGCATTGTTTTCAAACTGGACATTAACAGGCACCCCGGAATTGGTTATTGCCTGGTTAATCACCTTTACAGTTCCCAGGTTATAATCTACCGTATAATCAACACCTTCCACCAAAGGCCTGCCACCAGCGGTAACTGTTACTGAACCTTGCGGAACATTGAAGGCGCCTAAAGAAATATCCGATGTAGATTGCCCCTTGGCCGTTCCACTAATTATAAAACGGTCAAGATTGGCATAGGTCTTTGCTATCTCTTTAATTGTATCGTACAACGGGTAATAAACATACTTGTTTTTAATGTCAGCAGTAGCACCGGCGAATGCGATGTTTTCAAGGTCTTTTCCGAAAGGTTCCAGCAATGGAAAAATTATTCTTGCCTGGCTGGATATCACTGTAAATCCTTCAATATAATCAAAGACCCCATCCGGCTGGGGATCCCGCTGGTTATTAAGCCGGTCCAGGTTTAATACTGAAATCAGTGGTACTCCGTTCTTAGGGCCTTCGGGTAAATATCTTTTTTGTCCCAGGCTTGGTTCTTCATACAACACGTTTAGTTTGAAATCGGTAGGCTGAATACTGGAGAGATAACTATTATCCGTAGTCTTCAGTGCATACACGTTTTTCATCATCAAATCCCATATCGGCAGGTTGGGCCTTTGTGAAGTTGCTTTTAGTAATTTCAGGAAGATAACTTTCTGGTTACCCGACTGCACATTGGTAGTATCGGGTGACACATCCTGGGAAAATTCACCCACCTGGTAAATCTTACCGTTATAGCTATACTGGTAGGCAACACCTAAAATTTCATCTGATTGCAATGGCTGGTTCAAAGAAACAAAGCCAATCTGAGCGTTAAAAAAATAATCGGAAGGAAATAATTTCCGGGCAAAGGTTTTTTCAAAATCCTGAACAGGCCTTAGTCCTAATGAATTGAGCTTCGTAGTTACAAATGAAGAATTACGGCTATTAGGATCATTAATAATTTTCCGGTACAGGTCATTGGCATCGTTGAAAGGATACTCAAGATTTGTTTGCGGATTGATGACCGGTTGTTGCTGAAAGGGAGTTTTTTCACCCAGGTCCATCAATGCCACAATATCCCTGGTATCGGTGGTAGAACCGTTTCTATTGGTTACCCATACTTCTAACCGTAAAATCTGTATACGTGAATTCACTGCCGGCAAGCTTCCCATGGCAGTATTATAATTCTGCCTGAAATATTGTGATAACAAAAAATGCCGGTTCTCCTCGTAATCATCAGCTTTTAATTCAAAGATGGAGGTAGCTGAACCGCCCTGCAATCCAAGTGATTGACGCTGGGCGCGTTGGTTGGCCAGCACTCCTGTAACGAATAGTTTACCAAATTGTAACTGGGTTTTTAAACCAAAAAGAGATTGTGCTCCGGGGATCAGCGTACCTTTTGAAGTGAATGATACGTTCCCTGCTTCTATACGTTTGATGATCTCATCATCAGTTCCTGAATAATCCAGTTTCAGTTGGTTTTCAAAATCAAAAGTTGCTGCCGTGTTGTAGTTTATAGGGAGTTTGAGCTTATCACCTATGTTGGCGATAACGCTAAGGTTAGCATCCGGGTTGAAATCGAAATTCCCGTTCTTCCTTGCTCTTTCCGGTAATGTGGGGTTTTTAATATTCTGCCCTTCGTAACCCGCGGTAATATCTACATTGCCCTGCGGCCTGATCTCCACTTTACCGTTGCCGAAAATGCGGTTGAACAAATTATCTGTAACAGACAATTTAGGTTTAAGCAGTTTTTTATTTAAGCCACTTAATATGTTGGAACGTTTTTTAAAATAATCGGCATCCTGCTTTGCTGCCACAATGCGCATATATTCGTCGAAGGTTAAATAGGAAGGCTTGCGATAATAAAAATTTCCGATTTTTTCAACGATATTATAATGCTTGGTTACCGGATCATATTCAATGGAATCGCTGATGTTGGAAGGATCTTTAAGGTCAAAAGCATTTCTTCCGGTATTGGAAATTTTATCCCCTCTCCTGTCGAGGATGGGAAATTTTAATGTATCGGCGCTTTTAACCGGTTTTGTGGTATCCTGAAACTTATTGTTTGCCTTAGCAGTAACAAAATAGAATAGTGCTGCTACACACAAGGTTGTTGCACGAAAAATATTGGTGAGCGATTGGATCAAGTCTTTTTTCCCAGTAATTAGTTAGGTAGAAATAAAGGGTCAATAGGCCTATAATATTTTTAATGCTTTTTTGATAATGTCTTCCACTTTATCGGTTCCTGATCCGGCAGAAAGAACTTTTCTTACCGCCTGCTCTGCAGCAGGCCTGGCTATGCCTAATGATATTAAAGCATTTAACGCATCCTGCTCTGTTGTATTGTTAACAAAGGTAGAAATATTTGATTCCGTTGACTGCTTGCTCAGTTTATCCCTTAGTTCCAGAATAATACGTTCTCCTGTTTTTTTTCCAATTCCTTTTATAGATTCTAATAATTTAGCATTTCCCTGAATAATTGCGCGGGCTATTTCATCAGGTTTCATGGAAGATAACATCATTCTTGCAGTAGAGGCACCAACTCCGCTGATGCTGATTAATTTGAGAAACATATCTTTTTCCGCTACTGCAAAAAAACCATACAAAGTATGCGCATCTTCTTTAATATGCAAAAATGTGTATAATAATCCCTTGTCAAGTGCCTGAATATCAGAATAGGTATTAAGACTTATATTCACTTCATACCCAACACCATTTACATCAACATGCACTACGGCGGGCGTCTTGTAAACAAAGGATCCCTTCACATACGCGATCATAATTGCGAAAATAAGGATAAGTTTGGAACAAAGAAATTTTGAAAGTTTGATTGAACCACAGAGGGTACCGAGATTTTTGGGCCACAAAGGCACGAAGGCCAATGTTGTTAAGTTAAGGATTTGAATGAGGTAAACGTTCCCCTCCTTTTCAAGCTTATCATTACCCAAAAGTAGGAATTGAAAGTTGGATGTTAATAACTTTGAGATATGAGAGTTAATTTACAAGAAGAGTACCGTCATCTTCACTTATACTTGACAAGGGATAAAATAGTGAGTTGGGATATATAGAAAAAGAGGGGCAACTTTGTAATGACCAAATCACAAAAACATGCCCGCTCTTTCCTTCAACATCAGCAAAGCCGAGATTGAAA
>JAABUS010004922.1_pt1 | contig 18400 bp, 16 predicted proteins | sample 5560161 | NCBI WGS metagenome assembly JAABUS01 (sample SAMN10711885, study PRJNA513376) | rock metagenome | isolation source: Antarctica rocks | place: Antarctica: Victoria Land, Trio Nunatak nord | collected 2016-01-04 | reverse complement strand
CTCAATGCGAACTGAACGTTCTAGATGTCGCTTTCATCGATGCATCAGCTCAAAATCTAGAAGACATCAAAGTCAAGCTATCTTCGAAATATCAGAATTTTCTTGACGTGTTTGATCGAGCTCAAGTTAATAAGCTATCATCTCATCATTCATATGATCATAAGATAGAGCTCACTAACAATGTCACTTCTTCTAGATGTCGAGCTTATCAAATGTCACTCTACAAGCTTCAGAAGATTAAAGAATATCTGAACGAAAATCTGTCAAAGAATTTTATTACTTCTAGCAAGATCTCATATTTCTCACTCGTTCTATTCGCTCTGAAGATCAATGATGATCTTCGCTTCTGCGTTGACTATCAAAAGCTTAATGTCATTATCAAAAGAAATCGCTATTCTCTATCGCTCATAGATGAGATGATTGACAAAATTGTTGACTGCAAGCATCTGACTCGACTGAATATAATTTTCGCTTTCAACAAACTTCGTATGCATCTCGATAGTGAGAACTATACGATCTTCATTATCGCTCTAGAAGCGTACAAATCAAAGATTCTATCATTCAAATTAACAAATGATTCGATCTCGTTTCAGCAATATATAAACGATGTTCTATGAGACTTTCTAAATGACTTCTGTCAAACTTATTTAGACAACATTCTCATATACAGCAAGATTCAAAAGAAGCATAGACAACATGTCAAGATGATACTAGATCATTTACAAGATGCTGATCTGCAGATAGATATTTGAAAGTGCGAATTCAACGTAGAAGAAACAGTCTTCTTAGAAATCATAGTATTCAAACAAGATCTTTGCATGAACTCTATCAAAGTGAAAGCTATAGTCAATTGAGCTACATCTATTAATCTAAAAGAGATACAAGACTTCGTCGACTTCGTCAATTTCTATCAATGCTTCATCAAGAACTTTTCAAAACTAGTCAAGTCATTCACTCAGCTGACTTGAAAAGACACGTCTTTTGTTTGAAACGAAGTCTGCGTTGAAGTCTTTGACAATCTAAAGAAGCAGATCAGCTCGATCTCAGTTCTGCATCATTTCAATGTCAAACATCAAGCTATTTTGAAAATTGATGCATTCGACTATGTAAAAGACGACATACTATCTCAGTACAATGACAAGAATGTGCTTTATTCGATAGTCTTCTATAGCAAGAGCATGATTTCAGCTGAATGCAATTATCACATCTATGACAAGAAATTGCTAACTATCATTTGATGCTTCGAACACTGACGACTCAAACTAGAAGATACTGAGCTATCTATTCAGATGTTTACTGATTATTAAACTTTGAAAATCTTTATGAAAAATAAACAGCTGACTCGATGACAAGCGAACTATCTGAATATTCTATTGAAGTTTAACTTTCAGATTATCTTTTGATCAGACAAAATAAACATCAAAGTCGATGCTTTAACTAGAATGTCGATGATCGATAGTTTCAAATCAGCTAAAGAAATAGATGATCGTTTTCAGACTATACTGATCTCGAATCGAATAAACGTTCTATTGATTGAGTTCGAAATCGAATCTGAATACAAGATTAATCTCTATCAACGCGTACATCTAGTCAATCAAAAGAATGAACTATGCAATGAGTATCGACAAGCTATGAACAAAGATGAACTGAAACTTCATGACATGAAGCTAAAGAACTGTCAAATTATTGACAACGTTTTATTCAAAAAGAGTCTACTATGAATGTTGAAACAAATGCATACGAAATTGCTTTGAAAGATTCACGATCAATCATCAATCTTGCATTCTGACATTAGACGAATGATTGATCTAGTTCAACGCTTCTACTATTAATCAGATCATCAAGCAACTATTCAACAATACATTTGAAACTGTCATGTCTGTCAGCGAAGCAAAGCATCTTGAAATGATACGAATAATTTGCTTCAGTCTCTATCAATCTCTCAGCAGCGTTGACAAGATATAGCTATGAACTTTATCACTGAGCTACTTCTATCGAAAAACTATAACGTCATTTGCATGATCATATGTCATCTTTTCAAAGAACATCACTATGTTCTTTGTCATTGAGAAGACGATGACATCTCAATCGAAGAAACAGTATGAATCATGCTATGAAACGTCTATCGACTTTATGATCTATTCAGTTCTATCGTTTTGAATAGAGACTCTCAGTTCATATTGATCATGTGACAAAGTCTTTGTAAACAACTGAAGATTCAAGTCAATCTATCAACAGTCTATCATTCAAAGATTGATAATCAGTTGAAACAAGTTAATCAAGATGTTGAACGCGAACTTCGAATTTACTGCAATTACATGCAGAATGACTGAGCTAAATGACTTTCAATGATGAAATTCAGTGACAATTTCAATACATTCTCGACTATCTCGATGATTTCTTTCTACTTCAATAAAGACTTTCACTCTCGAATGAGTTTCAATTCAAATACGACTGATTACAAAACAACTTGTCAACGTATTGAGACTAGAAAGATTGATGACATTATCACTTAAATGAGCGAACTTCTTATCTTTGATCATCAACAATTGAAAAAGATCAAGCAAATCATTGAAGCTCAGATGAACAAGCATAAATGAGACGTCATCTATGAAGTAGATGATCAAGTTTGATTAGTCTTCGAAAACATCAAAATCACTAAATCATGCAAAGATTTGAAAGACAAGCAGCTTGACTTCTATTCAATCACAGTCAAAGTTGAGATCTTCTATCGTCTTCAGCTATCTAGAAGCATGAAGCATATACATTCAGTGTTCAGCTCGAAGTATCTACGATCTTCATCAAATGATCTTCTATCAGAACAACACTCTGAGTTCTCTAAATCAATGATCATTGAAGAGAATGAAAAGCACTGAGAAGTAGACAATATATTGAACTTCAGACGATATAGAGAAAGATTACAATACAAAGTCAAATGAATTGAGATAGATCGTGATAACGAATGATACTATGTCGATAAAGAGAAATTCAATGACTTGAAGAAAGTTCTGAACGAATTTCACAAGCTATACTTGAATAAGTTGCACTAAATTGAAAACACGATGAATTTTTTGCTTTTATTTCTTTTCTATTCATGCAAACATGAATGTTCAAAGAGAAAAGTAATGTTATGAACATGTCTGAATCGATCAGAGTTCAGATTTAACTCTAATCAATTTGATTAAAGCAAGTCATGATGCTATGTCTAGTTTGAATCTAGCGCACTTCTTTGAATCATTCTCAGCACTTCTTCTCGTTGTTCAACACTTTCTTCATTCATCTCTTTCATCATTCTTTTAGATAAACACATCTGACATATTACATCACATCTGTATCGAGTCTAGCGCAGTCTCAAGTCATTATTTATAAAAGAGCTTGCACTCTTTCTCTTCTGTATTCTTAATGTCTTGTTATAGCTATCTTTAAAAAACAATACATACATATCAGTTCTGAGTCTCTTTGATTGAATGATCTAGACACGATCTCAACAGAAAGCAAAGCTGAAGAGTTGATATCAATAATCTCGCACTAGTTCTGTTTATGCTTGTTAGCATGATCAATTCACGACACTTCTACACAGATGTTAAAGCGCTGAAGAAGTCATGACTATGCTATCAGTTACAAGAAGACAATACAATGTTATGAAGATTCAAAAATTGAGTCTTTAAAAGAAGATGCAGTTGTGAGAATGCATTTCATCAACTATGAACAATGCATGTCTGCAAGACTAGCTTGCGAGATTAGATTAAAGAGACTAGCGAGTGAATAGAAATAATGACTTGACAAAAGATGAAAACTTTGCGAGTTCTTACTTTCATTTCTTAACAATTAGTTCTATCATCAATAAAATGCTATCTTATTATCTTCTACTACGCAGTTTCATGTAAAGAGATCTCGTCATCTCACACTAAGACTTTAAAAATACAGAAGAAACAAGATACAAAAAATAAGAAGAACATGCTCTATATAGTAATTACTCAGATTCAACGCTAGTCTTAAAGAGAACATGTTGAAACACAAGAAAGATGTTTATTTAAAAGATGTTTATGACATAAAGAAATGTGTTTATCATAAACATTTGTTAACTACTTGTAACATAAAGAAGTGTGTTTATTTAGAAGATAATAAAAGCTGATTAGAAAATGCTAGAAAAGAAAAAAGATGTTGAGTTATATCTGAGTTAAATCTGAGTCAAATCTGAGTCAGCTTTTAACTAAATCATTGACTAGTTCTAATCAATATGCAGTAAACTCACTAATGTTTACTGTGAATTGCTTAGAATTTGATCTTTGACACATTCATAATAGCTTTTAAAAATCATGAATGCAGCAATGATGATCATTTAAATGATACTTTCAATGAACATATTAAATCAATTTCAAGCTGTGATGTCATTAAAAAGTCAAATGAAAGAGAAAGAAAATAAAGAAAAAACAGATTCATAAAGTTCTTGCATTGAAAACAGTTATAATATAAAGCGCAGAAAGAAATGATTTTTGATGGGAAAAGAGCGTTGTGCTAGCGCAGCGTTCGCTACAGTATATAAAATCTTGCATAAATTCATAATGAGTGTTGAATTGAGTAAGAATTAAAAAAAATCTAAAAGAAGTTTAAAGCTTCGTGAAATTTATTAACTTTTATCATCATTTTATTAAAAACTTCTTGAAGTTAGTTAAATCATTCACTCAACTGACTAGAAAAAATACATCTTTTGTTTAAAATAAAGTTTGTCACTTTGTATTTAAGCTTTTGATGATTTAAAGAAACAAATCAGCTCAATCTCAGTACTATGACATTTTAATTTCAAATGACAAATTATTCTAAAGATCAATATCTTAAACTATGTCAAAGATGAAATATTATTTCAATATAATGATAAAAATGTTCTTCACTCAATAGTTTTTTACAGCAAAAGCATGATTTTCGCTGAATGCAATTATCACAATTATGACAAGAAACTACTGATCATTATTTAATGTTTCAAACATTGAAGACTTAAGCTTAAATGCATTAAGTTATTCATTTAAATATTCATTAATCATCAGACTTTGAAAATCTTTATGAAAAATAAACAGTTAACTCAATTTTAAGTCAACTATTTAAACATTTTATTAAAGTTCAACTTAATAATAATAATAAATTCATACATTTTTATGACATTGATTAAGTTGACTGACTCATGAGAAACTTTATGCTATTTATATCAAGTGAACAAAACTCTTTGAAATAGAAAATTACTCGCTGTTTATACAACTGCTTCATGCAGTTGAAACTATCATTATGAAACTATGTATCAAATTAGTTTGCGTTGATTACATGTTAAAGAATGAGTGACTTAGTCACTTTAAATTGCTTCAGAAACTTCATTTTCATCATCATTCTTGCAGCTACTTTAAGACTCTTCATGATAGTGATAATCATTTAATAGTTCAAGAAATCAACATTTTATAACATTCTTGATTGCAAATGTGATTAGTTTGAGCAATGTATAAATACATGTTTTGTCATCTGATGATTTCAGTCATAGTCACATTGCATGCTATTTGCGTCTGAAACATTTCTGAAGTACAGATAAACATTCAGATTTATGCATTTAAGTTTAATATAAGTGATGAGAGTGTTTTTGATCTTTTGAAAATCATTTTACATCTTTATCATCTTGTTGAACAGATACAATCTTTATGTTAAAATGACGTAAACATTTATGATGCATTTTCTATATTTTTCTCATCATTGCTTTCACTGACTTTTGTGATACTGCATTATTGCAATGCTGTCACTAGTTAAAATCATTACAGCGAAAGTTAATCACTTGCATCTTGACTGTATTTTTATGTTTTCTTGAATTAAGTTGTTCAGAAACATCACTTTCTTAATGATAAAAGAGTAAGAAATGATGCAATTAATATTCATCAGATGAGCATATATCAGTTTGCATGTTTATTTGATTTTCTGCATATAATTATTGATTTAACTGTGTAATATAATCTTGTCTTGCAGCATGTTTAAATGAACATGCAGCAAACTTATATACATTTCTGCTTTCAAAGTCTTAATGCTTACTTTTTTGAATATTTTTACAACATGACACAAAGTTTGATTTTATAATGTTTCAAGTCTGCATTCTTTATCTGACAGTCTTTTCTTTTTTTCTCGTTGATGTCAAACTGATGCTTCAAATGCAATTTCCAATCTTATTACTGCTAAGTATATTTATTTTTCTTTTGTGAAGATTACTTCTTATGTAAAGATTTCAAGTCAATTAAGTACTAGCATTCATGTGACGTGATTCACTTCAATTTGACCAAGATGCACATCTTATTGCAATTTCATGTTCAGTTGTACTTTTAAAACTTGCATGTTTAATTTCAACTTAATAACTGAGCTTTCTATTTGTATATTAGTTGTTATGATGTCAGATCATCAACTCAATTTAAAACATAAATCGTCAATATTTTAAATAATCTCAATTCATTAAATCTGTTTTACAGTTCAATGAATTAAGTTATTAATTTAGTCATCATCATCTTAATTTAATCTCAATAATTCTGTTTTGATTATCTCAGTCATGTGTGCAAACTTCTGCAATCTTAAGTCAATAAAACTACTATCTAGTCTTGATTTTGCTCAATTCATGTATATAGAAGTTGAGCTTTCGTTCTTTTCTTTCATTCTTTGTCTTTCGTCTTGTACATTATCTGATGTATTATTCTGTATTTAGTTCAAGTAATATAATAATTAATTCTTTATATTGATAGAATCTCTAGCTCAGTTTAGTCTTTGACATTATAAAAGATCTACACTTTCTGCAACATTTTCATATGTTGAAATCTTGTTTAGTTATTCTTTCGCTTAAATGAAGTTATCTTACAATTTCTTGATCAACGATGAGCGTGCTGTCAAACAGTTCACTCAAAGTATGATTGAAAATTCAGTTAAGATCTTTCGCGCAATGCAAGAGCTTCAAAATCAAGTTCAACAACATGATGTTATCATTTCATTCTCATTCATCATTCTCAGTTCTTCAGTTTATATAAAGTTGAATTCTCAGTCTCTGATGATGATAGCTCAGATCATTGCACAAATCTTGAACAATCAATCTCTTCTCATCATTCATCTTTCTGTGAATTCTGTCACTGTCATCATTACTTCTAGATTCAAGAAGCTTTTTGACATATTTAAGTATAAGAGAAACAAAGATTAATTGAATGCATGAAAGCAGAGTCTGATACAACGCATAAACATAAACGATAATCATTATTTCTTTCATCGAGTCAAGATCATTTATGTTGAGTCACGACTCATCATAAATAAGAAGATTCACAATCTAATGAATCAATATTAAGTCAATGATCTTTGTATCATTTTCATCTTTGCAGATTAACAACATAAATTACGTCATTGCTGCAACAACTCTTTTAAAGCAGAAAATGCTTATTTATATCTTCGCGAAACTCTGAAGTAAGACATGAATAGCTTTGTTGATTACTACAATCTTTTTTATCAAAAGAAAAAACATTCTTTGATGAAAAATTTCTCATTGATTGACTGTCTGAAGCGCAATGTCAATTATTTCATTCAAGTCATCATCTTTTTCTGATGAAATCTCAATAAAACTCAATCATTCATCTTTCATCAATGAATTCAAGCATTCTTTGACATTGACGAAAAGCTTCAGCAGCTTAAGCATTGTTAATCTCGCTTCATCTTTGACATCATTTTGTTTATTAAAGTCAAAAGCATCTCTGCATTAATCAGTAACTCTTTAAGTTCAAAGATCATCACTTTTGTAACTATTGTCTTGATAATATCTTCGTTTCTTTCTCTCTCATCTTTCAATGAGTCAATAAATTTAAGCTTTGTCATTATCATCATTCAAGATAAGATTCTGATTGTTTCTGAGATCAAGAAAATTTGCAACAAGTGAAAGTTGTATTACTACTGCAAGTTGCAACATTCAAGCAAAATCATTAAAGAATGCTCAAATAAGAAGTTCTTTACTTTGCATATCATGAACATCTACAACAGTGATATCATCAATATAAATGAAGAAGTCTTGTTATTTGCGAAAAAAGTTTAGTTTTTAAGCTAAGTTGTGCTCAAAGATCTGTATATATATTATTTTGTTTACTAGTCTCAATCTTTTCATTCTCACTTCAATCATATAGAAAGTTTTCTGCTAAATCTGTCTTGAAACTCTTTGAATTCAATTTGACATTTAAAGATAGTCACATGATAGTATTCTGTATTTTACGTCAAGCTCAATCTAGAGTTTTCGCTCTTGCTCTGATTGATAGTGAAATCTCTGCTTATGTCTTTATGAATAAATTCTTCGCGCAACAACATCATCTTCTCTTGCATTAATTAACTCACTCTTGCAGACTTCAAGAATTTGATGATCAAGTCGCTTTAATTGATGACATTACTCATGTCATTGAAATCATAATGATTCTCAATGAACATATCAAAAGACTATTCTTTTATATTATTGAATTAAGTTAGTATTTCATCATCATGAGTCTATCATGACTTCATCATTACGTCATTGATGTCAATTTTGAACACAATATTTTCATTTTATCTTTCTTCTTCTGTTTTAATCATTATTGCTCATTTCTCATCAAGATTTATGATCTTAATCAACAAGAAGAAAATTTCTCATTCAAAGTTAACAAAGTAGCTTTCTCTCAGTCTCAGTCTTTATTCACTCACAAGAAGCAACTCAGTTCATGAATCATTTACAAGAAGCAATTCAGTTTACAAATCATTTACAAGAAGCAATTCAACACTCAGTTCGCTTGCAAGAAGCAATCTAGTCTTTCATTTACTCAAAAGAAGTAATCTAGTCTTCAGTTCGCTTACAAGAAGCAATTCAGTTCTCAATTTACTTGCAAAAAGCAACTCAGTTTCTCATTTGCTCACAAGAAGCAATATAATTTCTCGTTTGCTTATGAGAAGTCAACTAATATTCAGTTCATTTACAAGAAACAAATCTTGTTCAATCTTATTTCTTGTCTGAAACAAGAAGCTTTTAGTTGTATTCTTCAAGTCATTCAAAAAGAATACTCATTAAAAATTAAGTGTCAAAATTCTTTTCTCTTTAGAACTTTTGTTGTTTTTTAAGCAGATTAATTCAATTGATCTTTTATACAACTTGACATAGTTGAGTTGAGAGCTTGAAGCTTTGATCATGCTGTTCATGTCAAAGACATTAAAGTGTTTAGCGTCACTTTAAAGAAAATCGATATCTTCTTGAATTTTGAATCAATCTCGTCTTCTAGTTCAAACTCTGATGAGTCAAAATCGCGTCACACGACTTTAACTATTCATTCAAAGAACAGTTCAACTCTTGCTCAGTTTTCATCTCACTCTCAAGATAGTATGTATGATAAGAATCATTGTCTGAATTTTCATCAAATGAAAAAGAAATTTCATTTGACTGCATTCACGACATAAGAAGATCTTGAAGTTTATTAACAAAGTAAGAACGTTGATTCAGTCACAATTTTATTATTCAGATATTTTAAGTTTCTAGATGTTTTTTTCAAGAAGAACATTGATATCTTGCCTTCACATTGAGCTCATGATCATGTCATACATCTTAAAGAAGATGCTCAATTTTCAGTTTTTGCTTTGTATGACATAAGTCGTGATGAAATTCTAGAACTTCATCGTTATCTGAATGAGAATCTGAGCAAAGATTTCATTCAAGTCAGTTGCTTTCAGACAATTATCTCTGTTCTCTTCATCAAGAAACTTGAAGAAGAACTTTACTTCTGCGTGAACTATTGAGATCTGAACGCTATCACAGTCAAGAATCAATATTCTCTGTCTTTGATCTCAGAAACGCTGAATCATCTAAGTCGAGCTAAAATCTTTATCAAGCTGAATATCATTTCTGCATTCAATCAATTTCAAATCAAAGAAGAAGATGAAGCTTTCATCATCTTTTGCACTCAATTTGAATTATTCAAGTATCTAGTCATGCTTTTCAATCTATGTAATGAGTCTGCCTCATTTCAGAAGTATATCAACAATATTCTTTGCAAACATTGTTAGAAATTTGTTTAGAATGAGTCAGATAGAAATGTCATTTAACTAGAAGATAAATGCTAAGAAAGAAAGATAGTTACAGAAAAGAAGCTGACTACATATGTATGTTTCTCAGTCGACGCTAGACTCAATAAAGACTAGTCAAGATGACGAAGCGAGAATAAATTTGACAAGACTAGAAGATTGAGTCTGACAAGACTAGAATCATGACATTACTTCTTCTCTTCAACAATTCATGTTTGCATGAATGTATTTTCTGCTTGACTTGATTGATTGCTCAATCATGATTTCACAGACTCAGATTTGTTAAATCGTGATTGATTGAATTGTTGATTAACATGATTTGTTTAAGTAATGAATATGAAAATCATCAATGATCTTCTGAGCGTTCATAAATTCGTCGTCATCAGCGTTGTATCAATTGAGATCATTATCATAGTCATTTCATTTGACTTTATACTGAAGTCATCTTTGATATCAACGAAAATTCAATATATCATTGATTTCTCACTCGTCTTCATCGTTTATCACTATTGAATCTGAGAATTCATTCTTTTGATCAGACAAGAAGTTGTCGACGACAGAGCGAAGCAAATCAGAATGAAATACATCATGAACATGTATAAACTTTGATAATTTCAGTTTATATGAAGAGTTGATGAGATCTAAATTGATGAAAGAATTGAGCATTTTATCATTTAGCTTCTTGAAAGATTTCGCTGTAATGATGTTTCTTTCATTCAGAAACATCTTTGATTCAATCTTGTAATCAACTTCTTTTCTATACTTATTGACTTATTTCATCATTTGTTTTCGTGTTTTGACTAGTGACTTGCGAGCAAACTTCAATGTTTTGTTCATATGTTCAAATATATTCTTGACTTTAGTCATCTGCAAGCGTTCACGAAAACTTTTATATTCGCTGACATTGAGTTCAAAGCTCATATGAGAATGAAAGTCTTTGTTTAGAAAGAAAGAAATTAAGAAGATGACTGAGAACAGAGCATTATTGTTGATGAACTCGATCATGAGTAGTAGCTTAGCTCAGTCATTCTGCATGTATAAACAGAAGAATCAAAGATATCTTTTGACGTTCTGATTAACTTGTTCACTTTGATCATCAATCTGAAGATGATAGACTGTGAAGAGTTGAAAATTAATGTCTAGTCTTTTGCAAAGCGACTTTCATAAAATGAAGATAAATTGAGAGTCTTGATTTGAAACAATGAAATCAAGTAAATCATGTATTCAATATATTCACTGAAGCATTAGCTCAGCTGTTTTTTCTGCTGTGATTCTCTTGTCATCAGTGAAGCAAGAAATATAATGTTGTTTCTTTGTCAATCTACATATCACTGTTAGTATGATGTTTTTATCTTTTGAAAAAGATAAGTCAATGATGAAATTCATGACTATGTTCTTTTATTGCTGTTCAAGTATGAGTAGAGAATGTAGTAGTTCATTAAATTTATCTTGAAAAGTCTTTGATTGCTGATAAATGTAGCAGTTTCAAATATATTGATTTATTGTCTTTTGCATTGAAGATCAATAGTAGTATCTTCTTATGATCTTCATCGTTCTGAGAATTTCGAAATAATCAATAGAAGATTGATCATGAACTTTTTGAATTAACTTCATTTGAAGATGCTCATTGAAGAGAACTCATAGAAAAGCATCTCAATATAGTATTTCGTTCTGAACTCAACAATCTCTTAATTTAATATCTTTGTATTGAGCTTCATCTTTTAATATTGCTTCACGAAGTAACGTATAATTCTCGTTAATCTCATTAGTCTCAAAAATCTGTTTATAGATTGATTCACTGATGTTCTTCTTTAAATCAACAATTTTCATTTAATTCAAAGTCAGAATAGTGATTCATTGATAGCAAATATGCTCATCTTCTGAACTTCTAGAAACTGAATCAACTTGATGAGTCAATGCATCAACTTTGATGTTTTATTTACCTGAGCAATACATGATTTTGAAGTTGAAATCAATGAGCTTTTGTACTCAACGCATTTAACATTTACTTAGCTCTTTATCTTTCATTAATGATGTTAAAGCTTGATGATCAGTGAACATCTTTATAAATAGCTCAGTCAATTTCAGCTCAGATCATCAATGCTTGAAGACACAAATGATTGCTAGTAGTTTCTTGTCATAGATTTCGTAATTGCACTCAGCGAGACTCAGATTCTTGCTGTAGTAGATCATTGAATGCAATGTTTCTTCATCATCATATTGAGAAAGTATGTCATCATTGATGTAGTCAAATGAGTCTATTTCAAGAATAGTCTTTTTATTCTGATCAAAATGACAAAGAATAAAGACTTCAGTCATTCATTTCTTCATATGATTAAAGATTGTTTGACAAGCTTGATCTCATTCAAATATCATTTCTTTTTGAGTTAGTTGAATCAGAGAATGAACAATTTTCAAAAAGTTCTTTATAAAACGTTGATAGAAATTGCAAAAGTTAACGAAGAACTGCATCTGAGTGAGATTTGTAGAGATAGATCATTCAACTACTGCTTATACTTTTCTGAGATTCATCTTTAGTTCTTCAATGAATAGCAATAGTCTCAGAAAGAAAATCTTCTGAACATGAAACTTGCATTTGTTTATATTCATCTGAAGATCAGTCTCTTATAGTTTATGTAGAACTAATCATACGTGTCGTTTATGTTTCTTCAGTGTTTTGCTGTAAATGATAATGTCATCTAGATAAATCTGACAAAACTGATGAAGATAGTCAAATAGCACGTCGTTTATATAGTGTTGATAGAAAGTCAAGTCGTTGATTAATTTGAAAAACATCACGTGATATTTGTAGAAATCAAAAGAGATGATAAAGATAGTTAAATCTTTACTGCTTGAATGCATACGCAGTTTGTTGAAGATGACAATGATGTTCAATCAAATAAAATATCTGCTATCTTGTATACGAGCGAGAGTCTTATCTATTAATGACAAAAAGTAGTGATTTCGTTTGATCAAAGCATTGAGCTTTCTGTAATCAACGCAGAAACGCAAGCTATCATCTTTCTTTTCAATGAATAGTATGAGTGAAGCATATGAAGCTGAGCTAAAAGATATAAAGTCTTTATTCAAATGTTTAATCAGGTAATTCTTCATATTTTGAAGCTTGTAATCAAACATATGATAGAGATGAATTCAAGAAGATGTTTTCTCATCAATCAACTTTATTTTATGATCATAGAGATGATGAGAGAATAGTTGATCAGTCATCGCTCAATCAAACACGTCTAGATAGTCATGATATTTCAAAGAAAGCTTAGCTTTGACTTCTTTCAAGATCTTTTCATGTGAAAGCTCTTGTAGATTTACGTCTTCTGATTTATTTCTAGCTGTTTTTAGAAGTCAATTAATTTTCGTGATGATGATCATGAAAGTAGTCACATTCGACCGTTTAACTAGTAATTTATATGCTGAAATCTCTATCATTGCTATGTTCATTGAATTGATAGACGAAGCGAAGTTGATTAAATTAGATGATTTCATGATTTTACTGAATAAAGCTGACTTCTCGCTGAGTTGAGTGACAACAGAAGAGATAGATCTTTTTAGTATTTGAGTAAAAGTCAAACTCTTCTGCTTCGTGATTGTCTTGTTGCTTGAGAGTAGAACAATCTTTTTCTGACTAGAAGTGAAATTCGAAAATTGAAGAAAATTGATTCGCATATTAATTACTAGATTGATTTTGTTCATTCATGTTTTTTCAAGAATCATTTGATGTTGATTTAATCAAGTGATCAACATAGAAGCTGTGTCAATCATATGATCTTGAACAGTCAAATTCAAATAAATGACATGAATAATGAGTTTCTTAGCATAATGATCGTCGAATTCTTGAATTGACTTCGCTTTGATTAAAGTCAGAAACTCAATTTGCAAATGATCATAAACATTCTGCGCGATTAATTCATCAATAAATGAATAGTCAGCTGCTTCAGTGTCAATCAATGACTTTAATGAGTAACTAATTTCATTGCTAGATAGTACACATTCAGTAGTCAAAGATTTCGAAGCAAAAAGATCATCTGAGCTGCTCATTATTGAAGAAATTAACACATCTTTCATCACGTCTTTGATAAAAGTCACTAGTTTTTTGTCTCATTCTTCGATTTCTCTGTAAATAATTTCTTCTCTTCTTTCAACATAATGATCTCATTAAGACGAGAAATGAATGCATGAGATGTTGAAGTACTAGTCTTCAGCTGAAAGCAGTTCTTTGAAAGATGATTCATTACTTTGCAGTTAAAGCAGATGATTGACATTCTTGATCATTCAGATTTGAGAGTGAAAAAAGTAGCAAGTTGAACATAACTAGTAGTTGAGACTGATGTTGACGAAGAAACAAAACGTTTTTTCGAAGCTGCTATTGATTTGACTGTTCATTGCTCATCACGTAGCTGATAATTGACTCATTGTTTATTATTCACATCTTGAAGAAAAATCTTGAGCTTATCAAGTGAGCTAAACTTTATGAGGCAAACTGACAACATGTTCTGAAGATGATTGTTGATTTTATTCTGAATGTTGTTCATCAGAGTGATATTGTCGTAGTTCAGAAAGCTGAATATTCTAGTGAATTTTAAATAGAAAGAGCTGAAAGACTTGTTGAGCTACTTCAGAGCAACATATTCATAATGACACTTTTGAATCAGATTCTGATCTTTGTAAATTTCTTTCAGATGTTTCAGTAACTCTGATAGTGATTGATAGAATGAGAAAGCATTAACATGATACTTTGCATAGATTTGCTGATCAGCATCATCTTCTAGTCTGAAAATCACATAAACAATACAAATCTTTTCAGTAGAATAATGATTCATGTTGACATTGAGCTTGTCAGTGTTGAAATCGTGTCTAAATCATTCAATCAAAGAGACTTGAGACTGATATGTATGTATTGCTCTTTAGAGATAACTATAACAAGACATTAAGAATACAGAAGAGAAAGAGTGCAAGCTCTTTTATAAATAATAACTTAAGACTGCGCTAGACTCAATACAGATGTGATGTAATATGTCAGATGTGTTTGTTTAAAAGAATGATGAAAGAGATGAATGAAGAAAGTGCTGAACAATGAGAAGAAATGCTGAGAATGACTCAAAGAGTTCAATAAAGATACGCTAGATTCAAACTAGACATAGCATCATCTGAATTTTGATCGATTCAGACATGTTTGTAACATTACTTCTTTCTTTGAACATTCATGTTTGCATGAATAGAAAAGAAATAAAAGCAAAAAATTTATCGTGTTTTCAATTTAGTGCAACTTATTTGAGTATAGCTTGTGAAATTCATTCAGAACTTTCTTCAAGTCATTGAATTTTTCTTTATCAACATAGTATCATTTGTCATCACAATTTATCTCAATTCATTTAATCTTGTATTGTAGTCTTTCTCTATATCGTCTGAAGTTCAATATATTGTCTACTTCTTAATGCTCTTCATTCTTTTCAATGATCATCAATCTAAAAAGCTCAGAATGTTGTTTCAATAAAGAGTTGTTTGATGAAGATCATAAATACTTTGAACTGAACACTGAATGTATATGCTTCATGCTTCTAGATAGCTGAAAACGATAGAAGATTTCAACTTTGACTGTGATTGAATAGAAGTTGAGCTGCTTGTCTTTTAAATCTTTGCATGATCTAGTGATTTTGATGTTTTTGAAGACTAATTAAACTTGATCATCTACTTCATAAATGACGTCTCATTTATGCTTGTTCATCTGAGCTTCAGTGATCTGCTTGATCTTTTTCAATTGTTGATGATCAAAGATAAGAAGTTCGCTCATTTGAGTGACAATGTCATCGATCTTTCTAGTCTCAATATGTTGACAAGTTGTTTTGTAATCAGTCGTATCTGAATTGAAACTCATTCGAGAATGAAAGTCTTTATTGAAGTAAAAAAAGATCATCAAGATAATCAAGAATGTATTAAAATTATCACTGAATTTCATCATTGAAAGTCATTTAACTCAGTCATTCTGCATGTAATTGCAGTAAATTCAAAGTTTATGTTCAACATCTTGATTAACTCATTCTGACTGATCATTGATTTCTGAATGATAAATTGTTAATAGATTGACTTTGATCTTCAGTTGTTTACAAAAACTTTGTCACATGATCAATATGAACTGAAAGTCTCTATTTAAAACGATAGAACTGAGTAGATCATGAAGTTAATAGACGTTTCATAGCATGATTCATACTGTTTCTTCGATTGAGATGTCATCATCTTCTCAATGATAGAAAACATAGTGATGTTCTTTGAAGAGACAACATATGATCATGCAAATGACGTTATAATTTTTCGATAGAGATAGCTCAGTGATAAAGTTCATAGCTATATTTTGTCAACGCTGCTGAGAAATCAATAGAGACTGAAGCAAATCATTTGTATCATTTTAAGATGCTTTGCTTCGCTGATAAACATGACAGTTTTGAATGTATTGTTGAATAGTTGCTTGATAATCTGATCAATAGTAGAAGCGTTGAACTAGATCAATCATTCATTTAATGTCAGAATGCAAGATTAATAATTGATCATGAATTTTTTGAAGCAATTTCATATGCATTTGTTTTAACATTCATAGTAGACTTTTTTTAAATAGAACGTTGTCAATGATTTGATAGTTCTTTAGCTTCATGTCATGAAGCTTCAGTTCGCTTTTGTTCATAGCTTGTCAATACTCATTGCATAGTTCATTCTTCTGATTAACTAGATGTACATGTTAATAGAGATTAGTCTTGTATTCAGATTCGATTTCAAACTTAATTGATAAAACGTTTATTCAATTCAAGATCAGTATAGTCTGAAAATGATCATTTATGTCTTTAACTGATTCAAAACTATTAATCATCAACATTTTAGTTAAAGCATTGACTTTGATGTTTATTTTGTTTGATTGAAAGATAATTTGAAAGTTAAACTTTAATAAAATATTCAGGTAGTTTGCTTGTCATCAAGTCAGCTGTTTATTTTTCATAAAGATTTTCAAAGTCTGATGATCAGTAAACATCTGAATAAATAGCTCAGTATCTTCTAGTTCAAGTCATCAATGTTCAAAGCATTGAATAATAGTTAGCAATTTCTTGTCATAGATGTGATAATTGCATTCAGCTGAAACCATGCTCTTGCTATAGAAGACTATCGAATGAAGCACATTCTCATCATCATACTGAGATAGTATGTTGTCTTTTACATAGTTGAATGCATTGATTTTCAAAATAGCTTGATGTTTGACATCAAAATGACGTAGAACTGAGATCGAGCTGATCTGCTTCTTTAAATTATCAAAGACTTCAATGCAGACTTCATTTCAAACAAAAGACGTGTTTTTTTTAAGTCAGCTGAGTGAATGACTTGACTAGTTTCAAAAAGTTCTTGATGAAGCATTAATAGAAATTGATGAAGTCAATGAAGTCTTGTATCTCTTTTAAATTAGTAGATGTAACTCAATTAACTATAGCTTTCACTTTGATAGAGTTCATGCAAAGATTTTGTTCTGATACTATGATCTTTAAGAAGACTGTTTCTTCTACATTAAATTCGCACTTTTGAATATTTATTTGCAAATCAACGTCTCGTAGATGATCTAGTATCATCTTGACATGTTGTTTATGCTTCTTTTAAGTCTTGCTGTATATGAGAATGTTGTTTAAATAAGCTTGACAGAAGTCATTTAGAAAGTCTCATAAAACATCATTCATATATTGCTGAAACAAGATCAAATCGTTTGTTAATTCAAATGATAAAACCTTTGATTTGTATGCTTTTAGAGCAATAATAAAGATCGTATAGTTTTCACTATCGAGATGCATACGAAGTTTGTTGAAAGTGAAAATTATATTCAGTTGAATCAGATGTTTGCAGTCAACGATTTTGTTAATCATCTCATCTATGAGCAATAAAGAGTAGCGATTTCTTTTGATAATGACATTGAGCTTTTGATAGTTGATACAGAAGCAAAGATCATCATTGATCTTCAAAGTGAATAGAACGAGTGAGAAATATGAGATCTTGCTAGAAGTAATAAAATTCTTTGACAGATTTTCGTTCAGATATTCTTTGATCTTCTGAAGCTTGTAGAGTGACATTTGATAAGCTCGACATTTAGAAGAAGTGACATTGTTAGTGAGCTCTATCTTATGATCATATGAATGATGAGATGATAGCTTATTGACTTGAGCTCGATCAAACACGTCAAGAAAATTCTGATATTTCGAAGATAGCTTGACTTTGATGTCTTCTAGATTTTGAGCTGATGCATCGATGAAAGCGACATCTAGAACGTTCAGTTCGCATTGAG
>JAABUS010004921.1_pt1 | contig 18401 bp, 21 predicted proteins | sample 5560161 | NCBI WGS metagenome assembly JAABUS01 (sample SAMN10711885, study PRJNA513376) | rock metagenome | isolation source: Antarctica rocks | place: Antarctica: Victoria Land, Trio Nunatak nord | collected 2016-01-04 | reverse complement strand
GCGCCGCTGAGGGCCGACTCTCCCTCCTCGTGCTTCTTGCGCAACCGATTGACCAGCTCGGCCCGCAGGATGTCGATCTTTCCGTGCAGGATCCGGCGCTGGTAGGAGACCTCCTGCTCTTCCTCGGTGAACTGCTGTATGAGCTGCTTGAGCTCGACGTCGGAGAGGGCCCCCAGATCAGGGAAGGTGTCCATCGGGCGGCGGTCCTTTCGAAGGGAGAGGCCGAGTATAGACTCAAACGTCAAGCTCAGCTTGAGGCTTTCGTGAAGCGCAGGCCATCCTGCACGTAGATCGCCGTGGCCCACAGAGTGAGGGCCAGGCCCAGGTACAGGGAGGCGTCGGCCACCCAGGTATCGACCAGCAGCGTCAGGAAGATCGCCAACATGATCGGCCACACGGCCCAGCGCCCGACCATGTTGATCTTGAGGTCCATGCCCTTGCGCATGCCGAACTGGCTCAGGATGAGCATGAACAGCTCGCGGCCGGCCAGCACGGCCAGGGCCCAGCGGGGCAGCAGCTCGAAGTTCCAGCACACGACCACCCCGCACAGGACCAGCGCCCGGTCGGTGAGGGGGTCCAGCAGCGAGCCCAGCCGGCTGTACTGGCCGGTAAGGCGGGCGGCCAGGCCGTCGAGCTGGTCTCCCCATGCGATGGCGAAGTAGAGGAGCGCGGCAGAGGTGTCGCGCCCGTCGCCGGAGCCCAGGGCGAGCACCAGGAAGACCGGAAGCAGCGCCAGGCGGACGTAGGAGACCGCGTTGGGAATCGTCCACGGGCGCAGCGGCTCCCCCTTGCGCGTCTCGGGGGGCGGACCGCCGGAGCGGTCCATTCCCGAAAGGCGCTTGAAGCCTCCTAGGGCAGAGCGCGCCACAGCTCCGCCGCCGCGGTGGCGACTCCCCGGATGGCTTGCGACCGATCCGACTTCCCCGTCGAATCGGTAAGGGCCAGCGCGTGCTTGACCCGCCCGCGTCTCACCTGCGCCTCGACCTCTCCGGCCTGCAGCCCCTTTCGTCCTACCGTCAGGCGCAGCGGGCAGCCCAGCAGCTCGGCGTCGGCGAACTTCTCGCCGGGGCTGGCGTCGCGGTCGTCGTAGAGCACATCGAGTCCTTCGCGGCAGAGGTCCTCGTAGATGCCCTCGGCCACGTCGCGGGCCTCCTCGCCCTCCTTGCCGAGGGTGACCACCTCGATGTCGAACGGGGCCAGGGAGCGGGGCCAGGAGATGCCCTGCTCGTCGGCGAACTGCTCCACCGCGGCAGCCACGATCCGGGCCGGACCGATGCCGTAGGAGCCCATCCAGACGAGCTGCTCGTCGCCGGAGGCGTCCAGGTAGGTGGCGCCCAGCGGCTCGGAGAAGCGGGTGCCCAGCTTGAAGATGTTGCCCACCTCGATCGCCGGCTCGAGCCTGATCGTGGCCCCGCTGGGGCAGGTGTCCCCCGCCTCGACCGATCGCACATCGGCGTAGTCGGCGCTGAAGTCGCGGCCCGGCTGCACGCCGCGCAGGTGACGGTCGGCCTCGTTGGCCCCGGCCACCAGCCCGCCGAGGCCGCGCAGGGCCTCGTCGGCGAGCACCGGCGCCTTGGACCCCACGGGCCCGATGAACCCGGCGGGGGCGCCGAAGCGGTCTCCGACCTCCTGCTCGGTGGCGGCCCGGGCCGGCCTTCCGAGGGCGTTGGCCAGCTTGATCTCGTTCAGACGGTGGTCGCCGCGCACCACCACCAGCAGCGGCTCGCCCGTGGCCCCTTCGGTGTCGTCGCCGACGATCACCGGCAGGGCCTTGATCAGCGCACCGGCGGGCACGCCGAGGGAGTCGGTCACCTGCCCGACGGTCCTGGCCCCCGGGGTGTCGACGGGCTCCGGGGCCGGCAGGCCCTCGGGTAGCCCTTCGACTTGCTGCGCGGTGGCGCTGGCCACCTCCACGTTGGCAGCATACCCCGCGCCGGAGAGCGCCACCTCGTTCTCCCCCGCCCCGCAGGGCGCCATGTACTCGTGGGCGCCGAAGCCGCCCATCATCCCGACGTCGGACTCCACCCGGTACCACTCCAGGCCCGAGCGGTCGAGGATCTTGTCGTAGGCGCCCGCCTGCAGCTCATAGGAGGCGTCCAGCCCGTCGCGATCGCGGTCGAAGGAGTAGGCGTCCTTCATGATGAACTCGCGCGTGCGCAGCACTCCGGCGCGCGGTCGGGGCTCGTCGCGCTCCTTGGTCTGGAAGTGGTAGGCCATCAGGGGCAGGTCGCGGTAGGAGCGCACGATGGCGGCGATGTGCTGGGTCAGCGCCTCCTCGTGGGTCATGGCCAGCACCAGCTCGGCTCCACGGCGATCCTGGAGCTTGAACAGCTCGTCGATCGCGTAGCGGCCGCTGCGCTGCCACAGCTCGGCGGGCTGCAGCACCGGCATCAGCATCTCCAGCGTGCCAATCGCGTCCATCTCCTCGCGGATGATCTGCTCGGCCCTGCGGTGGGCTCGCCAGCCCGCGGGCAACCAGGTCCACATGCCCGCGCCCAGCTGGCGGATCAGCCCCGCCCGCACCATCAGGCGGTGCGAGACCGCATCCGCATCGGCCGGGGCCTCCTTCTCGGTGGGCAGGAGGTAGCGGGTGAGGCGCGTCATGGGTGGGGCAGTGTAATTGCGGCGGCGCGCCCACCACCAAGGCGGGCGGGCTTCGTCGTCACAGTGCCGGCTCGGTCGCCGGCGGGTGCATCAGACCGGCTAGTCGGAGCCGCTGAACACTTCCCACAAGTCGATCCACACGACGAAGACCGGTATCGCGCACACGCTGCCCGCGATCACCGGTGCGATCCAGCGCTTGGCCGCGGTCCTGGCGTAGGCGAGTCCAGAGCCGCCGGCTACGACCAGCGCGCCTATTCCCAGCGCACCGAGAATGGTGAGAGAGCGACGCTCGTATCCAGCCAGCCCGGGGTTCGGATCGTAGTCGGCAGCGAGAGCGTCGACCAATTCATAGGTCCATAGCGCAGCGAAGACCAGCGCCCCTGCCGCCATGCCAGCGAGGAAGCTCCGCAGGATCATGCGCTGGCTGCTGGGGCTCACGAGCAGTCGGTGTCGGCTGGCATCTCGGGTTCAGCCGCCCAGCGTCTCAGGCGCGGGTGAAGCGCCGGCCCGCGGTGGGCGAGGCTTCCTCGTCCAACCGCTCCCCCTTCTTCACCGCTCGCCGCTCGGAACCGCCGTTGGCCGGGGCCATCGGCAGCTCGGTGCCGGTGTTCATGGCCTCGGCGGTGGCCGCCTTGGCCTCCAGCGCGGCCAGGCGCTCGGGGGTCAGCTCCCCGGCGTTCTCCTCCTCGATCCGCTCCAGCCACTGGGCGCCCTCGGCGGCCTTGTCCTCCTCGAAGGTCACCTTTCCCGCGTCGATCGACTTGTCGATCTCGGCGAACAGCTCGTCGACGAGGTCATTTTGGGGCACCTTTCGCAGCGGCTTGCCGTGGGCGAAGATCAGCCCTTCGTTCTTGGCCCCGGTGATGCCGAAGTCGGCGTGCGCGGCCTCGCCCAGCCCGTTGACCGCACAGCCCAGCACCGCCACCTCGATCGCGTCCTCATACGACTCCAGCCGGGTCTCGATGTCCTGGACCACCGAGTCCATGTCGAACTGCAGCCGCCCGCAGGTGGGGCAGGCGATCAGCACCGGGCCCCTCTCGCGCAGCTTGAGCGCCTTGAGGATCTCCCAGGCCACCTTGACCTCCTCCTCCGCGTGGAAGGTGGAGAGCGAGATTCGCACGGTGTCGCCGATGCCGTCGGCCAGCAGCGTGCCCAGGCCGACCGCGGACTTCAGCGAGCCGGTCCACTTGGTGCCGGCCTCGGTGATGCCGAGGTGCAGCGGGTAGTCGATCTTGTCCGACAGCAGCCGGTTGGAGGCGATGGTGTTGGGCACGCTGGTGGACTTGATCGAGACCTTGAAATCCTCGAACTCCAGCCGCTCCATCAGCTCCACGAACTCGACGGCCGCACAGACCAGAGCCTCGACCGAGCTCTCGCGCTCCAGTTCGTGCAGGTGCTTGGGCAGCGAGCCGGAGTTCACGCCGATGCGCAGGGGCACGCCGGCGGCCTTGGCCCGGTCGGCGACCTCGGCCACCTTGTCGGGTCCGCCGATGTTGCCGGGGTTCAGCCGGATGCAGTGCGCGCCGGCGTCGATCGCCTTGAGCGCGAGGGTGTGGTTGAAGTGGATGTCGGCGATGACCGGAATCGGGGACACCGCGACCAGCCGACCCAGCGCCTCGACGTCCTTCTCGCGTGGCACGGCGCAGCGGACCACGTCTCCACCGGCGTCGGCGATTGCGTTGATCTGCCTCAGCGTCGCCTCGTAGTCCGCGGTCTCGGTCTTGGTCATCGACTGCACCACGACCGGTGCGCCGCCGCCGATCTTCACGCCGCCGACGTCGATCTGTCGCTTGGAGGCCATTGCGTCGAGGATATAGGGCCCCCGAGCGGACCCCGCGACCCGGCGTCTCGCGGCCGCTACAGGTCCCCGAGCCTCTTGGCGAACACCGTCCGCTTGCCCGGCAGCTCGGTGGGCGACCACAGCGCGCCCTCTGAGAAGTACAGCCCCTCGGGGGTGTTTCCCCAGGGCCTGTCCTTCGCGCGCCGGCGCGGCTTGCCGGAGTACAGCCGGCCGGTCGCGCCCTGGGAGGAGGAGACGAACACGCGCCCCTTGCGCGTGGCCACCCCTTGGAGCTGGTCGTACCGTGTGGCGTAGGCCTGCGTGGCCCTCCCCCGCGCCAGGCGGTTGGTCTTTGGACTGAGCCGCCAGCGCACGATCCTCGTGGTGCCACTCGTCCGGTACTCGCCGGCGACCAGGGCGGGCCTGTTCGGGTTCGAGCGATCGAGCGATGCGGCGGAGTAGATGAACGGCGCGCCCACCGACCTGTACCGGCCCACCTGGGGAAGCAGGTACCGGTAGTCATCGGCCATGCCGAGGCGGCCGTCGGGCACGCGCAGGATCCGTGAAGTGTCGAACACGCGGAATCCGTTGTCGCTGTCGGCCACGTACATGTATCTGCCGGCCCAGGCGATTCCCCCGGCGTGGATCGGCACCCGGTTGAAGCTCGTGCCCCCGGCGGGCTCGGCGAGCAGGGCGAAGCGATAGCGCTGCTTGCCCGGGCCGACGAAGGCGATCCGCACGTCCACGTCCTTGTCGTTCTCCTTGCGGTACCAGCTCACCGCCTGGATCCCGTCGCGGCCCGTCATGCCCTGCGGGTACCAGTAGTCGACGTCGTTGTCGCCGTCCTCCCAGGAGTAGCCGAACGCGCTGCCCGGAGCGGCATCGCCGGCGCGCAGCCCCTGCGTGCTGCGGTTGAGGTCACCCATCAGGCCCTTCAGGCCTACGCGCGGATACGCCTGCTGGAGCTGGCGCACGCGCTTGTAGGCATCCTTGCCGAAACCCTGCTTCTGGAGCTGGAAGCGCTCCGAGCCGACTGGCTTGAACGTCTCGGCCTGAGCCGCTGAGGCAGACACGGCGACCAGCGTGAGGGAGGCGGCGAGCGCACAGAGCTTGGTGGTCATGTCAGCCGAACCCGGGCGCCGGTGGATCGTTGCGCTCCCAGCTCTTCCGGGCGACCCCGCAAACGCTGTACGAGCAGGCGCACGCTTGGCGCCGCAGCGCTCGTAGGTCCCCGCGGCTCGCCGATCCAGGCTGATGAGCTCAGCTGCGGCGGCACGAGCCGTCAGCGCGATCAAGCCGTCGTACACAGCGCCGTCAGCCTGGAACCCGTCGTCAGGGCACCGCGTGCGCCTCCCGCAATACCCAGCGCGCTCAACTCGTCGGGGGCACCGGCCTCCAGCGCCGTGTGGGCCGTCAGCCTGGAATCCGTCGTCAGGGCGGCGCGTGCGACCTCATGAAGCTCGTGCCACGCACCAAAGGTCGCGACCGCCACCGACGTGTCGAGTGCGATCACCGGCGCACGCGGTCGAGCGTGTCGCGTACGGCCTCCGCCGTAAGGGTGGGCATCTCCCGATCGGTGACGGCGACGACGCGACCTCCGTGCTCGTCCAGGCGCATGGGAGTGCTCGGCACGTCGATCTCGATACGACGCTTAACTGGGTCTCCGGTCGTTTGTGTGGATCGGCTGACGCCTGAATCGGTGGGGCGTGCAGGGCTTTTGCTCCTCGCTGCCCCGGCCCATCGATGGTAATCCGCATGGCAGAAATCTATCCAGGGCGCGGTGGCCCTGGGGCCACTGGCGAAACGGCCCGGCCGGCCGGGCCGTTTCGCCGCCCCGGCTCCCTACTCGCTCGACTCGTACTTGAACGAGATCGCCAGCCGCACGCGGTAGTTGCTCACACCGCCGTTCTCGATCGCCAGATCCTGCCTGACCACCTCGGCGACCCGCAGGTCGCGCACTCTCGTTGCGGCGGTCTCGACCGCGTTGCGCGCGGCCTGCTCCCATGATTCGCTGCTGATCCCGATGATCTCGGTGACCCGGTAGACGCTGTCAGCCATCTGCTCTCCTTCGCTTTCGTCGCTCTTGTCGGTTAGGGACCCTACCCCGCACATGGCCGATGCCTACTTCGCGTACAGCTCTTCGGTCTCCTCGCCGGCCGACCCTACCTGACCTGGAAGCCCTCGCCGGTCAGGCGCCCTATGTCGTTGGTCAGGCCCAGAATGAACAGGCCGATCACGAGGATGAAGCCCACCACTCCGGCCCGCTCCATCACCGCGAGCGACACCGGGCGGCGCCGGATCTTCTCGACGACGGCCCAGAAGATGTGGCCGCCATCGAGGGGCAGGAACGGGAACAGGTTCACGATGGCCAGGGACAGGGAGACGATCGCCAGCAGGGAGACCGCGTCGGCCACGTCGGACTTGATCGTGTCGCTGGCCACCTTGCTCACGCCCACCACCCCGGAGATCTCCTTGCGCTGCTCGGCGTTGAAGATCCGGGCCGGCAGGGCAGCTGTCTGCTTGGTGATGAACCAGAACGCGTTGACCGACGAGGTGAAGGCCTTGCCGGGGGAGAGCGCCTCGCGTGGTCCGGGAGCGTAGGCGAAGCCGAGCCGGGTTCGCTTGGCGGCCGGGTCGTAGATGGGCCGGGCGCTGACCTTCACCGTCTGCCCGTCGCGCTCGACCAACAACCGGGCGGGGCGCGCAGACTTGCATCCCTTGGTCGGCGGCCGCGCGGCGCACTTGTGGCTCGCGATCCGGCGCGAGATCCGCCCGGCCCCGCCGCGGACACCGTCGACCGAGACCACCCTGTCGCCGGTCTTCAGGACCGATGCCGCCGGATAGCGCTTCTCGATCTCCCCCACCTTGGTCGTCGCGGTCGTCTGGCCGATCGCGGCGAAGAAGACGAACAGCAGGACCAGCGCGAGGACGAGGTTGACCAGCGGTCCCGCGGCGATCACCGCTATCCGCTTCCACACCGGCTGGGCGTGGTAGGCCCTGTCGCGCACCTCCTCCGGAAGCTCCTCGTCCGGGTTCATCCCGCTGATCTTCACGTAGCCCCCCGCGGGGATCGCCCCGATGGCGTACTCGGTCTCGCCGATCTTCTTGGACACCAGCGTGGGTGGGAAGAACAGCGAGAACTTCTCCACGCGCATGCCCACCAGCTTGGCCACGGAGAAGTGGCCCAGCTCGTGCAGGATCACCAGCAGCATGAAGCCGAAGATCACCAGGAGCCAGCTCACGACGGCCGCGCTCCCGCCGTGGTGCTCAGCCCGGCGAGGGCCTCCCCGGCGACCTCACGCGCGTGGTCGTCCACCGTGTAGAGGTCCGAGAAATGGCCTACGGGCGCCACCGGCACCGACTCCAGGACCCTCTCGATCACCCGGGCTATGCCCTTAAACGACAGTCGCTCGTCCAAGAAGGCCTGCACGGCCACCTCGTTGGCGGCGTTGAGCACGCACGGCGCGGTGCCCCCCGCCTCTCCCGCCTCGCGGGCGAGGCGCAGGCAGACGAAGGTGTCGGGGTCGGGGGCCTCGAACGTAAGCTGCCCCAGCGCGGCCAGGTCGAGCCGCTTCACCGGCACGTCCTCCCGATCGGGGTAGTGCAGCGCGTAGGAGATCGGCACTCGCATGTCGGGATAGCCGAGGTGGGCCAGCGAGGCGCCGTCGCCCAGATGGATCAGGGAGTGGACGATCGACTGCGGATGAACCACCACGTCGATCCGGTCGTAGGAGAGCCCGAACAGGTGGTGGGCCTCGATCACCTCCAGGCCCTTGTTCATCAGGGTGGCCGAGTCGATGGTGACCTTGCCGCCCATGTCCCAGGTGGGATGCGCCAGGGCGTCGCGCGGGGTGATGTCCTCCAGGTCGGTCCGGCCGCGAAAGGGGCCGCCGGACGCCGTCAGCTGCAGGGAGTCGACCGCGCCGGGCGCCTCTCCGGCGAGCAGCTGGAACAGCGCCGAGTGCTCTGAGTCCACCGGCAGGATGCGCGAGTCGGTCGCCTCGGCCAGGGCCATGACCAGGTCGCCCCCGATCACGAGGCTCTCCTTGTTGGCCAGCGCCAGGTCGATTCCCTCCCCGAGCGCGGCGACGGTCGGTCCCAGGCCGGCCGATCCCACGAGGGCGTTCAGCACCAGGTCGCAATCCGATTCGACGATCAGCTCCACCAGCCCTTCGGCCCCGCCCAGCACCTCCCCGCCCGTCCACGCCGACGCCCGGCCGGCCGCATCGGGATCGGACAGCGCCACGCGGCCGACGCCGAAGGCTTCGGCCTGCTCGAGCACGAGGTCGGAGTTGGCCCGGGCGGCCAGGCCCACGACCTCCAGCGAATCGCTTCGCGAGACCACGTCGAGGGCCTGCGTGCCGATCGAGCCGGTGGAGCCGACGATCAGGATCCTGCGCATCCGCTGCAGTGTAGGAGGGCCGGACACGCCCCTGGATACGAACCGGGGCAGGGGGTCCTCGAGCTTCAGGCCTTCAGCCGTAGCCGAAGGCGAGCGCGGCGTAGTAGCCGACGACCACGGTGAAGAAGACCGCGTCGAGGCGATCGAGCACGCCCCCGTGCGGACCGAACAGCTTACCGGTGTCCTTGACCTCGAGGTCGCGCTTGATGGCCGATTCGAACAGATCTCCGATAGGGGCGGTCAACGCCACCAGGAAGCCGATGGCCACGGCGTCGAGCCCCGAGAGCCAGTCCTGGTAGAGCCCGGCCGCCCAGAACGCCAGCGTGCCGCCCAGCAGCCCCGCGACCAGTCCCTCGATCGTCTTGTTGGGCGAGATGTCTGGCGCCAGCGGCGTGCGCCCGAAGTACCGGCCCCCCAGATAGGCCGCGGTATCGCCGATGAACGTGCCCACCAGAACATCGATCAGGAGCCCGTCGCCGTGGGGGACCTGGCGCAACAGGACGGCGTGGGCCAGCGGCAGTCCTACCCACGCGACGCCGAAGATGGTGGCCGACACCCCCCACGCCAGGTTATCGAGCTTCTCGCGCACCAGCGCCAGGAGGAACACGGCGGGAAAGGCGGCCACGAGCCCGATCACCACCGCCGAGCGGTCCTCGTAGGTGGCCAGCATCACCATTGCGGCCATGGCGAGGAAGCCCGCCAGGTCTACAGGGCGCGCGCGTCGCATCAGGCCGTACAGCTCGCTCAGGGCCAGGACGCCGAGCGCGATCAGGCCCAGGGCGAGGATCAGGCCGCCGCTGGTGACGATGAAGACCGCGAAGACGCCCGCCGGGACGGCGACCAGGATCCGCGAGGCCAGATCCGACCGCGCACGGCGCTCGCGCCGCGCCGGCGCCTCACGCTCCCGCCGCCGCGGGGCTGAGCCGCGGGTGCCGCGCGCCGACACGGCTACCGGGCCCCGAACCGTCGCCGGCGCTGCGCGTACTCGTCCAGGGCGGCCTCGAAGGCGGCGGTGTCGAAGTCGGGCCACAGCTCGTCGCGGAAGACGAGCTCCGAGTAGGCGCACTGCCAGAGCAGGTAGTTGGAGATGCGCTGCTCGCCGCTGGTTCGGATGAGGAGGTCCGGGTCGTGCATGTCGGGGGCGTAGAGCAGGCGGCGAAAGTCGCCTTCGCCGCCCGAGGTGAACCTTCGCGCCGCATCGACGATCTCCGCCCTGCCGCCATAGTTGAAGGCCACGAACAGCGTGATGCGGGTGTTCCGGGCAGTCGTGCGCTCGGCCCACTCCATCCGCTCGCACAGCTCCTCGGACACGCCTTCGCGGCGGCCGATGAAGCGCATGCGCACGTCCTCGGCGTGCAGCTCGGGCGTCTCGCGGTCGATCCGCTCGCCGAACATCGCCATCAGGCCGCTGACCTCTTCGGCCGGGCGCGTCCAGTTCTCGGTGGAGAACGAGTACACGGTGAGCTCCTCGACGCCCAGGCGCGCGGCGTCGCGCAGGCGGGCCTTGACGACGTCGGCCCCCGCCTGGTGGCCGGCCAGAGGAGGCAGCCCCCGGTTCTGTGCCCACCGCCCGTTGCCGTCGGTGATGATGGCGACGTACCGCGGGACCGAGGCCTCTGGATCGGGCACGATGCCCGATCCAGCTGCGGCATCCTCTGGATCGGGCACGATGCCCGATCCAGCTGCGGCATCCCGTGGATCGGGCACGATGCCCGATCCAGCTGAGGCATCCCGTGCTACTGGGTCTCCCCCATGATCTCCTCCTCCTTGCCCGCGAGCAGGGAGTCGATGTCGGCCACGCGCAGGTCGGTCAGCTTCTGCAGCTCGGTCTCCGCGCGATGCTCGTCGTCGGAGCCGACCTCGCCCTCCTTCTTGAGCTCCCGCAGGTCCTGCATGGTGTCGCGGCGCACGTTGCGGATGGAGACCCGCCCCTGCTCTGCGATCCCGTGCACCACCCTGACGAGGTTGCGCCGGCGCTCCTCGGTCAGCTCGGGAATGGTCAGCCGGATCAGGTTGCCGTCGTTGGAGGGCGTGAGGCCCACGTCGGACTCCAGGATCGCCTTCTCGATCGCCCTGATCGAGGACTTGTCGTACGGGGTGATGGTGAGCAGCCGCGCCTCCGAGGCCGAAACGTTGGAGAGCTGCTTGAGCGGCGTGGTGGAGCCGTAGTAGTCCACCTCCACGCGGTCGAGCAGCTGCGGGGACGCCCTCCCGGTGCGCACCGTGGCGAACTCCGTGCGGGTGGCGTCCACGGACTTGGCCATCCGCTCGGCGGCCTCGTCCATGAACTCCCGGACGAGCTCGCTATCCACCTGTGGCCACCACCGTTCCCACCCTCTCGCCGGACACTATCCGCTCTATGTTGCGCTCGTCGTCCATGTTGAAGACGTATATGGGCAGGTCGTTGTCCATGCACAGCGACAGCGCCGTGGAGTCCATCACCTGAAGCTGTTGCTCCATCGCCTGACGGTGGGAGATGCGCTCGATGAATGTCGCGTCGGCCACCTTGCGCGGGTCCGCGGTATATACGCCCTCCACGCCGTTCTTGGCCATCAGGATGACCTCGGCGTGGATCTCCAGGGCCCTCAGGGCCGCGGCGGTGTCGGTGGTGAAGAACGGGTTGCCGGTGCCGGCGGCAAAGATCACCACGCGTCCCTTCTCGAGGTGGCGCATGGCCCGGCGGCGGATGTAGGGCTCGGCCACCTCGGAGATCTGCATGGCCGACATGACGCGGGTGTTGGCGCCCTGCTTCTCCAATGCGTCCTGGAAGGCGAGCGCGTTGAGCACCGTGGCCAGCATGCCCATGTAGTCGCCGGTGGCCCGGTCCATGCCGGCGGCCGCTCCGGACAGGCCGCGGTAGATGTTGCCGCCGCCCACCACCACGGAGGTCTCCACGCCCATGTCGGCCACCCGCTTGACCTGGGTCGCGATGGCCGCTATGCGCTCGGGGTCGGCCCCGTACTCGAGGCCGCCCATGAGGGCCTCGCCCGAGAGCTTGAGCAGCACCCGCTGGAACGCCGCCCCGCCCCCGCTGGACCGTTCTTGGAAAGCCACCCGGCTAGTCGCCGACCTTGAACCGGGCAAAGCGGCGCACCACCACGTTCTCGCCGGTGCTGGCCGACAGCGCCGCACGCATCTCCTCGAGCGTGCGGCCCTCGTGCTTGTCCTCGTTGATGTGGCGTTGATTGAGCAGCACGATCTGCTCGAGCCACTTGCGCATGCGCCCCTCGGCGATCTTCTCCTGCACCTCCTTTGCCTTGCCCTCACCGGCCGCCTGCTCCTTCAGGACCCTCATCTCGGCCTCGCGGGCATCCTCGGGCACATCCTCTTCGCTCACGTACTGAACGCTCGAGGCGGCCACGTGGGAGGCCACATCGCGCGCGAACTCGGTGAACTCGTCGTTGCGGGCCACGAAGTCGGTCTCGCAGTCAACCTCCACCAGCGCGCCCACCCTGTTGTTGTGGTGCACGTAGGAGACCACCACGCCTTCGCTGGCTGCCCGCTCGCCGCGCTTGGCCGCCTTGGCCTGCCCCTTGACGCGCAGGACCTCGATGGCCCTGTCCATGTCGCCGTCGGACTCCACCAGGGCGTTCTTGGAGTCCATCATCCCCGCGCCCGTGCGGTCCCGGAGCTCCTTCACCGTCTTTGCGGAGATAGTCGCTTCAGCCATGCTCAGGACTCCTCGTTGGGATCGAAGATCCGTTGCTCGGCGGGAACCGCGACCTCCGCTGGGGCAGCCTCCGGCACGCGCGTCCCGGCCGTGGCCTCGCTCGACTCCTCGGCCTCGCGACGAGCCTGCTCCTCGGCGTCTCGCCGGGCGGCCTCCTCGGCCTCGCGGCGGGCCTGCTCCTCGGCGTCTCGCCGGGCGGCCTGCTCGGCCTCGCGGCGGGAAGCCTCCTCCTCGGCGCGAAAGCGGCTGTTCTCCTCACCGACCACGTTGGAGATGGCCTCCACGATGACCTTGCAGGAGCGGATCGCGTCGTCGTTGCCCGGGATCACGTACTCCACAGGGTCGGGATCGCAGTTGGTGTCCACCAGCCCGATCACCGGGATGCGCAGCCGCGCGGCCTCGCGCAGGGCGATGACCTCGGTCTTCAGATCGACGACGAACATCGCGTCAGGCGCCCGCTGCATGTTGCGCACTCCACCCAGGTTGAACTCGAGCTTGTCGCGCTCCTTGATCGCCGTGATGCGCTCGCGCGTGGGCAGCAGCTCCATCGTGCCGTTCTCGGTCCACTCGGTCAGCTCGTGCAGGCGCTTGATCCGCAGGTTCACCGTCTGGAAGTTGGTGAGCAGGCCCCCCAGCCAGCGCTGGTGGACGTAGGGCATCCCGCAGGCTGTAGCGGCCTCGGCGATGGTGTCGCGGGCCTGCTTCTTGGTGCCCACGAAGAGGACGGTGCCTCCACGTCCGGCCACGTTGGCGACGAACTCCTGCGCGCGCTCGAGCAGCACCTCGGTGCGCTGCAGGTCGATGATGTGGATGCCGCTGCGCTCACCGAAGATGAAGCGGCGCATCTTGGGGTTCCAGCGGCGCGTCTGGTGGCCGAAGTGCACGCCGGCCTCCAACAGCTCTCTCAGTGATACGTGAGCCAACTGAATCGTTTCCTTTGATTGTGGGTGCGGATTCCGGCGGCGGTGACGCGGACCCGGACGCGTTCGTCCGGGCAGGCCCACGGTCGGCCCGTCGGGGTAGATGGGATGTCGCGAGAGGATACCTCTCGCGAATCCCGATGGCGTGCCACCGAATCGGCATCGTGCCGATTCGGCGAACGGCGTTGGCTGCCAGATGGCCGGTGGTCTGTGCCGAAACGAAAACGGGACGGCTTCCAAAGAAGCCGCCCCGCCTCGATATCAGTTCCCGTCTGGCCCTCCGGGAACTGGCTCCCGCCGGGCCGCATCGAGTGAACGACGCAGATCGGCGGGTGGTTTGGACTCGCACCGGATTTCTTCCCCCGTGATCGGATGACAAAACATCAGCACGTGCGCGTGCAGGAACTGGCGCGCAAGGCCAAGGCGACGACCCGAGGCGGCGCCCCCATAACGCGGGTCGCCGCAGACGGGATTGCCGATCGCCGCCATGTGCGCACGGATCTGGTGGGTGCGGCCCGTCTCCAGCCTGGCCTCGAGCAGCGTCGTGCGCCCAAGCGCCTCCAGCGTCTCGAAGTGGGTGACCGCGTGGCGGGCCCGGTCGGTGTTGGTGGAGACCGTGGTCCGCCGGAGGCGATCGCGCCCCAGGGGGGCCTCGATCGTCCCCGAGCGGGCGTCGGGGCGACCCTCCACCAGCGCCAGGTAGCGTCGATCCATCTCACGGCGCCTGATCATGCTCTGAAGCTCGGCGTGCGCGCGAGCGGACTTGGCCACCACCAGCAGCCCCGAGGTGTCGCGGTCCAGCCGGTGCACGATTCCCCGGCGGTCGGGATCGGTCCCTCCCCGTGCCCGGTCGGCCAGGGCCTGGGCCAGCGTCCCTTGGCGGTTGCCGGCCCCGGGGTGCACCACGACTCCGGCCGGCTTGTCCACAACCATCAGGTGGTCGTCCTCCACCACCACTCCGAAGGGCACGTCATCCGGGCTGGTCTCGGGCTCGGGGGGCGGGTCGGCCACCGCCACGTGCTCACCCGCCTGGACGCGGTGTGACTTGGCCCGCACAGCGCCGTCCACGCGCACCCGCCCGTCGGCGATCGCCCGCTGGGCCTCCCCCCGGGTAGCCGACAGCCCCCGCCCCACCAGGAACGCGTCGAGGCGCAGCCCGGCATCGCGATCGTCGGCGAGCGCCGTCACTTCCGGGCCGCCGGCCCCTCCATCACGTAGAGCAGCGCGAGCACCCCGATCACGATCGAGGAGTCGGCGAGGTTGAACGCCGGCCAGAACGCCGGGTCGATGAAGTCGATCACCGCACCCTCGCGGGCGCGGTCGATCAGGTTGCCCAGCGCCCCGCCCAGAAGCATGCCCACCGGCAGCCACAGCCACGCGCGCGAGGCGTTGATGGCGAACCACACGATCAGCAGGGCCAGCGCCACCGCTATCAGCGCTGCGACGATCTCACCCCTGCCCTCCAGCGCCCCGAACGCGACGCCGCGGTTGCGGGTGTTGGTGATGTCGAGGCCGAAGAAGACGTTCACGCTCTCACCGCGCGCGAATGACGAGTCGACAGCCAGCTTGGTCGCCTGGTCGAGCGCCACCACGACCAGCGCGGTCGCGACCGCGCGGGCCCAGCCCCCGGAGCGGCTCATGTCAGCCCCGGATGAGGCTGACCAGGATGCTGCCCACGATCTGGAGCACGAAGATCCCCACGATGGGACTCAGGTCCAGGGCGCCCGGGCCGATCTTGAGCGGCGGGAGGAAGCGGCGGAAGATCCGGAGGTAGGGCTCCACCACGTCGTTGACGAACCCCACCGCGGCCGACAGAAACCGGTTGTAGGGCATGCGCCGGATGTAGCTCAGCACCACCCACAGGATCACGAGGATCGTGTAGACGAGGAACAGGGTTTCCACGTAGTCGGCCACGTCGACGCGGGTCAGGGCGAGCAACGGCGTCATCGCGAGGACTCCACCACGAGGTTCACGGCGGCGTGCAGCGCCTCGGGCAGGCCCTTCTCCTCCAGCACTCCCAGGCCTCGTTCGGTCAGCCCGCCCGGCGTGGCCACGCGGCGGCGAAGCTCGCCGGCGTCGAGGTCGTTGGCGTCCAGGTAGGCGGCCGAGCCGGCCATGGTCTCCACCACCAGTCGGGTGGCCTGGTGGTGGTCGAGTCCGTGGGCCGCTCCGGCCTGGGCCAGCGCCTCCACCACCACGGCCAGGAAGGCGGGGCCGCAGCTCATCAGGGCCATGGCGGGCTCGAGCAGAGGCTCGTCCAGCTGCACCACCACGCCGCAGCGCCCGAGCAGGCGCAGCAGCTCCTCCTGCGGTCCGTCGGCGGCGTGGCTGCCGGGCGCGTAGCCGAACACCCCGCGCCCGACCTCGACGGGGATGTTGGGAATCAGGCGGTAGACCGGCACGCCGGGATAGGCGGTCTCCAGGCGATCTAACGGCGTGGCCGCGACGATCGAGGCCAGGGCGTCGGCGGCACCGTCCATCTGGTCGGCCACCTCTTCGACCTGCGCGGGCTTGTGGGCCAGCACCACGACGTCGCAGCGCTCAGCCAGCTCGGCGTTGGAGGACGCCACCTCGCCGCCGATGGCGTCGGCCAGCGCCTGCGCGCGCTCGGTGTTCGGAGCGAAGACGAGCGCCGGCTCCGATATGCCACGGGCAAGGGCGGTGGCCATGCTGCCCGCTCCGATGAACCCGATCTGCATCGGCGAGGAGACTACGCAGCCGGTTCGATCACCGTCGATTCGCCAGACCGAGTCCCCGCCCGGCCACGGCCGAGCTGGCAGGCTGAGCCACCGCAACCACCGCCGAGATGGCTGACGGGGTGAGCCGCCGAAACACCGCCGAGATGGCCGGTGGCTGCCGGGAAAGAGTGCCGTTTACAAAATCGGCATGGATGCCGATTCTGTCGAGGGCATCCCGTTTACAAAATCGGCATGGATGCCGATTCTGTCGAGGGCATCCCGTTTACAAAATCGGCATGGATGCCGATTTTGTCGAGGGCATCTAACTCTGGTTGAAGAAGCCTTTTTCGATCAAGCGGGCGCGCTCCTCGGCCGAGACCTCGACGTTGCGCGGCGTGAGCAGGAACACCTTGTCGGCGATCCGCTGCATGCCGCCGTCCAGCGCATAGGTCAGCCCGGAGGAGAAGTCGATCAGGCGCTTGGACAGATCGGAGTCGATTCCCTGCAGGTTGAGGATCACGGGCACCGTGGCCTTGAACTGGTTGGCTATCTCCTGGGCGTCGTTGAAGGCCTTGGGGACCACCAGGTGGACGGTGTCCATGCCCGACCCGCCGTTACCGCCCACCGAGCGCAGCACGCGGGTCTCGCGCCCCGCCTCGCGGGGGTTGTCATCGGCGAAGATGTCGTCGAACTCGTCCCGGCGCTTGCGCTGCAGGCGACGGACGTTGGGGCGCTCGCGGTAGCGGTCCTCGAGCTCGGCCTCGGGCTCGCGGTCGGGCGTCCGCTCGCGTTCGCGCTCACGGTCACGGTCACGGTCGGGAACGGCTTCATAGCGAGGCTCCTCCTCCTCGGCCAGCCCGAAATAGACGAGCGCCTTGTGCCATGTGTCGCTGATCGCCATCGGGATGGGTGTTCGTGCGTCGGGCGCGAATCCCTTCGTGTTGACAGATTATCCGGTGTCCCGCTGCCGAAAAGCAAATGCCCACCCCGACTCCACCACCCGAGCCGTTCACCGTCTCCCCCCAGCCGGGCCTCGATCTGCACGGTGAGGAGGAGGGGTGCGGTCGGACGCTGGTCCTGGTCCACGGCCTGACGGCCACTCGGCGCTACGTGATCCAGGGCTCACGCGTGCTGGCCCGCTCCGGTGGCCTGCGGGTGGTGGGCTATGACGCCCGCGGGCATGGGGATTCGTCCCGGCCGCCCGACGGCCTCTACGGCTACCCGGCGCTGGTCGCGGACCTCGAGGCGATCCTGGACGAGCGGGCGATCGAGAGGGCCGTGATCGCCGGGAGCTCGATGGGGGCGGCCACGGCGATCGCCTTTTGCCTCGAGCATCCGGATCGCGTGGAGGCGCTGGTTGCGATCACGCCCGCCTACGACGGTCAGGCGCGAAGCACAGCCGGCGCTCTGGAGGTGTGGGACGCCCGCGCCGAGGCGCTCGACGCCGGCGACGTGGACTCCTTCGTGGCGCTCACCGGCGTCGACTCGCTGCCCGAGCGGTTCCGCGCCCCGGCGCGCCTGGCGGTGCGCCAGCGCATCGAGCGTCACCGCGACCCGTCCGCGGTGGCCGAGGCCGTTCGCCAGGTGCCGCGCTCGGCCGCCTTTGACGGGCTCGATCGCCTGTCGGAGATCGCGGTGCCGGTGCTAGTCGTGGCCAGCGGCGACGAGGCCGACCCCGAGCACCCCTTTGCCGTGGCCGGGGAGTACGCAAGGCGCCTGCCCGACGCTCGGCTGGTCACCGAGGAGGAGGGCGATCCGCCGTTGGCCTGGCAGGGAGCCCGCCTGTCGCGGGCCATCGCGGCCTTTCTGGACGATCACCGGGCGTGAGCCCCCCGGGGACAACCGGCCATGGCAACGCGGGGGGCCCGGGGGGCGCGAGCCCCCCGGGGTGAATTCACTCATAGAGCGCGGTGCCCACGCGGACGATCGTCGCCCCCTCCTGCACCGCGATCCAGTAGTCACGGGTCGTTCCCATCGAGAGCCGCTGCAGGCCGTGCTCGCCGGCCAGCTCGGCCAGGCGCGCAAAGTGGCGCCGGTTGTCCTCGGCGGCGTGCGCGAACGGCGGCATGGTCGACAGGCCGGTGACGGGAACGGGACAGCGCTCGACGACCCCGCGAAGATCGGAGGGCGCGATCCCCTCCTTGGCCTCCTCTTCCGCCACGTTGACCTGGATCAGGACCTCGGGCACCGGGTTCGCCTCCAGCTTCGAGAGCACCGAGTCCGAGGCCACCGAGTGGATCAGCCGCACCCGCGGCGCCACGTCCTTGACCTTGCGGCTCTGCAGCTGCCCGATGAAGTCCCAGACGAACAAGTCGCCGTGCGCCTCGTGCTTGGCCACCAGGTCCTG
>JAABUS010004920.1_pt1 | contig 18406 bp, 16 predicted proteins | sample 5560161 | NCBI WGS metagenome assembly JAABUS01 (sample SAMN10711885, study PRJNA513376) | rock metagenome | isolation source: Antarctica rocks | place: Antarctica: Victoria Land, Trio Nunatak nord | collected 2016-01-04 | reverse complement strand
GCGAAGAGGGCGCGCGGGCCGGCTGTCTTCAGGAGGAGCGGCGCCAGGATGACGAGCCCGAGCAGCTGGGCCAGCGTCAGCGCCAGGTTCGAGAGCGCCTGGGCGTTGGCGTACCGCTCGCGAGGGACGAGCGCGGTCAGCGCGGCGCTCTCCGACGGTGAGTAGAACTGATGGATCGTCCAGAGGGCGAGCGTGGCGGCGAAGACCCCCGGAAGTGAGGGTGGCTCCATCACCAGTGCAGCGGCAAAGATGAAGCGCAGGGTGTTGAGCATCACCAGCAGTGGGCGACGCGGCAGGGAATCGACGACGATTCCGGCCGGCAGCCCAAAGGCGATCGACGGGAGGATCGAGCTCACCACGAAGAGCGAGTTGAAGAAGGCCGAGTCGGTGCGATCGGCGACCACCAGCAGGAACGCGTAGAAAAGCGCTCCCTGCGCCGTCTGCGCGGTCAGCCGGGCCAGCCAGAAGGTGCGGAACGCCTCGTTCTGAAGCAGTGGCGGTGCGACCAGCCCGGTCCGCCGCCGCCGCCGGCGGCGGATCGCCCAGCGGATCGCCCGCGCCGTTCCAGCGCGACCCGCCGCACCGGCGCGGAGAGGACGCAGCCGCAGCGCCCCTTTCGCGGGAGGCGCCTCGGCATCGAAATCCGCGGCGGTGCCGAGGCCGAGCGGCGATCCGGACGGTCCGAGCTCGATCGAGCGTGGCGGCGGTCCCTCGGGGGGCACCGTCCCGAGCGGAACGCGTCGAACCGGTCGCCGCGTGATCGGCGTTCGGCGGACGTGTCTGGAATGAGGGGTGGGACGAGGTTGCTCGATGCTCACGCCTGATGGTCGACCTCAATCGCGCGGTGCCAACTCAAGCGGTGGCGCGTCTGCGGTTCCTTAAGCTTAGCGCGAGAACGGGTCCACCGGCATTGCCATTGTCCAACGCCTGACCACGAGGAGGTTAACGACCGGTGAGGCGCACGTCGCGCGATCAGGAGATGAAGGGCAAGGCATCGCGAACCGTCGCCATCGACGGGAGCACATCAAGGAGCGCGATCAGGAGCAGGAGGTCGCCGGCGACCAGCACCGCCAGCAGCGCAGCCGGACCCACGGGACCAATATCACCCATGTAGCGACCGAATCGAAACAGGTTGGCGCTGACGAGCACGAAGACGATCCAGACGAGGGCGACCAGGACCCCCCCAAGGCGCTGGGTGTCGGTGGTGGCGACATCGCGCCAGAGCAGCACGGTCAGATTGAGGATCCCGAGCAGCATTCCTGGCAGCAGCAGCAGGGCGACCGGGACCCAGACTCCCTGGACGGCGCGGGCGCGCGGGGCGATGCGGGCCGGCCGGAGCTGGTGCGGCCACGCGCCCTCAACCGCGCGCTCGACCGCCTGCAGGGTCACGACGAGGGCGACACCGACGGCAACCAGCGCCCAGAGCCGGACATCATCGATGTGGAGCGCCTCGTTCAGGTCGTCCCAGGTCACGCGCGCTCATCCTCGTCTGCCGATCGGTCGTGGCCGCGCCAGCGGCGGCACGTCGCCGCGAGCGTAGCACACCGCCCTCGCGCCGGGTCGGCTGGCCCGGACGGGCGGCATCGAGGCACCGGGCAGCGTCCTCATCGTTGGTCCGGCTCCGGATATCGCGGCGGTTACTCGATGGCGCGCCGAATCACCGCCGCGAGCCGGTGAGCGCCCTCGACGATGCGCTCTTCGGGGAGATTCGAGAAGCTGAGACGGAGCTCGTGATGCGCTTCCTGATGGGGGTAGAACCAGGAGCCGGGGAAGAAGGCGACCCCCTGGTCGGCGGCGCGTGGGAGCAGATCGTCGGCCGAATAACCGGTCGGCAGGGTGATCCAGACGAAGAACCCACCCTCCGGCTCCGACCAGCGAACGCCCGCAGGCATCTCCTCGCTAAGGGTGGTCAGGAGCAGGTCGCGACGCCGCCGGTAAATGGTTCGCAGCTCGGCGATATGCCCGTCGAGGAATCCGTCGGCCGCGTGGAAGACCGTTCGCGTGGTGATCCGCTCGTTGTGAATGTCAGCGCCTTCCTTGGCAGATTGGATCAGCGGGACCAGGTGCGGTGGGGCGGCCATCCAGCCTGCGCGAAGACCGGGCGCGATCGTCTTAGAGAACGTGCCCAGATAGACCACAGTGGGGTCGAGTGCGCGGAGGGGCGGAATCTGGGCGCCGTCGTAGCGCAGCTCTCCGTACGGATCGTCCTCTACGACCAGCAGACCCCGTTCGCGGGCAAGGGCGAGCAGCGCCTCGCGACGGGCTAGCGGCATCGTTGTTCCGGTTGGGTTTTGAAAGGTCGGGATCGTGTAAAGCAGCTTGGGCGGTCGTGGCCGCTCGTCGAGGAGTCGCGCCAGTGCGTCGACCTGAAGCCCCTCGTCGTCGACCGGGACGGAGAGGTAGCTAATCTCGTAGGCGCCGAACGTCTGCAGGGCGCCAAGAAAGGTCGGTGCCTCGATCGCGATCTCGTCGCCCGGATCGAGCATCAACCGGCCGATCAGATCGATCCCCTGCTGGCTGCCATTAGTGACGACGATCTGGTCGGCATCGACCGTCATCCCCTGGGCGGCCATCCGGCCTGCGATCAGCTCGCGCAACGGTCGATAGCCGGCGACCTCGCCGTAGTCGAGCGCGAACGGAGCATCGGTCCAGGCGAGTGGCGAGGCCGCGCGCAACCGCTCGACCGGGATCAACTCGGGAGCCGGGGTGCCGCCGCCGAAGAAAACGAGATCGTCATGCCCGGCGAGCACCGCTTCCAGATCGCCCCAGAAGGATGGCGCGAAGTTTGCCGCCCGCCGCGCGAGGGCCACCCCAGGAGCGGCGGGTGGTCGATCGGATATCGTGGTCATCACTGCTCCTGTCTCTGGAACCGGTCCGCTGGCGGTGCCGTCATCGACGTGGCATCTGCCGATAGTTCGGACGGCGCCGAGCCGCTGATCAGATCGTCGCTTATGGTGAGCCTGGTCGCTATGGGCGATTGGTCGGGATGCACACATCTCCAGCGAGGGCGCTCACGCCGCCACCTCACCGCGCGGCAGTCGATGGCGTCCGGTCAGTCGCCCAAGCGGCCCCTCTTCCCCGCTTCAGCAGCCACTCGACCGTCCAACGAACCTTGAAGTCGGACGCTCGATTCGGCCCCGCGCTTCGACTGAGAGATCATAGGGGGGCACGTTCACGGGCGTCAACGTCGATAGCATCGTCGCACCACGTCGTCCCACGACCCGGTGGCCCTGCTGCCGCGCCCGAGACAGACGATGCTAGGCGGCCATGACGGCTCAACGCCGCACGGGTCGCGGGCGCAGAGGACGGGAGGATCGGTCGCCTCACTTAAGGCGCCTGGACCGATCGGCGTCCATACCGCGACGGCTCGACTCGTGTCCCGGCAAAAGCTGCATCGAGCGCCAGCAGAGGGAGAAGCTGCCTTGTCTGCGACCAATCAGAGCCGGGTCGGTCCCGCGGGGGGCCGATCCACCGGCGCTAGGGCCGCGGTGTCGCAGCCTTGTCTCGCCGCTTGTGCGCCTCGACAAACCCCCTCAGCACCGCGTTCATCCGCGTCTGGTAGGCCGCGCAATGAGCCTTGAACCACTCGATACTCTATTGATCGAATCGCACGGTTAACTGCTGCTACGGTTCCGGGGATACCAACCTGAACCGTGCTCAGGTCAAACTCGCCTTCCTCATCGTGGTCAATCGACGCTTGGAGCTCTTCCTCGGTCATGGCGTCGAATCGTGCCCAATTCGTTTGGCTTTCGCCAGGGCGGAGCATCTCGTCAATCTCCTCCGCCGTGTAGCGAACGATATGCTCGTTGTTCTTCATCGCGCGCCCTCCTGGCTGAGATGAGTCGGATAGCAGCGCGCCGGTGCGTCCAGATGGCGGTGACGAAACGGCCATTGACGACCCCGGTGGGTAGGAGGCGGTCCTTATCCGGGTACGAACTTCGAGCCGTGACAACTGCCCGGCCATCGAACACGTGCCGGACATCGCGGAAGTCAATGTCGTGCTTGGTCAGGTTCGCTTGCCGTTTCGCCCCATCCCACTCGAAGTGCAGATCGTTATGGAGCTACGTTTCAAAAGGCGCTTGCTGGATCGCGACCATGTCTCGGTCTTCAGTCCACCAACGGACAGGTGCATCGTAACGGTGAAGCAGACACCTCTTGGACGCCAACATGGTTAATATCATCGTGAGACGTTCGGCTTCCTTCCAGCCAACCTGACGGGAAAGGGAGTACGGACGCTTCTCGATCAATGATGGCGCGGCTGCTTCAATCAGCTGCAGCGTCTGGCTTCGTCGCGTTCTCACCTCCGGAACGTGTTCGTCAATCATCCGGTCAGGGAACGTGCCGCGGCGCGAACGGGTGACGTGCGGAGGGTGGCTGGACTCCGCCAGTCCAAGGGTGAGTCCAGCCACCTGACCGCCCCCAGACCTTGATGTACGTACACCGCGATGACTCGTCCGGACTTGCGTTGTCGCGGTTCAGCGACTATGCTGCATGGGGTGTACGTACAGTCGTGTCGGCGGTCGTCGTGACCGCGCTTTCCCGCGTCACGGCGCTTCTTTGGGTGGAGGCGATGAGACTGCGATGGTGGGAACAGGACATCGCTGGCCGGTCATGGCCGAGGCGGCGCGAGGCGACGGGCGGGGGCTGCGGCGGGATCCGACGTGGTGCCGGGAGCCGGTCGGGATCGTTGGTATCTATGCCGCCCGGGCCAGCGATCGAGGCGCAGATCTGCGCGATCTAATCAATGAGCGCCGTGGCGCGCTCGACGGCGTTCCGGTGCGCTCGTCGCGCCGGGTGGGGATGCCCTGGGCGCCGCGTGGGGTGGCGCCGGTTGGGCGCGGCACCATCGAGCATCGGACGGCGATCACGCGGCAGGAAGCTGTTCTCAGCCGGTTGCCATCGACGCGCTCGCTGGCCCGGGCCGGTCGGACCACCCTGGTGCACCGGCCCGGGATGCGACGACGACTGGTCGTTGCCGGCATTGCTGCCCTGCTCGTGATCGCCGGTGCCGCCAGCACCGGTCTGGCGCGCGAGATCGCCGATCAGCCGGTGGCGTCGCCCCAGCATCGCTACGTCGTGCAGCCGGGCGACTCGCTCGATGTCGTGTCCGAGACGTTCGGTGTCGATCCTGCCGCGATCGTGGCCGCCAGCTCCCTTCGCGCTCCGGCGGCGCTGAGCCCAAGCGAGATCATCGTGATCCCCGCGCCAGGCGAATCACCGGCCGAGGCGGCGCAGGTCGCGACCGAGTGGGAAGGGCTCAGCGCCTGGGTGGCCGATGCCTACGTCGTCCAACCGGGCGATACCCTGGCCGACATCGCCCTGGCGCGGGGCGTCGACCTCGCGACGCTGGCAGCGACCAATGGCCTTGACGACCTGGATAGCCTGTCGGTCGGACAGCGCCTCCTGATCCCTCCACCGTCGACGGCGGCCGTCACCCCCGCCGGTCTGGCATCGCGCCCACTGCCCGATCCTGCCAGCGTCACGAGCGATGCGACGGCGGGCGCCTTCATCGATGGGGTTCCGACGCACGTTCAGGAGCGCAATCTGAGCTGCGAGTATGCGGCGGCATTCATCGCGACCAGCGCCTTCGGCATGGGCGTCGACGAGTGGACCTTCATGCAAAGCGTTCCGACCGAGAGCAATCCGCATGTTGGGTTCCGGGGAAATATCGACGGCTGGTGGGGCAACACCGACGACTATGGCGTCTACCCCGAGGCGCTGGTGCCGACGTTGCATGCCAACGGCTTCGCGGCCGACGTCCTCTATACCCAGGGCGATGCCGCTGTACTGCGCCAACAGATCGACGCGGGGCACCCGCTCGAGGTCTGGCTCGGCTACTGGGGCGATGACGGGTTCTACCAGGATGCGGAGGATGGCTCGCGCTACAAGCTGGTCGCTGGCTACCACGTCGTCGTTGCCTACGGCTATGACGAGAGCGGGGTCTACATCTCCGATCCGGCGCGCGGCGACTATGGCTGGATCGGCTGGAACGACTTCACGGCGATGTGGAGTGTCCTGGACGGCATGTCGCTGGCCATCTACCCGGCGTAACCCCGGGGCAGCGCCGTTCGCCGCGCCATGAGCGCGCGTCTCCTCTGTCCTCACCAGTGGGGTCGTTGTTAGCCCGGACATTGGCAACGATCTGCCGATGTCCGGGCCGCCAGATGAACCGGCGCGACTCCCCGAATCGTTCGATGTCGTCATCGCCATGCACGGACGCGGCCCATCTGGCAGCCCTCCCGCGACGCCAGATGGGTCGAGGCGATCGTCGGGGTACGCCCGAACCCGGCCGGACCATGATCGCCTGGGCGAAGGCCTCCTGGAAGGTCCTGCAGCCCTCCTCGGCGGGTAGTGCGCACGTCATGTGGGAGGAATGCCCCGAGCGTCTCCGGGCCTCGTCCGGTGACAGGGTCGATCGCCTCACCTCGCCGCGATCAAGGTGACCGGCGACCCACCCAATCCGTTCCGCGTCAACCAGAAGATCAAACCACGAGCCTCGCCACCGATCGCGCCAGTCTCCATCTCCCGCCGCTCCGGCGCAGATATCGACGTGGCAGCATTGACCGGCGGAGGGCCGCGCGCTTGTTTCGAGGCGCGGGCGCGTCACGGCTCCGCTGCCTGGCGCTGGGGAGCAGCAGGACGTCCGTCGGTGATTTGCGAGAGGGATCATCCTCTGAAGATGCGGGTCGTGGGGTTGGGTGGCGCCAATGCGGGTGGCAGAGCCGCTCACGGGGTGGGGGGTGACCGGCGGGCGGTGGGGGTCGCGCCGTGAGCATTGGATGACGGCGCGATCACCACGCGCAGGGATGGCCACCGGTCGGCGATGAGTCTGGCGAGCAGCTGCAATCCCCAGCGCTCGCTCCGGGCGTGGCCGACGGCCAGAACGCTCATGCCAGTTGTCTCGATCGCCGGTCGTGCCGGTGCGCGAAGCTGTCCCGTCACGTAGAGCCCGGCTCTTCGATCCGCCGCCTCACGAACCAGTCTGTCGGTCATCGCGCCGACGACCGCGATGCGCTCGATCCTCGACGGGCGAGCGACCAGAACGGTATCCAGGCCGCCGAACAGGCGAGTCACGGCTGCCACCATGTCGGTGACGAGGGTGGCCGCGACCGTGCCGAGCATGCCGATTGGCCGGTCGTCCTTCCAGCCCAGCACCTCCGGTCCCGCGACGCCGAGCCTGGCAGCCAACCATGGGTTGTCGCCGAGTGTCAGCCGCTCATCGAAGGCGAGATGGTAGGCAAGCACGCCGGTCGTTCCCAGGTGGTCGAGCGGAATCTGCCACGGCCGGTGAACGATGACGGCGTCAAGACGTTCCGCTGCAACCCAGGCTCCCATCCCTGGCCAGGGATCGAGCAGCAGGCCAACCGCTCGCACCAGCCACGGCCCCGCGTGCCAGATACCTGTAGGATCGTCCGTGGCGCGAAACCGGTCCGCCGCCATGATGCCATCGCACCAGGCAGCGAGGTCGGTAAAGGCGACCGGGTCCGTCAGCGGTGGCCGGGTCACGACATCCCGACGATGGTGATGCCCCTGTAGGGCCGGTGCGGGGTGATCGGCGGACCATGATTCATACTTCCGCCTTCACCGGGGAGCCGGTGTGGTGTCGCCGATCGCGATCAACGGGAAGAGCTGATGCAGCGCGGTGCGGGGCCGATCGGCCGCATGATGGGTGGCGGGAGAGTGCCCCCGGGCCCGACGCGGCCCGTCGACCGCAAGACCGTGATCCGGGTCGCCGCGTTCTTCCGCCCCTACTGGCGGCGTGTCGCGCTGACGATGGTCGCCATTCTCGTGGTGGCGGTGCTCGGCCTGCTCAACCCGATTCTCCTCAAGCTCATCATCGACCAGGCGATCCCTGATCGCGATCTCGGGCGCCTTTATCTCTACGTCGCATTGCTGGTCGGCGTGCCGATTGTGACCGGTCTGATCGGCGTCGGTCAGACCTATCTCAGCACCGTGGTCGGTCAGCAGGTGATGCGCGACCTCCGCAACGCCCTCTATACGCACCTGCAGCGGATGCCGCTCCGCTTTTTCACCGCCACCCGAACCGGTGAGATTCAGTCGCGGCTCGGTAGCGATGTCGGCGGTGTCCAGCAGGTCGTCACCGAGACCGCTACCAGTGTCGTCAGCAATCTGGCGACCGCGCTCTCGACGGTGACGGCGATGTGGTTGCTCGACTGGCGGCTGGCGCTGCTGTCGGTCGGTCTGCTCCCGCTCTTTCTCCTCCTGACCTACAAGGTCGGCAGCATCCGCCGCTCACTGACGACCACCACCCAGCGGACCGTCGCCGACCTGACCTCCTTGCTGGAAGAGACGCTGTCGGTCAGCGGCATGTTGCTCTCGAAATCCTTTGGTCGCCAGACGCGGGAGATCGAACGGTTCCGCGAGGAGAATACGCGCCTCTCCGGTCTGCAGATTCAGCAGCAGATGGTCGGTCGCTGGTTCTTCATGATTATCTCGACCTTCTTCTCAATCACTCCGGCCGTGGTCTACTGGTTTGCCGGTCGCCAGATCATCGGTGGAGACTCCGGGATCACGCTAGGCGATATCGTCGCCTTTACCACCCTCCAGAGCCGGCTCTTTTTCCCACTCGGTCAGTTGCTCAACGTGCAGGTCGAGATTCAAGGGGCGTTCGCCCTCTTTGACCGCATCTTTGAGTACCTCGATCTCCCGGTCGAGCTGGCCGATCGGCCCGGTGCGACGACGCTCGATCCGGAGACCGTCGCCGGGCACGTCCGGTTCGACCACGTTGTCTTTCAGTACGATCCCGACGACGATCGGGAACCCCCTCCCGCGGCAGCGGCGGGCGTCGCCGCGCCGGCGACCTTCCCGGGCGGACCGGCTCCCGATGTCGTGACGACCGCCACGCCGGCTCAGTCCTTTGCCCTCCAGGACGTCGATTTCGCGGTCTCACCGGGGCAACTGGCGGCGCTCGTCGGCCCGAGCGGAGCGGGCAAGACCTCGATCTCGCTGCTGGTCCCCCGGCTCTACGATGTCACCGCGGGCGCCGTCCTGATCGACGGGATCGATGTCCGCGACGTGACGCTGGCGAGCCTGGGCCAGGTGATCGGGATGGTGACGCAGGAGACGTATCTCTTTCACGCGACGATCCGCGAGAACATCACCTATGGCAAGCCGGGTGCATCACTGGCGGAGGTGGAGGCAGCGGCGCGAGCCGCGGCGATCCACCAGCGGATCGCGGAGCTTCCCCTGGGCTACGAGACCGTGGTCGGGGAACGCGGCTACAAGCTGTCTGGTGGCGAGAAGCAGCGCGTCGCGATTGCCCGCGTGATCTTGAAGGACCCGCGCATCTTGATCCTGGATGAGGCGACGAGTGCGCTGGACACCCACTCTGAGCGGCTCATTCAGGCCGCGCTTGAACCGCTGATGCGGAACCGGACGACCCTGGCGATCGCGCACCGGCTGAGCACCATCCTTGCCGCCGACGTCATCCTGGTCGTCGAGCGCGGTCGGATCGTCGAGCGAGGAACCCACGCCGAGCTGCTCGCGCGCTCCGGCTCGTACGCCCGCCTGTACCGCGAGCAGTTCGCCCCGGGCACACGGGCCGATGATCGCGATCGCGTGGCAGCGGAGACGGCATCGCCACAGCCGGTGCCGGCCGACGACTGAGCCCGGCAGCGTTCGTCCATGGGCGGTATGATCGGTCGCCACGCGGGCCAGACGCCATTCAGGGGGCGCGGCCTCACCGCGTGGTGCGCGCCGGGATGAACCGATAGGGAGGAATCGTGAAGTTAGCCGTCCAAACGTCGTTGCTGCCGGGTGCGGATCTCAGCGAGCGGTTCGCCAGCGCGGCGAGCTTCGGGTTCGATGCCGTGGAGCTCGTGGTAGGACCGGCGTTCGACCTGGAGGAGCAGATGGACGACGTGCGGCGCGCGATGGCGTCGTCTGATCTCCCCATCGCCGCCATCTGCACCCATTCGATGCACGATCCGCTGGTCCCCGAGCCGGAGGAGCGTGCGCGGCGATTCGTGGCGCTGAGCAGGCTGGTCGAGCTGGCCGGCGATCTTGGCGCGGGTGGCGTCGTCTCGGTTCCGGTGCGCCCCCCCCATCTTTTCCCCGGTGCCGCTGACCCGGCGGGTGAGCCGCTGTCGGTCGCGGCGGAGGTGTTTGGTCGCTGGGCCGAGACGCTGAAGCCAGGCACGGCGGTGATCTTTCTGGAGCCGCTCAACCGCTATGAAGCCAAGCTGCTCAATCGGGTCGAGCAGGCGGTGACGATCTGTGAGGCGGTCAATCATCCCCGTGTGCAGGCGCTGGCTGATCTCTTCCACATGAATATCGAAGAGTCGAGCATGTCGACGCCGTTCGGCGGCGCTGCCGCGCACCTCGGGCACGTCCACCTGGCCGACAACAATCGGTTGCAGCCGGGCGCGGGCTGCCTCCATTTCACGGCGCCGTTCGCCGCACTTAAAGCGATCGACTACAGCGGCTACCTTGGGCTGGAGTGCTCGCTGCGACGAGGGTCGGCGCCTGACGACCGGCCGGAGGTGGCATTGCCGGCAACCGCTCACTTCCTCCGCGAGCAGTGGGCGCGGGCCTGAGGTTCGTCCTCCGTGTGCGTGGTCGCGCGGCGGCTGGCGGCCCAATGAACGTGAAGAAGGGAGACCTCCTCCGATGCCCCGTGAGCTGATCGCCACGGCCCCAAGCACCCCCGCCTTTCGGACCTATGAGGAACCGGAGCTCGGCCCGCGCCAGTTGCGACTCCAGACCGAATTCGCCTCCCCCAAGCATGGGACCGAGCTCGTCTCCTACCGGGACGAACCAGCCGCCCGTCGACCATACGACCGATCCCTCGGCGCCGTCATGCCGCGTGCCGAGAGCGCGACGACTTTTCCGCGCCGGCTCGGCAACATGGCGGTTGGCCGCGTCTCGGAGATGGGATCCGAGGTGAGCCGATTTGCCCTCGGCGACCGCGTCTTTGGGCATCTTCCGATCCGGGAAACCCACACGGTTGACGAGACCATGGTCGATCCCCTTCCCGCCGGACTGTCAGCCGAAGCGGCCGTCTGTCTCGACCCGGCAGTCATGGCGCTGGCGATGCGGGACGCCGGCATCGGCCTTGGCGACCGGGTCGCCATCTTTGGCCTTGGCGCGATCGGGCTGATGGCGGTCCAGCTCGCGCGGCTGGCCGGGGCGGACCGCGTGATCGCCGTCGATCCCCTCCCGGCCCGGCGCGATCTCGCGCGGCGCTTCGGGGCGGACGATCTGCTCGACCCGACGATGGATGGCGGCGACGTGGGGCTGACGATCCGCCGGCTCACCGGCGCAGCTCCAGAGCTGCCGCCGCACGGCGACCGGATCGTCGGAGGCTACCGTGAGCTGCCGACTCAGACCGGCAACCTTGGCGTCGATGTCGCGGTCGAATCGTCGGGCAGCATCGCGGCGCTGCACCAGGCGATCCGGGCGACCCGCTTCGGTGGCACGATCTGCGTCCTCTCCTTCTACGGCGGCGACGCCGCTGGCCTGCGATTGGGCGAGGAGTTCCACATCAACCAGCTGCGGCTGATCTCGGCGCGGGCGGAAAGCCTGCCAATGCGTGACGACCCGGCCTGGACGCTGGCGCGTCTCGTCGAGACCGCCCTTGGCTGGCTCGCCTCGGGACGTCTCCGCGCCGACGGCATCATGTCGCCGATCGTCCCCTTTGCGGAGAGTGTCGATGCTTACCGTGCCATCGATGAGCACCCCGATCGCTCGATCAAACTGGGTATCCGGTTTCCCTGAACTGACGCGACAGTCGTCGCGCGTATCGATGTCAGGTGGCACGGGGTGCTGGCGGGGGATCGCCCGGTTCCCTGGGGTACCAACGGCCACGAGGTGGCCGGGCCCCCCGGGCGCAGCAAGCGGCGCCCCGACGCTTGAGGGTGCTGATCCACGGATCGGAGTGTTGGAACGGCCCGACCCGTGCCAGGGCGCCCGGACGAATGAGGGTGATGCCCCGCTCATGAGCTCGCTGGAACGGCCCGACCTGCCTCACGGGCGCGGCAAGCGGCCACCCGACGATGAGGAGTGATGACCCGCTTACTGAATCGCTAGGACTGAGTGGCCCGCACCAGGGCGCATGCCATGCGCCCCTAGCATAGAGCGTGGCGGTGCGGGGTGGTGGTGATCTGGCCGGTGAGACGCTACGGTCCCACAACCGAACATCGCCCGGTCGGTCCCCGGCGGTGAGGATCGCCGTGGCGCGCGATTCCCCCATCGCCGTTGGCGCGCCGCTTGGTGCGCCCGCCGGTGCGGGGCACGTCGTCTCCGCCAAGCATGACGCGGATCATCACCCCTCCGTGGCCGGGGCCACACTTGCTGCGCCCGTGGGGGGCAGGTCGCGCGGTCACGACGAACCCACAGAGCGGAACGCCAGACACCCCGTGGTCGGGGCGCTTGGCATGCACCCCGGTGCCTGACCACCTCGTGATTTGCATGCTGATGCGGTGAACGAACCGGGCAGATTGAGGTGGCGGTGATGATAGGACGGCTTTAGCGCTCGGGGGGCGGTCCCGAACGGTCACTAGGAGGTGACCAGATGCTAGAGTCTGTGGTCTGGATCGATCGTCGGACATGACAGATGGGGACGACGGTGATGGTGATGCACAACCTGCTTCGGTCTGAGTCAGGTATGAGGTGGATGTGAGCAGGCAATCTTCGAGGGAGAGCGTGGCACGCATCCCCGTCACACCGGACCAGCTTCGTGCGGCCGCCGCCTTTTGTCGCCAGAGCCTGAGCCCGATCCAGGAAGATGACTGGTCGGTGCTCGCGGGTGATCTGGAGTGGAGCTGCCGGCGGACCCTCGACCATCTCATCGATGTCTATTTCTTCTACGCGGGTCACCTGGCGACCCGCGCGACCGGTCGACTCACCCATCTACGCGACGGTGATGTGGCGCGCTCGCCCGCCGAGTTGCTTGTTGCCGACGAGGCGGCGGCGGCCGTTCTGGCGGAGGTGGCGCGGGCCGCACCAGCAGACGCGCGGGGGTACCATCCAGCTGGGATGGCCGACGCTGAGGGGTTCCTGGCGATGGGTTGCACGGAGACGCTGGTCCACACCTACGATATCGCGTCGGGGTTTCACCGGTCCGTGCGGCCACCCGATGACCTCGTTGCACCGGTGATCGCTCGGCTTTTTCCGTGGATTCGCCCCTCGGACGACCCATGGTCGACGTTTCTCTGGGCGACGGGTCGCATCGCGTTGCCGGACCAGTCACGCCTCGGTCCCGACTGGTACTGGCACTGCGCTCCCCTGGATGAGTGGGATGGGACGGTCAAGCGACGGACGGCGCCACCGGGCTGGAGGTAGGTCCGGGGGGTGGGGTGTCGAGCTCACGGATCGCCGGGTTAATGGCCAGCGAGATCGTGAGGGCCGCCAGCAGCACGCCCATGCCGGCAAGCAGCGGGCGCAACCCGACGATCTCGATCAGGAATCCCGAGAGAAGCATCCCGACCGGCGCTGCCAGCAGCGCCAGGGCCATGAAGGTGCCGAGGACACGACCCCGCATCTCCTCGGGCGTCCGTTCCTGCAACACCGTGCCGACCAGTGGATTGAGAATGCCGCCACCGATCCCCATCCCCACCAGGGCAGCGATCAGCACCGGCAGTGGTGGCCAGAAGACAAGTGCCCACATTGGCAGACCGAGCACCGCGAAGCCGCCCAGGACCAGGGCGCGGCGGGACGACCGCGAGCCGACGATCCCGAAGACGATCGAGGAGACGAGGGAGCCCGCGCCGAAACCGGCGATCGCCAACCCCAGATCGCGGGCGCTCCCATAGCGGGTCTCAGCATAGACGGGCAGGATCACCGCGAAGAGGGGTGATGCGACGAAGTTGGTCACCGTCGCGGTCAGGGCGATGGCCAGGAGCAACCGGTCGCGCACCAAGAAGCGCAGTCCGGTGCGGACGTCGTCCAGATAGCGCGTGCCGGTGCGAGGGCGGGGAACGGCCGCGGGGACGGCCAGCCCGATCATCATGGCGGAGATGGCGAAGCTCGCGGCATCGAGCCAGAGGACCTGGCTCGTGCCCACCACCACGATGAGCAGCCCGGCCACCGGCGGGCCGAGCAGCCCCGCGAACCCCTGGATCGTCTGCGAGGCGGCGCTGACCCGCTCCAATGGCACGTGTGCCAGCCGGGCGAGATCGGGAATGAGGCTGCTCCGCGCCGTGCCGCCGGGCGCGTCGAGGAGCGCGCCGAGAAAGACCAGGACCAGCAACTGCCAGAAGGCGAGACCGATTGTGGCGTAGAGGAGCGGGATCAGGGCGGTCGTGACCCCGCTGGCGACATCGGCGATGATGCTCGTTCGCCGGAACCCGAGACGATCGACGAGAGCGCCGCCGAAGAAGGCCGCGAGAATCGTCGGCACCACGGCGGCGACCGTGACGATCCCGGTCCGCGCCGCGCTGCCGGTCGTCTGCAGGACGAACCAGGGGATCGCGAGTGCCGTCAGTTGATTGCCGACCAGCGAGATTGCATTGGCGGTCAGGAGGGTCCCGAGGGGACCGCGCCTCGGCGCCCGTGCCGACGCTACCATCGACGAGACCGCGCCACGCTCAGCCATGAACGGCCCCGTGTGAATCGGGTGAGCTGTCAAGCTCGCGCAGACTCGGCATCATCAGGAGGGCCAGGCCAAGGGCCTGGGCGAGCGTTGCCAGGATGATGGTCGTCGCTCGAAAACCGATCCCTTCGATCAGGAAGCCGCCAACGAGCATCCCGAGCGGTTGCGCCCCCGTGGCCACGGCCGAAAAGGCGCCGAAGACACGGCCACGCAGCTCGACGGGGATTCGCTCGTGCCGGATGGTGACGAGCAGGGGATTGACGGCGCCCATGGCGGCCCCCTCGACGAACAGGCCGCCCATCAGCAGGGGGAGGGACGGATGCATGGCCAGCGTCCAGAAGCTGACCGGTCCTACGACATACGCCGTCAACCAAATGACCCGGCGCGAGAGGCGGTGGCCGATGATCCCGAAGCCGACCGAGCCGACGAGTGCTCCGGCACCGGCAGCCGCAACCGCGAACCCGAGGGCCGATGCCCGGCCGAAGACATCGCTGGCGTAGACGGGGAGCAATACCGCGAAGAGCGGCCCACTCACGAAGTTGCTGATGGTGAGCGTCACCGCCAGCGTCATCAGGATCCGGTCGCCGCGGAGAAATCGCAGACCGGCGACCAGGTCCTGCCGATAGCTGGTGGCCGATCGGGCCGGTGACGCTCGCCGCGGCAACGTGGTACCGATCAGCAGCGCCGAGAGGATGAATGTTGCCGCGTCGACCCAGAGGACCCGGCTGGCGCCAAGCCAGGCGATCAGGAGCCCGGCGAGCGGCGGACCGAGGAGCAGGGAAAGATTCTGCAACGATTCATAGGCCGAGTTGACCCGCTCCAGCCGGACCCCCGCCTCCCTGGCGAGCTCCGGCAGAATTGAGCGCCGGGCCGTCAAACCCGGCATCTCCAGCGCGGCGCCAACAAACACCAGCGCGAGGAGCATCCCGAAGGGGAGACCCACCGTCACCCAGAGCAGGGGAATCAGACCGATCCCGATCGCGCTGATCGTGTCGGCGAGAACACTGGTGCGACGGGCGCCGATCCGATCGACCAACGGACCGCCCAGGATGCCGGCGGCAAAGGCGGGCAGAAGCACGGCAAACGCGGTAAGTCCGGTCCGCGCCGCGCTGCCGGTCGTCTGCAGGACGAACCAGGGCAGGGCGATCGCAGTCAGGGAGCTGCCAACAAGGGAGACCGCAGTCGCCCCTAGCAGCGCCACGAGGGGCAGTCGGTTCGGTCGCTGGTCGATCTGCGATCGGGCCGGTGGCACCCGAGCGGACGGTCCCGGAGCGACCGGCGCCATCGATCAGGATCCGGGGCGGAGCGCGACTCCATGGACCGGAGCAGACGGGGCCGGCCGGTGGTCGCGCTCCGCCAATCGCTCGCCGAGCGTGATCAGACTCCTCCCGATGGCGTGACGGAAGGTGCTCAGGAGAGTGTTCCGGAGCGTGCACCTCACTCGCGCTCGGTCGGCAATGAGCTCGGCGCGGCGGTGGTTCGCATGAATCTCTGAGTCAAAGAGCAGATGGTACATGGGCGCTTCCCCGGTTATGGCCGATAGGTCCAGAGGAGCAGAGATGAACCGGTCGTTCGTTCCCGCTACGGTGCGACGGTCGGCGGCGTCCCGGGCTCAAGCCGCCGGAGCGCTTCGTCGATGTCGATCTCGCCGCGTTCGACCGCCTGGAGAACGGCCAGCCGGTCGGTCACTCCGCCTTCTCGCGGTGCGATACCCGGTTCCGGAGGAGCGTCGGCATCGTCCGTCCCCGTCGCCCTGGCAGGCTCCGTAGGGGCGATCGGGATCACCAGCGGGAGGTCTGGAGGTGTGGGAGGAGCCGGAGGAGCGGGCGGAGCCGGCGGGTGAGGTGCCGGTGCGGTGAACGGCGCGGGCGCGGTGGGGATCGACGACGGTCCATCGCGAGTGGTGTCGACCGTTGCCGATGCCCGGAGGTCGCCGCTGACCGAGCGAACCGCGATCCGGCTTCCTCCGTCACCGATACGCCAGGTGCGCTTCTTCATCTGCTGAAACGGTGGGGTGACCGTGGCATCGCCGGAGACACTCTGAAAGGTGAGCTCCGCGCCCTCCCCGCCATCGGATAGGTGCAGATCCAGCCGGGTATCGCCGCTCACCGTCTCGATGTGAAAGGAACCGGCGCCGTCGGGCCCACCCGCGACGCCGATGTCGCCGCTGGCCGTCGCCAGGCTCAGCGCCGCCAGCTTCGCCGCACTGACCCGGACATCGCCGCTGGCGGTGCGGGCGGTGACCGCTCCGGAAACGTGGTCCAGCACGATGTCGCCGCTGGCGGTGTGGCCACTCATCTCGCCGTTGAGCGCCCGTCCATGAACGTCGCCCGAGGCGGTCGTCAGGCTAAAAGTCGCGGTGACGCCATCGATGTCGACATCCCCGGATGCGGTCCGCACCGCAACCTGACCGATGGACGCCGTCCGGGGTAGCTCCACCTCGATATCATAGCGAACCGACCCGGGACCGAGCTCGATCTTGACGTGGCCTCGCTCGTTAGCGTTCTTCAGGGCGTTGAGCACCACCCCGGCCGCCGCCCAGCCGATGCCTCCCCCGCCGGTGTTACTGAGATGCGGGTGGACCTCGATCCGGTGCCCATCGTGGACATCGATCACCATCCGCGCCTCTTGGTAGGACTGGCTGCTCGGAAGGCCGTATTTAGTGTGGCGGACCAGGATATCCGCCTCGTCGCCAACCCGGACCGCGACCATGCCGTTGGGGTTGTGAACCGTGAGCGCCACCGGTGCATCGCCGGTGAGCGGAATGCGGCTTTCTCGTGGCTCATCGGCGCCTGCTTCCCGGGTGGTACCGCTCATCGTCGCCTCTCCTGTCGTCATCATCGCCTGCTCTCCCGTGTCGTGATCGTCGCGTCGTGCCGTTACTCGACGATGATCTCGATCCGCTCACCATCTTCATTCAGGTCGAGCAACGAGCCGCGGAAACCCCCGGCCACACTCTGCTCGATCACCTCGGAGCTCAACAGCGACTCCGGGGCGAAGCGCCGGGCGATCCCGAGACCGGCGTCGATCAAGCCGAACGGCACCGCCAGGTTCAGACTCGGCTGGCCACTGTCGCCATCGGTGATGCGAATCCGCACCTGCCGGGCGCGCGGACCCGTGGGTGGTCCCGGCGGATCGGCGAAGGTGGTTGGCGGCCGATCGGTGCGTTCAAGGGCATCAAGGAGCTGAGCCGCCTCGTCGGCGCTGATCGTGCCCGCTTCCAGCATCCGAAGAATCTCCAACCGCTCCTCGCGGGCGGGATCCCGGCGGGGAGGCCGGATTGTGATCGGATCGTTCATCGTCAAGAGACCTCCTTGGTACGGCCGGTGCTGGTGATCGGCGACACAAGACTCGAGGCGCCGGCCAGCCGTTGGGCCGCCTCCTCGGCGGTAATGCGCCGCTCTCGCAGATCTTCGAGAATCTGGCGGCGCTCCTCGCGGGTCTGCCGTGGCGACGAGCGTGCCGGGTCGTCACCCGCCGGAAAGCCCATTGCCCGGAGCGCCTCGTCGAGGCGGGCGCGGACGGTAGGGTAGGAGATGCCAAGCTCGACCTCGACATCCTTGATGATGCCGCGGTTCTTGATGAAGATTTCAAGAAAACCGAGCTGATCGGTCGACAGCCGCTGGAACCGGCCCAGCTGAAAGCGGCCCTCGATGCGCGTGTCGCAGGCGCCGCACTGGAGCCGGGTCACCGAAAGCTCCTCGCCACAGACCGGACAGCGGCCAAGAACGGCTGGAATGGACATGCGCGCGGATCTCCTTGCCGCCCGGCGGCGTGCCGACTGACCTCCTGTCAGAACATCATAGTGAGAAGTTACATTGAAGGTTGATATTTGTCAAAATTATATTGATAATA
>JAABUS010004919.1_pt1 | contig 18408 bp, 13 predicted proteins | sample 5560161 | NCBI WGS metagenome assembly JAABUS01 (sample SAMN10711885, study PRJNA513376) | rock metagenome | isolation source: Antarctica rocks | place: Antarctica: Victoria Land, Trio Nunatak nord | collected 2016-01-04 | reverse complement strand
GACCGGGGTCGCCGCCGGGCCGAGCTTGATCGTCCGGACCTGCTTCTGCTCGTCGGGCGCCCCCTCGTGGAGGATGGCTTCGAGGGTCGCCTGCATGACCGGCGTCTTGGGGTCGACGGCGATGGTCTCGACGCGAATGGTGTAGTCGCCGTCGAAGGCCCGGGGGCAGACGTAGACCTCCTCGGGGTGCGTGCCGTAGCCGTTCTTGAGGATCGAGCCCCCGAAGACCGTGCGCGGGGTCTGGTAGCGGGCGGTCGCCCCCAGGGGCTCCTCCACCACCAGGTCGAGGTCGGCGTCGCCGACCCAGGTCAGGCGCAGGAACAGGTCGCGGGCTTCGGCCTCGGGGAGCCGGGCCATGAGGGCCTCGGCCTCGTCGTCGCGACCGTCCTCGCGGAGCCTCTTCGCGAGCGACTCGGCTTGCTGGCGCGCCTCGAGCCGGAAACGGTCGTCGTCCCCCGGCCAGCCGAGCTCGAGCAGCCTCTGCACCGCGTCGCCCATCCGCTTCGGGTCCCTGGTCGCCCTGGCCAGGTTGATCGACATGATCAGCGGCTCCGAGCGGTGAGGAACCTTCTCGGCGGCCATGTCGAGCAATGGCCCCACCCGCTCGTATGTCTTGTGCAAGAAGAGCAGGTCGGCCACGCTCACCAGGTCGTTCGGATTGCCGGTCTTGAACGCCATGTCGGCCGCGTATCCCAGGGTCTTCTTGACATCCTCCGGCTTCCCCTTGTTCATTTCGATCGCCAACGCCATGGCCTCGTACATCCAGGGCTCTCGGTTCGAATTGCGATGGGTCAGATAACCCAGCAGCGCCTCGTACACCTCCTGGTACTTCTGCGACCGATTCAGGAGCGTGACCGTCTCCTTCAACTGCTCCGAAGACTCGTCGTGCGTCCGGTAATAGTCCTTCCAGTACTCCCGAGAACGGGACGGCTGCCCCTGAGCCCGGCCCGCCGCCGGGCGCACGAGCGGGACCTCGATCAGGTTCAGGGGAGGTTTCGCCGACTGTGCAGGCCGGACGGCCGGGGGGGCCCCACGATCGGGCTGGCCCGTTCGCGGCGTCTCGGGTGAAACGACACCGGGACCGGTCGGCGGTGTGCCGATCCGGTCCCGGAAAGGGGGAGGATTTACGGGGGGAGGGTTAAGACGGTTCAGTTGCTTTTTTTTTCCACGAAGCCCTGGCCAGGCTCCTGCACAGGCAGAGACATGAAGCCGCCACCGCCGCCCATGCCGCCGCCGCCCATGCCACCGCCCATGCCGCCACCGCCCATGCCGCCACCGCCGCCCATGCCACCACCGCCCATGCCGCCACCGCCACCACCCATGCCGCCGCCGCCGCCGCCGCCATCGCCGCTGATGAGCGAGATGGGGATGATGGCGAGGTCAGCGACCGGGTACACGCGGATTTCGGTCGGCAGATCCTCGGACGTCTCGGAGCTGATGGTCAGCAAACCGTCCTTGACCGTGTAGGACAAGCCCAACTGCCTCAGCATGAGGCGGAGGGTCGTCTTCAGGGGGACGCCCTCGAGGTCCATGGTGACCGGCGAGGTCATCGTGATCTCGGCTTCCTGCAGGCCGACCGGATCGACGTAAATGGGGATGCCGGTGTCGTTGGGTCCCGCCGTCGCGGTCCGGATGTAACTCAGGACGTCCGTCAGCGGCGTCTCGTTGGCGAACGACATGGAGATCGGCTCGTCGAGCTTGTTGAGGATCGACTGCGTCCTCGGGTCTCGGTAGAGCAGGTCGACCGCGCGCCCATACTTCTTGATCCGGCTCTCGGAGAGGGCCCGCCAGCGAGAGGCGTCGGGATACTCGATGGTCTGCGTGTCGGGGAACGGGATGGACGCCCGCGCGACGTCCTGCAGGGTCAGCAGGTATCGATACTCCTTGATCTCCTCGTAGGCCAGCTCCTGCGAGAGGAAGCCCATGGTCTCGGACACGAACATCCCCGCGCGGGGGGCGGGGTGAGCGGGATCGAGGGCGCGTGCCGCCTGGGCCAGGTTCCGCGCGTTGAAGAAGGGCGCGGTCGTGGCGGTGACGTCGCCGAGGCCGCCATTGGCGAAGACGTTGTACTGTCCCTGCGCCATCAGGCTATTGAACTGGATCATCAAGGCGCCGAGCGTGTCCTGATTCCGCTCCAAGACGCCGAGGGCACGGACCTGTTGCTCGGCGGCGGCCTGGACCCGTTGACGCTCCGCGCGATCCTGGACGATCCTCTCCTCGGTGCGGATGGCGCTCAGGATGGCGGTCTGGAGCTCACGGTCCAGGGACGTCCTGACCCCTTCGGCCACCTGGTCGGACGAACGGACGACCGATTGGGCCAGGCGGAGTGTATTGAGCGCGGACTCGGGCTGCCCCTGGGCGAGCAGGTCGCGGGCGCGTTGCATGCGCTGACGGACGTCGTTGGTAAGCTCCTGCCGCAGCACGTTCTCGATCTCGGCCGCGTTCTCCAACGTCGCCTGGGACTCACGCGGGGCGGTCGGCTCCGGCTCGGAGAGATCCGGTTCCCCGGGAGTCGGGACGGGCGGTACGGGGTCTTCCCCCGCGGGGGGAGCCACCGGGGTGGCGGGGGGTGCGTCGGGCGACTCGGCCGTCGGCGCCGGATCGGGCGGGGGCACATCCTGGGTCGGTGCGGGGTCGGTCGCGGGGGGCTCGGCCGTCGCTGCGGGGTCGGTCGCCGGCGCCTCGTCGCCCGAAGGCACGGGCGGGGGGGGCTGGAACGCGACGCGGACGACGCCGGCCCGGCCGTTCAGGGCACGACTCGCCTCGGCGTTCTTCGGGTCGAGTTGCAGGGCCTTGCGGTAGAACATCCGTGCCTGGGCGGCCTCGCCGTGGGCGAGTGCCTGCCGGCCGAGTTCGGTGAGCTGCCGCGACAGCGGCGGGGGCTCGGCCGCTCGGGCCATGACGCCGGAAAGCAGCAGGCTGCTCAGCGTCAGTGACCCTGCGCCTTTGCACAGTCGCGCGGTTCGGGACATGTTCGCATCTCTCCAAGGAAGGGAAAACCGGCTCCAGGACCGGCTCGAGCGCGTCACGTTATTCCATTCCCGCATTCCACTCTAAGGGACGGGACTTCCCACCACAAGCCGACCGCATTGCGGGCGGCCGGTGGACCAGACCGAGGGGCTCGAGGGGAACTTGTCGGCCGCGATTGGCTCTCCTCTCGGCCCGAGGCACGATCTCGCCATGCACCGCGGGACCGCGGGGCGACACCTCATTGTCTTTCATTATGCCACACGGATGCCCACCGGGCCAAACACCCCGCCCCGCCGATGTCCGCCGCCGCGCGCCCTCGCCGACACACTGGCTCCCGATGTGGCGTGGCGTCACCTTGCGTTGACAGCGCCGAGGGCGTGTCCTAGGAAAAGACGTGTCGGACGCGATGATTTCGGCCCGCACACGCGGGAGAACGTGCAGATCGGGCCGTCATCATACCCCCGAAGGCCCCGCTTCCCTCAGGAAACCTTACGACCGACGGGGCGCCCGCGTTATACGAGAATCGAGCAACCGGAGAGCCTGTCCATGAATGATGATAATGAGGAGACGGAGCCGGCGACGCCCGTATTCGATCCCACCGCCTATCCCGAGGGCACTCTCTTCCACGAACGCCGTCATGAGAGGGAGCGTCGCGAACTCGACACCGCGAGCGGGGCAATCGAGCCCGTCCCTTGCCGTCGCGAGAAACTGAACCGGCGGAGACGGGTCGACCCGACGACCTTCGAGAAGCAGTACACCGACGACGAAATCGAATTCATGAACGCCATCCAGCAATTCAAGTCGAAGTCTGGCAAAGCGTTTCCGACCCACGACGACTCCTTACGCGTCGCCATCGAGCTGGGTTACCGGCAGGTCCGGAGGGACGTCGCCCGCCCCGTTCGCCACCGAACGCTCACAGACGACGTCCAGGACGCGAACGGTTGAGCCACTCCGACGTATCATAGTGGAGCTGAACGGAACGGTTGGCCCGGACGTTCTGGATCGAACCCTCCCGGCAGTCTGGATGATCGGTGCGGATCATCGCTTCCTGTTTTCAAGCGCGGCTGTCGCAACGAGACCGACCCGAGGCCATTTCCGGCCCCGGGTCGGTCGTGTCTGTCTCAGATCAGGCCCGGATGTCTTGCCGGGTCACCGAGAAATCGCGACGACGGCCGGGCCGTGCAGCAGGTTCGACCAGGCATACACCGCCTCGCGTGTCAAGCGAAGGGCAACCGAGAGTTGGGAAACTCTCGAAGCCGCGGCGGGCTCCTGGGAGATGAAGCCCTCCGACGTAAGGTCGAATCCTTCCGAGGCTCGGTTCAAGGCATACGCCATGCCCAGATAGAGGTCGTCGCCCACGACCATAAGCTCATATCGAACCTCGCTTCGTCCGCTCGCCTCCGCGAGACGCCCGTACGGCTTGCCCTCTCCCCGCCCGGACGAGCGGGTCACGTCCGCGGGAGTCTCCTCAACCACCGCCATCGAACGGGAGTCGGCCGGTACCTCCCGCTCCCCGATCGCAAGGCGGGAGACATTCAATCCTTCCGAGGCCCGATTCAACGCATGAGCCATCCCGGTGTAGAGGTCGTCGCCGATCGCCATCGGCTCGAACGTCGGGGCCGCCTGTGTCGTCACCCGCTCTTTGCAGACCGGGGCCGTGGGACATCCGGCCGAGAATGAACGGACCGCTTCTTCCATATCCGCACGCAGGGCCAAATTCGCTCGCGCCCTCTCCCCGGCTTCGGATGACCCGAGCCGAGACGCTAGGACCGTGCTCTCCCCCTCGCTCACGCAACAAGCGTCCCATTGCGCCATCCTTGCACTTACCCATATCCGCGCCGTGGAAGTCCACGTCTGGACTTCACCTTCCGCGGGAAGTGTCAGGCCTAAACTGGCTACTGCGCTCACCAGGAGCAATCGTAATGCCATCGTGGCCTCTCCAAGATCGTGGGGATGATTGTCTTGCGGATGGTAACGTCTCTGTGTGTGGGTCGAAGTCACCACTCCGACCCAGGTTTCTGTTAAACAATATCGACGGGGCAGCAAGGGGGCTTTAGAGACTCCGGGGGTTCCAGGAAAGATATTCTTCGTATTTCACACGACCCGTGAGTCGCGAATGGATTGTCAAGGGACGGGTTTCGCGTTGCTCGCGGGACGGGAAACCTTAGGATGACGCGAGCGTCGGGGTATGGAAGCCCCGGGTCGCGTCATGGGCAAGGAGTTTCGGCCGATGGGCAAGACGGTCCTGGTCACGGGAGCGGGGGGGTTCATCGGCAGTCACCTGACCGAGCGGCTGGTGCACGACGGACATGAGGTCCGCGCGTTCGTGCGGTACAACGGCCGCGACGATCGCGGGCACCTCGAACGGTTGGCGCCCGGGATCCGGGCGGCCGTCGAGGTCCATCGCGGCGACCTGAAGGATCCCGAGGCGATCCGCAGGGCGGTCGAGGGGCGTGCCTGGGTCTTCCACCTGGGGGCGTTGATCGCCATCCCGTACTCGTACCAGAACCCGCTCGACGTGGTGCAGACCAACGTGACCGGGACGGCGCACGTGCTCGACGCCTGCCGGGCGAGCGGGACCCTGGAGCGCGTCGTCCTGACCTCGACGTCCGAGGTCTACGGCACCGCGCTCTACGTACCCATCGACGAGCGTCATCCCCTCCAGGGGCAGTCCCCTTACGCGGCGACGAAGATCGGCTCCGACGCCCTGGGCGAGAGCTATCACCGCGCCTTCGGGCTCCCCGTGACGATCCTCCGGCCCTTCAACACGTTCGGCCCGCGCCAGTCCGCCCGCGCGATCATCCCGACGATCATCAGCCAGGCCCTGACTCGACCGAGCATCCGCCTGGGGAGCCTGGATCCTCGCCGCGACCTGACCTACGTCAAGGACACGGTCTCCGGCTTCGTCGCCATCGCCGGCTGCGACGCCGCGCTCGGCCGGGTCGTCAACGTGGGACGAGGGGAGGACATCTCCATCGGCGAACTCGTCGAGCGGATCGCGGCCAGGCTCGGCACCCCGATCCGAGTGGAGTCCGACTCCGACCGCGTCCGCCCCAAGGCCAGCGAGGTCGGCCGCCTGCTGGCCGGCACGGCGCTGGCGAGAGAACTCTGGGGCTGGCAGCCGCGATACACGCTCGACCAGGCGCTCGACGAGACCATCGCCTGGGTCCGCGACAACCTCGGCCTGTTCCGGATCGACGAGTACACGACCTGAGGGAGGAAGGTGTCCGGATCCGGAAGGGATCAGGACTGTTTGACAAGGTCGTTCGAAGGGTCCTGACCCGTTCGTGCTCTTCCGGCCATCGAGTTCCACCGGGAGACGGTCGATGCTGCAAGCCGAAGGTTGAAGCTCCGACCCCCGTCATCTCCGTTAGCGTCACTCATGCCAGACGGATCATTTACGGATACCGTCTGCTCATCGCGTCGTGGGCGGCCTTGATGGAGGCGACGCTATTCTGAGCGGGGGGACTTGCGGGTTGGCTACGGGTAAATATCGGGGCCGGGTATCTCGGTGTGGGGCACGGCCGCGTGGAATCTTGCGAGGAGCTCGAAGACGAGGAACTCGAGGATGAGTCACTCGAAGAAACAGTGGTTCCCCCCGAGCTGCTCTGCTGGGACAACCAGACCATCTGCGCATAGGCCGCCTGCCTCCACCTGAAGGCGGCCAGCCTCCTGGCCGCCTTGCCCTGCCGGACCCTGGCTACCTTTTCGAGGACGGCTCGCCGCGCCGGGCTGGGATCGACCAACCCCCTGGACTTTAGCGTCTCTTCAGCCGTCGTCGGCTGCGCCGCGACTTCAGGCGCCTCGTCCGTGGCGGGGGTCTGGGACTTTGGGGCCCCGGCCTTCGCCGCGGGGCCGGGGTCGGTCGCCTGGGCACGAAGCGAGGCCACGGGGAGGACCAGCACGGCGAAGGCGGTCAGCATCGACGCCAGAGAGAGTCCTTTCGTCACGTCTACTCCTTCCCGCAAGATCGGATTGTGGGCCTCTGCAAAGAAACACAACCTGATTGAGGGTCGAGGATTGCCGCTGTCGTATATCTGGACGGGCAGTCAAGGTGGTTCGTAGTGTCAGGGAATCGGTTCCACCGGAAGAGTTTCGGTCGCACCAGGCTGAGGGTTGTGGTCCCGAGCCCCTTCGACTCCACTGAGGTCACTCTCGCCGAACGCATCAAAATGGCTTGTTGCGAAGTGCCGCCTCCCTTTCAGCCTTGCGAGCCTGATCCGCGGTGTTGTTGCTCCCACCGGAGGGGGGTGTGGATTGGCCGCGGGCGACTCCCCCGCCTGGGTTGCCCTGCGTGAAGGACCGCCCCGTGGAACCACCCAGCGACGAGCTCGAAGATGAGGAACCCGTTGATCCTGACGTCCCCACCGAGATGACCGACGTCTGGCCCTGCCCCGCAGTCCGCGCCTCCAGCGTGCTGGCCAGGGTGCGACCCAGACGTTCGAACGTCTCTTGCTGGGCTTTGGCGGCTTCAAGCTGGGCCTGCTGGTATCGTCGATATTGCTCGGGATCATCGCGGGCCACGATGTACTCGCTCTCCCGCCGAGTCTCCTCGGCCTGGGCATAAGCCAGGTCCCTTTGGAGGCTTACCATCCGCTCCTGCGCCTGCCGGCGTTCAATCCCCTCCATCCGGGCCGCCTGCATCCTGGCGTATACCAGCTCGTTTTCGGCCCGCTGCATCATCAATTTCATCTGTGCCTGCATCCACACCATCCGCACCTGCGCATCCACCTCGTCTTTCTTCCGCTTAGCCTCTTCCTTACTTGCCTTGGCTTTCCCCTTTTTCGCCGCCAGGCGCGCCTGTAATTGGGCCTGAGTCTCGGCGGTCCCGGCCAGCTTGGGGCCGGGCTTCTCGAGCTTCGGGGGCCCGGGCATCGCCGAGGAGGCGCGGTCGGGTGACTGCGCGTATGTCGAGACGGCGGGGGCGGCCAGGACGGCAAGGGCAGTCAGCATCGACGCCAGCGAGTGTTGTCTCACCACGGTCTCCTCCCTTCCCGAGAAGTCATCGGGCGGCTCACCGCAATTTTCTACGAAGTTCGTCCATAATTTGCCATACCAGGCGGGACGACCGCGTCCAGGTCCCCCATCGGACCTGCCTGAACCGCATATCTAAATTGGACGAGGTCCCCAACGGCCCTGTCAAGTGAAATCTCGGACGTATCATCCTGATGAATCGGAATTCACGAGGATTGCAAACCAGTCGTTCGGGCCCCGACGGGACGAGGCTGGCACGCGAACCAACATCTCGAGACCAGACGGAACAAAGGGCTCGGGACGGCTTGAGTGTCGATGACAAGCCGTCCCGAGCCCTTTCCGCGACTTAGATCAAGAGTGGAGATTTCCTGTCTAACGGCCCTCTATTGCTACTTCCATGGAGATCGGACAGTCCTGCCCATTTGCGTTCCAGACCCGTCTGCGCTCCCTCACCGCCTGGCCCGCCGGTCGCCCCGAGCTCCGGAGACGGTCGACGTCTCGGGGCTCGGGATGACCCGGTGGCATCGGCCGCCCTCCTACGGGGCGGGGCGTCCCGATCCGTCGGCAGATCGTTCAGCGGACCGTGGTCCTGGCCGTCGACACCGTCAGGTCGCGAGGTGCACTCACGCGCCCACCGTAAGCAGCGGCCCCGAGGCCGACGAGCATGGCGGCGAAGGTCCAGAAGGCGGCCTGGCTCACCTTCTTCGCCGCGTAATCGCCGGCCTCGCGTGCCTTCTGCTCCGCCTGATCCTTCACCTCGGCGAATTGCTCCTTGGCCTCCCGGTACGTCTGCTCCCAGCGACGGACGATCTTGCTGGCCTCCTCCTTGGACTTGCCGGTCCGGGCGGCAACGACATTGACCAGCGCCTCGCGGTCGGCGGCGTTCGCGGTCTCAGAGCCCCGACCGAAGAGGCGGTTCAAGAGGTCCTTGACCTCGCGGTCGGCGGCCTGGGGGTCGGCGGCGGTCGACTTCGCGGCGTCCTGGGCCTCTTTCTTGGCCTCGTCCGTCTTCCCCTTCAACGCCTCGGGCTGGAGCGCCGGCTTGCCCGTCTGGCGGAGCATCTCCTCGGCTTCCTGCTTGATCGAGTCCCAGTTGATGCCCTGGTCGGCCATCTGCCCCTTGACGGCCTCGGCGACCTGCGGGGCCCCGGCGGCGACCCCTTGGCCGATGAGCGAGGCCCCCTGTCCCAGGGCCCTGGCGGTGCCGCCGATCAGGGCGCCGACGGATGTGGTCAGGAGATAGAAGGTCAGGAGCGTGGTGAGTCCCCAGGTGAGGACGCCGTGCATGGTGCTGTCGGTGATCCGAGGGATCCCGGCGAGGCGACCGGCGGTCCATCCGCCCGCGAACAGCGAGATCAGGCCGGTGAGCGCGAACCAGATCCCGGCGCCCGTCCCGAGCCCGGCCGCGGGGTCGGCCTCGCGGAGCGGGTCGATGGTGCTGGCGCCGATGGCGATGCCGAGGACGCCCAGGAGGAGCTGGGAGACCAGGGCCACCGTGACCCCGGCGAGGACGGCGGGCCAGGAGACCCGCTGCCCGACGTGGGCATGAGAGGCGGTCTCCACATGGGTGTGAGGGGCGGTCTCAACGTGGGTGTGGGGTGCCACCCCGACGTGGGTGTGGGGCGCCACTCCGGCGGCGGGATCGGCCGGCGGGAGGGTGGGAACGGCGATCTTTTTCTCTTGCATGGGTCTCTTCTTGCGGGTCATCGTAGTGGGGGTGCCTGGGGCCAGATTCGGTATTCGGGGGCCATTGCCCTCGCCTTCCGTGAAGCCTACTCCGCTTCCGTAAACGGAATCATCACGCAAATCTCACACCTGAAAAAATGAGGCCACCATGATCCGCCACGAGAGGGATGACGAGCGCCGTCGGATCGGGCCCCATTCCCGCGAGGGCCGTCACCGACCCCGCATAAGGGACGAACCGCAATGCTGTTGCCAGGAAGGCCCAGTGGGTTCCAAAGACGGCGTACGCGCAGGACAGGAGAGGAGGGCGAAGCGGGGACCGGACGATGAGGATGGGAAGTTTCCCTGCCTGCTGTGTTCAGGTTCTTGTTCCGGTCCTCATTCGGTCGATGGCGATGCGCCAGGTCCGAACTCGCTAGAGGCGCCCTTCGGGATCGTGACGATGAACTCGGTCCACTCTCCTTCGCGGGATTCCGCCCGCATCTCACCTCGGTGCTCACCCACCACGATGTCATGGCTGAGCGAGAGCCCCAGGCCCGTCCCCGCGCCGGGCGGCTTCGTCGTGAAGAACGGATCGAAGATGCGGGCGCGGATGACCTCCGGGATGCCGTCGCCGTTGTCCCAGACACGGATCTCGACGTGGTCGCCCCGGTCGCGGCTGCTCACCCTGATCGCGGGCGCGAACGCGGCTCCGACCCGCTTTTTCTTCTCGTGGACGGCGTAGCACGCATTGTTGACGAGGTTCAAGATCACCCGACTCAGGTGCTCGGGGGTCACGTCCACTTCGCCGACCCCGGCGTCGAGGTCCGTTTGGATGGCAAGGTTCAAGGTCGGGTCTTGGGAGCGCAGGCCGTGGTACGCGAGGTTGGTATATTGGACCAGCAATTCGTTCAACTCGGTGGGGCGTCGCTGCGCGGTCTCGCCTCGCGAGTGCAGGAGCATGGTGCGCACAATACTGTCGGCGCGTTGCCCGTGCTCATGGACCTTCTGCGCGTTCTGCTTCAAGTCTGCCACGAGATCATCCAGGCTCGCGCGCGCCGCAGCATCCAGGCGTTCGGCGTGTCCGTCCAACTCCTGAGCCAACTCGTCGACGAGGTCCGCGGAAAGCTGGGCGAAGTTGATGACGAAGTTGAGCGGGTTCTTGATCTCGTGGGCGATGCCCGCCGTTAAGGCCCCCAGGGATGCCAATCGCTCCTTCGCCACCAACTGCTCCTGGGCTTCGTGCAGTTGCCGCAGCGCGATCTCCAGTTCGTCGTTCTTCGCCTGAAGGCGCCGGGTCTGCGCCAGGGCTGTCTGCTCCTGCACGTCGAGGAGCTGGGCGAGCGCGGTGATCCGAGATTCGGCCACGTGTGCGCGCGGCACCGTCCGGGCCTCGCGCGGCGCGAAGACGGCGGCACCGTCGTGCGGCAAGAGCGCCACCTTGACGTTGAGGGCGACCGTCTTGAAGAACTCCGCCGTCCCCTCGGGGATCGGCACCCGGGAGAAGAGGATCACCGCGAAGAGGTCCCCCGACGGCAGGATCCCGCCGAAACCCAGGACCGAATCGATGCCGAAGGGGATGACGAACTCGTCCTGGGCGGGGATGTACGGGCTGCCGCGAGCCTCGATGACGTGGAAGACGTTGAACGTCCTCTGCTCCAGGTCCAGCATGATCGCCGGGTCGGGCGCCAACACGGACGCGATCGCCAGGCCGAACTGGCGGATCAACTGGGCCACCATCGGGATGCCGTCCACCTGCTCCCTGGAGTAGAGCGGGATGGCCTGGTGTCCGACGGACGAGCTGCGGGAATTCCATCCCTCCTCGTCGCCCGCGGTGGCCAGCAGGGTCAGGCACTTCATCGCCTGCGACGGCGGTCGGTCGCCCATCCCGGCGCGGGCGATCCGACGCAAGTCGGGTTCCAGGTCGGCAAAGGTGTGGGTCTTGTATAGCCGCACCATGGCGCAGGCCCTGGTGCCGTCCCGACCATCACGGAGGTCGTCATACAGGGTGCGCACGACGGCCTCGGCCACCGGCTGCATGTGGCTCGCGCCCACGCCTAGCGTGCGGAGCGCCGAACCACACTGCACCATGTCCTCCAGCCGGAAGCGCGTCAGGTCGTACATCAGGTCATCGCCCTCGGTGCATCCCACCGAGGTGGGCGTGGAATATTCTCCTCCGGGGCGGAGCGTTCATGCCTTGCCCGTGTAGCGGAGGGCCAGGGCGGTCAGGTCGTCCGCCTGCGGGGCACCTTGGGCGAACTCCCCGACGTCGTCCAGCAGGCCCGCGACGATGGCCGCCGCCGAATCGGCGTGGGTCCGGCGCAGGAAGGCTTCCAGGCCCCGCTCGGAGTACATCCGATCCTCCCGGTCCCTGGCTTCGGTGATGCCATCGGTATAGAGCAGGAGGCCGTCCCCCGGCCGGAGCTGGGTGCTCGCCGTCGTGTAGGAGCCTTCCGGGACCACGCCAACGACCGTGCCCTGGGCCCCATCCGTGGGCAGCGGGACGACGCGCCCGTCCAGGGAGAAGAGGTAGGGCGGATTGTGACCGCCGTCGGCGAAGTCGAAGCGCCCGGTGTCCAGGTCCAGGATCCCGTAGAAGAGGGTCACGAACAGGTCGGTCCGGTTGTCTTCGCAGATGAGGCGGTTCGTCTCCAGCAGGGCCTCGCCCGGCGGCAGACCCTGGCTGGCGACGGACCGGAGCAGTGAGCGGCACAGCGCCATGAACATCGCCGCCGAGACGCCCTTGCCGGAGACGTCGCCGATGACCACGCCCAGCCGGCCGTCACGCAGGAAGAAGAAGTCGTAGAAATCGCCACCCACGGTGCGAGCAGGGATCATCCGGGCGTTGAGGTCCGCCCCGGGCACGTCGGGGAACACTTGGGGCAGGATCGACTGCTGGATCGAATGGGCCAACGTGAGTTCGTGCTGGAACGCCGCCACCTGCTGCTGCGCCCGGGAGGATTCCTTCAACAAGCGCACCTGCTCCAGCGCCTTCCGCACGGTGGTCTCAAGGTCCTGGAAATCGATCGGTTTGGTCAGGAAGTCGAAGGCGCCCCGGTTCATCGCGGCGCGGATCTTGGGCAGGTCGCCGTAGGCCGACACCACCACGGGTTGGGGGCGGCTGTTCAGGCGACCAACGTTGTCCAGCAGGACCAGGCCGTCCATCACGGGCATGTTGAGGTCCGTCAGCATGACCTCGAAGCCGTCATCCTTCTTCAACTCTTGGAGGGCCTCCTCGCCGTTACGGGCGAAGGCGAACGTGTATTCTCCGCTGCGGATTTGCTTGCGGAACCGCTGGCGGATGAGGAGTTCCAGGTCGGGTTCGTCGTCTACCACGAGAATCTTGGCGGTCATGCCCATCTCGTCTCCATCACGCGCTCGATGCACGAATGACAATGATGATCGCCATCGGCGCCTCATTTTCGGGTGTAGAATGCGTAAAACGTAGAAAGAAAAGAATGTTATATAGCATGAACCATGCCAGGCCCTGCGATTTCGCCAGGAACGTCCTTCGCCGCGACCGCTCCGGGGGGACGAGGCTCATGCCGCGGGCTTTCGGAGGATGGGCGAGAGGCCGCATTCTCCATCGATCTCGCGGGTGGTTCGCCACCCTTTCGGGAGGACCCGCGATCATTTTTCTTGCATGGGTCTCTTCTTGCGGGTCATCGTAGTGGGGGTGCCTGGGGCCAGATTCGGTATTCGGGGGCCATTGCCCTCGCCTCCCGTGAAGCCTGCTCCGCTTCCGGGGACGGAATTATCAAGCAAATCCTACACCCGAAAATTGGCCGCCATGACCCCCCACGACAAAGGGACGCTCACCGGGCTCCATCACCGACATCGTCGGACCCGACCCCGGCCGTTGCCAGCGGGGATGGATCCGCCGGCACTGCCGTCGGCAGGACGACCGTGAAGTGACTGCCCCGCCCCTGTTGGCTCTCGATGTCCAGTCGCCCCCCGAATATTCCTGCGATGTTTGCGGCCACCGACAGCCCCAGGCCCAGTCCCTTGGCGTCCCGGCTTCGGGCCTGGGTGGTCCGGTAGAATGGGTCGGTCACGTGAGGGACCTCGCCCGGTCCGATCCCGATGCCACGGTCCTCGACGGCGAGGCGGGCGGTCTCGCCTCGTCGGCCCGCGCGGACGACGATCGGCGTCCCGGGCTCGCTGTACTTGCAGGCATTCTCGAGGAGATTGTCCAACAACTCGCCGAGCAGGGTCGAATGGGCCCGGACCCAGATCGGCCCGGCTTCCTCGGACTCCAGCCGAAGGTCGCCCGGTCGGAGGCCGGGCTGCGCCGCCAGGTGTTCCCGGAGCCAGCCCGATAGCTCGATCGGTTCGAGCTGCGGTCGTTGCGACTCGGCGTCCGCACGGGCGAGGAAGAGGAGGGCCTCGACGATCCGACGCAGGTGCCGGGTCTTCCCCTGGACGACTGCCAGGACGCGCCGGTACTCCTCGACCGATCGGACCCGACGCAACGCCAGGTCCACGTGGCCCTGCATCGCCGTCAGGGGGGTCCGGAGCTGATGAGACGCGTCCCCGGCGAAGCGGCGCTGCCGCTGGTGGGACTCGTGCTGGCGTGCGAGCAGCCCGTTGAAGGCCCGGCCGAGCTCCTCCAATTCGTCCCCGGTGGCGGGGGACGGGAGTCGTTCGTCGAATTCGTGGCCGGCGATGGCGTGTGCGGCCTCGGCCATCGCGGAGACGGGCCGCAAGGCCCTCCGGCAGAGACGACCGCCGACCAGCAGGGCCAGCGTCCAGGTCCCGCACGACAGCGCGGCGAGGATCAGGGCGAGGTTGCGGAGCGTCTCCCGGACCCCCGAGAGCGAGACGCCCGCCCCCAGGATCAGCGCCTCGTGCCCCATCGCACCGCTCGCCATGGGAGATAGGCCGGGAGACGGGGCACCGATGCCGCCGGCATGCGGGGCTTCCAGCCTCCTGGCCATGACCCGCCAGGGTCCTCCCCGCCGGTCCTCGACCCGCCCCGGGCGGCCGGTGGGCGTTGCCGACGAGATCGAGCCGGGCCACGAGGGCTCCGGGTCGGTCGGCGTCGAGCCGTCGAGGCGATGGCCCTGTTCGTCGCACACGACCCAGAGGAATTGACCCTCGATGGTCCGGCGCCCGAACGAGAGCCGACGCTCCTCCGGCTCCCACTCCACCCCGTCCTCGTTGACCTCGGCGGCGGCGACCAGCGTGTTCAGGGCGGCCTCCAGCCGCTCGTCGGCCTGGCGGTGGAGGTACGTCGACGCCACCCCGTAGAGGGTGGCCGAGAATCCCGCGAGGATCACGCCCACCGTCCCCAGGAAGAAGAGCGAGAGCCGGGTGCTCAGCCTCATGGGATCGGCCCCGCGTCGGCCCGCTCGCCGAAGAGGTAGCCCCGTCCCCGAAGGGTGTGGATGAGCCGGGGGCCGTGGGCCTCCAGCTTGCGCCGGACCTCCACGACGTGGTACTCCAGCGTGTTCGAGGTCCCGTCGTACCGCTCGTCCCAGACGTGCTCGTAGATCCGGGTCCGGGAGAGCACCTCGTCGGGGTGCCGCAGGAAGAAGACCAGGAGGGCCTGCTCCTTGGCCGTCAGGTCGAGCCTCTGCCCGGCGCGCCCGGCCCGGTGGGTCGTCAGGTCGATCCGGACGTCGGCATGGGCGAGCACGGTCCCCGTGGACTTCGCCTGGCGACGGGCCAGGGCACGGACGCGGGCCAGGAGTTCCTCGTAGTCGAACGGCTTGCAGAGGTAGTCGTCGGCCCCTTCGTCGAGGCCACGGACCTTGTCCGAGACCGCATCCCTGGCCGTGAGGAAGAGGACCGGCGACTCGTGACCGGCCCGGCGGAACCTCCGCAGGAGCGTCAGGCCGTCCGGCCCCGGCAGCCACCAGTCGAGCACCACCACGTCCCAGGGGCCGTCCTGGAGGGCGTGCCAACCGCCCTCGCCGTCGGCGGCGTGCTCGACAATGAACCCTTCCTCACGGAGGCCCCGCACGACGAAATCGGCGATCTCCTCGTCGTCCTCGACCACCAGCACCCTGATCCCCATCGAGATGCCCCGATCACGTGACAAGGCCGCTTCGAGATGCGGGGCGACTCGGCCGCCCCATCCGGCGCCCGGGCCGCCCCCGGATCATTTCCGCCCCGGACCTACCTTACCGGACCGGACCAACGTCAGCGACTCCTCCCGGATCAGCCCGATGCCGGGTGCGTAGAGCTTGTATTCCTTCTCACCGGGCTCCAGCGGGTTCGTCTCCTCGGTCTTCAGACATCCCTTGACCTCCCCGGCCGGGGTCTTCCCCTCCTCGTTGAGGCCGACCACCTCGGCCCGGTCCATCGCCTTGCCGGGGGCGATCTCCTGGTAATACCTGGCCCCGAGCAAGGGCTGGCCCGGCATCAAGAGGCCATACTTGGCCCCCTTCTCGCCCGCCAGCCAGGTGCCCCCGTGTCCGGCGACCTTGCCGTCCTTGTAATCGTCCACGTCTTCGCCGAAGTAGTAGACGCTGTTGGTCCGCTTGCTGATGGCGACGTAGTTGCGGGACACCTCGATTAGTTCCTCGCCCTCGGCCTCCCGCTCCTCGACCACCCGGGTCTCGACCCCGTCGACCCTTTTCGTCTCGTCGAGCACGGTGATCGTCAATCTCGCCTTGCCGCCTTCGAGCACGAGTTGGTAGCCCGGCTCCAGGATGAAGTACGGGTTCCGCCCGGTAGACGCGAGGTCGGCCCTCTCCGAGGCGAAGTCGGCCGTCCACTCGTCCTTCTCGTCCTTCTCGTCCTTCTTCTCATCCTTCTCGTCGTCCTCGATCTCGCCCTCTTCGTCGACTGTCACCTCGACGTCTTTCCCGTCCGCCGTGACGACCTGGACCTCGTAGGTCTTCTCCTCCTCGCCGTCCTCGAACTCGGTTCGTTCCTCGGCCTGCTTCAGCTTCGCCTTGGGGTACTTGGCCTCGATCGCCGCCGTGACCGCCTTGGGCAGGTCCTTGGCGGCGACCTCCGTCTCGATCTCCGTGATCTTGCCCTCGGCCGTCAGGGAGACGTCGACGCCCTTGCCCTTGTCGCTGAGTCCGACCTCGTAGGTCGTCTTGCCGTCTTCGGTCTCCCTGGCCGCCTCCTTCAACTCGGCGCCTGGGAACCTGGCCTTCACCGCATCGAGGACGACCTTGGGCACGTCCTTCAGCGGGATTTCCTCCTCGTCGGCACGGACGGCCGACACGAACCCGAGCATGCCCAGCGTCACCACGAATCCGACGGCGGCGATCTTCATCGGCGGCTCCTCCTTCATGCGAGATGGGCGGGGCGACGGCCCGGCACGGCGAGCCCGGTCCCCACGCCGCCAACAAGATACCAGGACGCCATGAGGCGATCGTGAGGGGGGGATAAGAACGATCTTATCTTCGACTCACGGCCATCTTAGGGTCCTCCCGTATGCTTCTCCCCGTGGGAGGGACGCCCTCCCCTCGAAGTTTCCCGGGAACCCAGGGGTCGATCGATGATCGCATGGAAGGGCCGGATGTCCGTCGTGACCAACCTCCTGCACCGCCACCTCCTCACGCTAATCGTCGTGAGCTACGCCCTGGCCGCCGCCTGCCCGGCCGTGGGGTTGTGGCTCAAGGACGCCGAGATACTGGATGTCGTCCTGCCCCTCGGGCGGCTGACGATGACCCTCCCGAAGCTCCTGCTCGCGCTGCTCCTGTTCAACGCCGGCATGCGGGTCAAGGTCGCACGGGTCGGGCAGATCGCCCGATGCCCCGGCGTGATGCTCGCCGGCCTGGCGACGAACCTGGCCGTCCCGCTGCTCTTCCTGGCGGTGATGGTGCCCGCCCTGCGGGCCTGGCACAACCCCGACGAGGCGGCCGTCGTGCTGGTCGGGCTGGCCCTCGTCACCGCCATGCCGATCGCCGGCTCGTCCACCGGCTGGGCACAGGCCGCCGACGGCGACATGGCCTTGAGTCTCGGCCTGGTGCTGGGCTCGACGCTCCTGAGCCCGCTGACGACCCCCGCCTCGCTCCACGCCCTCGGGGCGATCGCGCCGGGCCGCTATGGCGAGGAGCTGCACCGACTGGCCGACCAGGACACCGGCGCCTTCCTGGCGGCCTGGGTGCTCCTGCCCTCCCTGCTCGGCATCGTGGTCCGCACGGCCCTCGGGGATGGCCGGGCCGTGGAGGTCGATCGGCGCATGAAGAACCTCGCCCCGGTCACGCTGCTGGTGCTCTGCTACGTCAACGCGTCGTCCTGCCTGCCGGAGGCCCTCGGGAATCCCGACTGGGATTTCCTCGGGATCATCCTGGTTTTCGTCAGCGGCCTCTGCATCCTGACCTTCGCCGCCGGCCACGTCCTAGGCCGCCTCCTCCGTGCCGACCGGGGCCAGCGGGCCGCCCTGATGTTCGGTCTGGGGATGAACAACAACGGGACGGGCCTGGTCCTGGCGTCCCTCGCCCTGGGCTCTCAGCCGCTCGTGATGCTGCCGATCATCATGTATAATCTGATGCAGCACCTGGCCGCGGGTTGCGTCGATGCACTGCTACGCAAGTCCGGTCCTCCCCTCGATCTCCCGGTCGGCCTCGCCGCTCGTCCGGGGGATCCCCGGCCCGGCCCGGGGAGGTTGCACGGCGGGAGGTTCCCGCGCGAAGCCGGCCGAGGGGGCGGGTGTTGCGGCGTCAATTCGCCAGGCGGTAAGATGAATGCTGACTGACGCGACCTGCCTGGGCCCTCCTCCATGAGCATCGACTGGACTCCGCTGGCGGATCTGATCGCCTTGCACGACCGCTTCCTGGTGACCGCGCACGTCCGACCCGACGGCGACGCCCTGGGCTCGGAGGTCGGGATGGCCGG
>JAABUS010004918.1_pt1 | contig 18415 bp, 9 predicted proteins | sample 5560161 | NCBI WGS metagenome assembly JAABUS01 (sample SAMN10711885, study PRJNA513376) | rock metagenome | isolation source: Antarctica rocks | place: Antarctica: Victoria Land, Trio Nunatak nord | collected 2016-01-04 | reverse complement strand
CTGCACCACGAAGGTGACCTCCTGACCGCAGGCCGCGGCTGCCCCATACAGCCGCAAACTGCCTGCTCAGGAGGGCATTCTTCGCACCAGGCCGGACGGAACTCGCCCAGCCGTCGGTGGATCCAGGGTAAGCCGTCCAGCGCCCCTCCGGGATCGCCTCGACCGCCGCTTCGATGCGGCTCCAGTCGAAACCGTCATCGGGGCCGCCGATCCCGGGGATCGGGGCCGGCCAGAGCTCTGCCGCCTGAAGGCCGAGCCGCTCCCCCCGCTGAAGGATCTCCTCGCGCCCCCACAGCTCCGAGCCCGCGAGCTCCTGGTTGAGGGCGAGGTTGCTCTGACCGTAGATCTGCTGCTTGCGCTCGAAGGGCTTGTTGGACAACGTGCCGTTGAAGGCGGTCAGCGTGAGATTCCCGAGGGTGTGCCCGAGCTCGTCGCGGACCTGCTCGGGGATGAGGCCAAGTTCGCCGAGCTCCTGACGCCATTCACCGCTGAGGGTCTGGGGCAAGATGTGCTCGATAGTGAGGTTCGCCTGGGCGAAGTTCACGGGCTCCGGGTGCTCGAAGCTCTGCTCGAGACGCTCGAGGACGAGCTTGCGCTGATGCCAGCGGCCGCTGAGGTAGAACGCGTTCGTGAGGACGCCGGCCTTGAGCGTCTCGTCGGAGGCCCAGTACCAGCCGCGCTGCGACAGGACCCGGTGCACCGACTCGACGAGGCCGGTGATCGTGCGCCACTGCTCCACCGAGCACTCGCCCCGCGCCAGCGGATCGGGCTCGGCCTCCGGCTCGACGAGCCGCCGATAGTGGCGGGCCCGCAGGGCGAGGTCCTTCACGGCGGCCTCGACCTTCTCGACGCTCTTCGCCTCCTGGTCGAGCCGGCGGCGGTGTGTCCAGTAGACCTGCTCGTACTTGACCTCGGTCCCGCGCCGAAGAAGGTCCACGCGCACGAGCCCCTCGAGATGGTCGAGGCCCAGCTCGTGCTCCATGGGGCGCCAGACCTGGTCGTAGACCCCGTCCGCCTGATCGGCGAGTCGCATGAAGAGGTAGTTCCGCAGCAGATCGGCCTGGTTGAGGTCGACGCCCGTCGCGTTCAACGACTCGAAGATCCGGTGGACGTTGTCCTTGTCGTTGTCGGCCGTGATATCCACGATGGACAGCCGATCGGTCAGTGCCGAGGTGAGCAGGGTGAGGTCGAGTGGCTGGCCGTCCGGACCTGGCTCCCGCAGCCGGTCGACCACGAACTCGTACGCCGCCCGCAGCACTCCTTCGGGCACCGCCGACGGCCCCCCCTCGACCACGGCGCGGAAGGCAGGGCGATCGTGGTCGCTGGGGAGGAGGCGCAGTCGCTTGTCGCTGTGCGCGGACTCGTGCCGGTTGATCAGGTACTGCTCGGAGTAGATCTCGTGCTGCGCAGAATCGTTCTCGGCCAGGTGATCACGGATAGCCGCCAGGGCGACGAGCAGCGTGGTCACCCGCTGCTGGCCGTCGACCACGTGGAGGACCCGGACGTTCTCCGTCGCGGCGAGCGGGAGCGACGCGAGGACGACCGTCCCGAGGAAGTGGGTGGGCGTCTGCGGACCCTGGCCCGCACGGAGGATCCCGTACTGATCGAGGACGTTGTCCCACAGGGTGTCGTGCTGGCTGCGCCGCCACGTGTACTGACGCTGATACAGCGGGACGCGAAGCTGACGCTCGCCGACGAGAAGCTGCCGCAGCGTGCTCTCGCGGACCTCCATCAGGCGGGTGCGTCGCCCGGATGAACGACGTCGACGAAGGTGGCCACGATCCCCACCTCGCCCTCGTCGACGCCGGACAGGACGATCGGCGGATAGGCGGGATTGTCGGGCTCGAGCCGGACCTCGGCCTGGTCCCAGAGACCGAGCTCGCCGGGAGTCTCGCGGAAGTGATACCGCTTGACCGTGTAGCTGCCGCCCGTCTCGGGGTCCGTGCTGTCGTGGAGCTGGACGAGGACGACGTCGTCGTTGCGGGCGGCCGTCGCCGAGGCGAACAGACACAGGGCGCCATCGGGGATCTTCGGCTCCATCGAGCGGCCCTCGACCCGGGCGACGAACATGCCCGGTCCCAGCCGCCGGCCGTTGTCGAGCCTCACCCACTCGTCGTGCTCCACCGCCCGCGCCACGCCGAAGCCGCCCGCCGCTGCGCGCAGCGAGTACAGCGGCGCGCAGGTGACGAATCGCTCCTCGGGTGAGGGCGCGGAGACGCGTTTCAGGGGAAAGGGGATGACCTCGGCGGTGCGGGCGGGGGCTCCGTGAGCGAGGCTCGGGTCGGCGGGGGGCGGGTCGAGCCGCGTCTCGTACTCCCGACCCTCCTGCGCCGCGCGCGCCATCGCGTCGTAGACCTCGAGAATCACCCGCTTCGTGCGGTACTCCCCGAACCGCTGCTCGTCCTTGCGCCGGACGATCGGGAACGTGTCGAGGATGTAGTCCACATCGTCGCGCTCGATGCCGTAGAGGTGGAAGAACGCCGCGTCGAGCTCGGCGCGGAGAAGGAAGCGCCGCTCGTCGTCCCAGCGGAAGGGCTCGCCGTGGTAGCCGAGGTCGCGCGCGAGGGCGGCGAGGTCGTGCGCGGTATAGGTGAGTTCGAGCACCCGCGGCTCGATCCAGGCAGAGAGCGGCATCGAAGGTCGCCAGGGCGGTGGATGCGCGAAGCAATCGCTCCTAACGATCGGGAACTGTTGAACGAAGCCGTATGTCATGTTGCTGCCCCCGACCTTCTGGCGAGCGACGTAGTCGAGAGGTATCGAGCTGAGGAGGCTCGTCATCCACGATCGCGCCCGGGGAGGAGCCGTAACCAGGAGGGGCGCTGAGTGTCCAACCGCAGCGAGCGGGATCGCACTGGTGATGAACGTGCGCTCGTCAGTGCTTCTCGTCACGTTGCGGAAGCCGAGCAGCGACGTCTCGCTGTCTCGCCGCAGGCGTGGCTTCACGTCTGCCTCGGCCACCCAGTAGCGCGGTTGGACGACGAACGAGGGATTGGCCTTCTCGGCCGTGGTGACGTCGCGGGCGGTCGGGCCGTCGTACGTCGCCCATCGATGGTCGAACTGGTGGAGCATCTTCGCCTCATAAAGCGGCAGGTAACGGCGGCTTGCGAACTCGAAGACATTGCCGGCAAGCTCATAGCCCTCGGACTCGAGCTCGTCGCGCGTGCGGAAGAGGCCGGAGTCAGTGGACATGTCGAACATGCGCAAGAAGGAAACGCCCCACGGGTTGCCATCCGGGTCGGCCTCGCGGACGAGCACGGATACGCGGCGGTAGATCGCCTTCGTCAGCTCGGCGTCGCGGCGGGAGCGGAAGATCGGGCAGGTTCGCGTGTTGGGGTTCAGGAGGGCGATGTCCTCCGGCGTGAGGGTGAAGCGCCGCTCGGCGTCGGCGAGGTCAGCGGCCCGGTACGCGAAGAAGACGAAGTCGGCGCCGGTCTGCGCCGGACGCGCCTCGCCCGTGAGCGTGAGGAGGCAGAACTTGAAGCGACCGTGACCAACGCCGCGGAACAAGTTCTCGCGATTCTCGAAGTCGTACAGGCTCGCAAGCGACCGCGTGTCCATCAGCGCGCCGAAGAAGTGCTTCGTGGTGTCGTCGGTTGCGATCCCCGAGGGAACGATGCAGCCGACGCGGCCGGTCGGCGAGATGATCGTCCGCTTCGTCTCGGCGAAGATCGCGTAGGTGTTCACATCGCCACGACCGCAGAGCGGGTAGCGCCCGGAGGTCCGGATGAAGGAGCTCGCCGCCTCGGCGTCGCGCCGGTCGAGGAGGAAGGCGTGCAGCAGTTCCGGGTCGGTCTCGGCCAGCGCCGCGATCGCCCGTTCGCGCGCCGCCTTGTTGGGCGCCGCGGCCACGGCCGGGTCGGCGACCGCAAACCACTCCTTCTCCTGGAGCTTGACCCGCTCCCACGGCGGGTTGCCCAGCACCACGTCGAACCCACCGCGCCAGCCGGCGTCGCTCCCCTTCGCGTCGGGCACGAAGACGTCGGGGAAGGCGACGTGCCAGTGCAGGAAGCCGTGACGCTGGGCCGTGCGCTCGATCAGCCCGCGCTCGGTCTCGTCCAGCGTGGCCGGGTCGCGGACGATGGTGTCGAGCGTGGCCTGGGTGATCGCCGGCGTCCCCGGCTGCTTGGCCCCGGCGAACGCGGTGCACCACGCGTCGGCCAGCAGCTTCGCGCGCCGGTACTCCTCGGACTCGACCAGCCGCCGATGGCGCGCGCGCTTGGCCTCCACGCCCGCGACGGTGTCCTCGGAGACCGCGGCCACCGCCGCCGCCTCGCGCTCCAGCGCGTCGTCGGCCACGCGCCCCGGGTCGCCGAAGACGAAGGCGCCCTGGCGCCGGCGCTCGCGATCGTTGCGCCTGCGCAGCTCGGTGGCAGTGGGCTTATCGTCGACGGCCTCGCGGCCCAGCGCCATGAACGCGGCGTGGCGCTCGGCGGCGTTCTCCGCCCCCAGGTGCGCGGCCTCGAGCGCCGTCCGCACGCGCTGCTCGAACCCCTTGTCGAGCTGCCCGAGCGGCTTGAACGCGGCGTCGGGCACACCGCCGGCGACCAGCGCCGGCGTCGCGCCCAGCAGCGAGTTACCGCAGACGATCCGGTGGTCGAGGAAGCCGAGCGGCCGGCCGGGATCGAGGGCCTCCATCCACAGCGCGACCTGGCAGAGCTCAACGGCCATCGGGTTGACGTCCACCCCGTAGACGCAGGAGCCGATGACGTCCCGGAGGGCGGTCCGCTGCGCGGCGGGCCCCGGCTCCGCGTCCCCGGTCCGGACCGTGGCCAGCGCCTTGGCGATGCGGTGGGCGGCGGCGATGAGGAAGTGGCCCGACCCGCAGGCGGGGTCGCAGACCTTGAGGGCGAGGATCGCCGCCTCGGGCTCGGACGCTCGCATGGCCTCCTCGAGGAGGGGCTCGAGTGCGGACTCCAGCAGCGACGCGATCAGCGAGGTCGGGGTGTAGTAGGAGCCCGTCTTCTTGCGCTCGTGCCCTGCCGCCGTGGCCAGCGCGAAGTACCCGGCGTCGGCGTCGATCTGCGGATGGAGCTCGAGCAGCGATTCGTAGACCGAGCCGAGCTCCTCGGCCCCCAGGTTCTTGAAGTCGATGGCACGACGGACACCCCGCGCCTCGGCCAGGGCGAGGGCGCGGACCGCGTCGAGTAGCGCCCCGTTGGTCAGCGTCGAGGAGGTCAACGCCGGCGTCGCGGCCGCGGCGAACAGCGCGCCGCCCAGGGCGGGCAGGGCGAGCTCGGGCAGGCCGTCGCCGTCGCCCAGCCCGCGCCAGACGAGCGCGAGCGCCTCATGGAGGTCGTGGTGGCGGGTGCCACGCTGGTCGGTGGCCAGTCGACGCAGGCGCTGGGTCGAGAACCAGCGGTGGTAGCGCTCCCGCGCGGCCCCCTCGGCGCCAGGCGGGTGCAGGAGGTCGCGGTCCTCGGCCACGAAGCAGAACAGCAGCCGGTAGACCTGGCGCAGAAGCTGGCGGTAGAGCTCCGCACCTGGGAGCGCGCCGGAGCGCAGATCGGCGCGCAGCGCGTCGTTGGCCGGGTGGGAGAGGTAGCCGCGACCCAGGGCCACGATCGCCTCCTCGACGCCCGTGCGCAGGCGCTCGAGCGCCCGCGTGCCCTGGTCGGCCGCGGCGGCCGACCACTGCTCGAGCAGGCACTCCTCGGGCACGTCGTCCTCCACCCGCGACTGATGGCACACGAGCCAGAGCACGACGAAGTCGGAGTACGCCTCCGTGCTCATCATCGCCTCGAGGTCCCACTCCACGAAGGCCTGGCGGGTCAGCGCGACGTTGTCGCGCAGGAGCCGGAGCCGCAAGCCGTTCGAGACGATCCCCCACAGGCGCTCGGGGGAGCGGTTGAGCAGCTCCTGCACAAGCGCGTGGGGCGAGAAGCGCGCCGCGCCGGCCACCCCGGGCTCGCGGCGGTCGAGGTCGTAGCGGAAGGAGACGAGGTGGATCGGGGAGTGGTGCCAGTCGTGAGAGACGGGGTAGGTCGCGCCCCCCGCCTCGACGGCGCGGGCGGGCACGAGGCGCCCGAAGCCGAGCTCGGCGAAGAGCGGGAGCAGCCACCGCTCGCGGGTGAGCGTGGTGCCCGCGTCGGCGTCGGGAAGGGCGCTCCGCGCGGCGTCGAACGCCTCCTAGGCCCCGAGCAGTCGGCTCCAGGAGCGGTTGATCGCCTCCCCGATGCGCTCGCCCGCCGCGAGGTGGTAGCTCGCGGGGGTCGTGCCCGGCAGACCGGGATCGCCCTCGGCGACGCGGGCGAGGAGCTCGGAGGGCAGCAGCGCGCCCTCGGAGCGCACGCAGGCGAAGGGATCGCGTCCGCGCAGCCTCATCCGGCCTCCGCGAGCGGGAGGAAGACGTAGGTGCCGAGCACGTCGACCGGGAGCTGCGGCTCGACGGAGAAGCGCCCCGTGGCCGACGCGGCCTCGCGCACGCGGCGGTGGCTCTCGAGCAGCTCGGCGGCCCGGACCCCGGCGAGGTCCGCGAGCGCGGGAGTGAGCGCGGGGAGCCCGGCGAGGGTCCGCTCGAGCTCGCGCTGCACGCGGTCTGGGGCGAGATTGGCCGCGGGCTCGGCGGCGAGCAGCGCCTCGGCGGCCTCGTCGGAGAGCCACTCCGGAGACTCGGGCCGCCCGGTGAAGGCGAGCACGCGCGCGTCCTCGGCGAGCAGCTCTCGGCTCGTTTCCCCGCGGCGGACGGTGAGGTGGACGCGCAGGCGCAGCAGCAACGCGACCGTCCGGCGCGTCACCGCCCGCGTGCGCATGACACCGCAGCGCGCGGCCACGGCATCGCCGGCCGACAGCGGCTCGAGGCTGGTGTCGAGCACGTGCGCCGCGAGCCCGGCGACGACGGGATGCGTCCGCGTGAGCAGCTCTACGCCCTCGAGGGCCGGCGGCGAGAACCGGGCCCTCAGCTCGTGGCGGCGACCGAGCCGGTCCCGCAGGGCGACCGGCGTCTCGGAGAGATCGGCCCGGAGCGTCCCGTCGGCGACGGCCACGGTCGCGCCGAGCGCCCGCAGCGCGCGTGTGCAGAAGCGCTCCACGTCCACTCCCGCCCCGACCGCGCGCCGGGCCTCGGAGAGCTCGCCCGCGACCTCGTCGGGGGAGATCGAGGCCTGGGCGAACAGCGAGCGCGACCGGCGCTCGCGCTCGGCCAGCGAGTCCCACTCGTCGTGCAGCTCGGCGCGGGCGGGCGCCACCACCTGGCGGTCGAACAGCGCGAGCTGATCGCGATCGCTCGCCCCGCGGGTGACCATCCCCTCGAGGATCGCCTCCATCACCGCGTCGGAGTCCAGCGGCACGGGCACCGAGACCCCGAGCGAGCGGCGGATCTCGTCGTGCTTGCGCAGCAGCACGTCGAGCACGAACCCGTCGACGGGGTTGTCGGCGCCGTAGTAGGTGATCACCCTGACCTCGCGGCGTACCTGGCCGAAGCGGTCGACGCGGCCCTCGCGCTGCTCGTGGCGCGTCGGGCTCCACGCCAGGTCGTAGTGGACGACGGCGTCGAAGTCCTCCTGGAGGTTGATGCCCTCGCTCAGGCAGTCCGTGGCCACGAGCACGCGCCGCTCGTGGGCGACGAGCTCGGCGACGCGGTCCTCGCGCTCGGCCGGGGGCAGCGTCCCGGTCACCGCCGTCACCTCGGTCCGGCGCAGGGCGCCGCGCAGGTGCTCGGCGACGTACTCGGCGGTGGGGATGAAGCGGCAGAAGACGATGGGGCGGAAGCCGTCGTCGAGCAGGCGCCGGACGATCGGGACGAGTCCCTGGAGCTTGGTGTCCGCTGCGCCCTCGAGCGCGGCGGCGCGGCGCGCGAACTCCCGCAGGCGCCGGCGCTCGGACTCCTCACCGGTGTCCGAGCCCGGCACCACGTCGGAGGCCTCACCCGGCTCGTCCTCCCCGGGCTCGTCCATGACGATGCGCCGGCCGAGGTCGTCGGCCTCGCGCGCGGAGGCCGCCTCGGAGGACACCGCGCGGGCCTCGAGGGTCAGCGCGGCGGCGCGGGGGCTCGAGCCCAGGCCACGCAGGAGCCCGAGCGCGGCCCACCAGCGGATGCGTCGCCGGCGCTCGTCGTCTGAGGAGCGCACGCTCTCGCGCGCGAAGTGCAGGACGTCCTCGAGCAGCGCGCGCTGCTCGGGGGAGAGGCGGTAGGTCTCGTCGCGTGAGTGGCGGTCGGGGAAGGGCGTGTCCTCGCGCATGTAGTGGCGGATGTCGGCGCGCCGGCGCTGCACGAGCTGGCGGGCCAGGCGCCGGCGGTCGGCCTGGCGCTCGGGGCCGGAGAGGTCCTCGGGAAGCTCTCCCAGGGCCGGGTCGAGGAGCGCGAGCAGCGAGCGGAACGCCTCCGCCTTGCCCGAGTGCGGCGTGGCGGTGACGAGGATCAGGTGGCGCTGGGGGTCGCCGGCCAGCGCCGAGAGCAGCTCGTGGCGCTGCTGGCGCCCGCGGCCGCTGCCCGAGCCGGCCCAGGCGAACCCGTGCGCCTCATCGACGATCACCAGCTCGGGACACGCGCGGACGAACTCCGCCCGCCGCCGGTCGGCCTTGATGTAGTCCGTGGAGACCACCACGAAGCGGTGGGCGTCGAACAGCGACTCGCCGACCCCGAGGCCGCGCTCGAGGCGACGGGCGGTGGAGGAGAGGACGACCTCGGCCTCGATGTGCAGCTTCTCGGACAGCTCGCGCTGCCACTGCTCGGCGAGGTGCGGCGGGCACAGCACGGCCAGGCGCGACACGCTGCCCTGGTCGAGCAGCTCGCGGGCGATCAGGGCGGCCTCCACGGTCTTGCCGATGCCGACGTCGTCGGCGATCAGCAGTCGCACGGGGTCGAGCTTCAGCGCCATGAGCAGCGGCACGAGCTGGTAGGGCCGCGGCTCCACGGCGATGCGGCCGAAGGAGCGGAAGGGACCGGCGGAGGAGCGGAAGCCGAGCCGGAGCGCGTCGCGCAGGAGGCCCGCCGACCGGGCGTCGCCGGCCTGCTCGGGAAGGGGCGGAGCGAAGGAGGCGGGCGCGACGGGCTCCAGCGCGGGCAGGATTCCCGCGGTCTCGGCGTCGGCGCCGCCCAGGGGGCGCAGGACGAGCAGGTCGGGCTCGGAGTCGGGCAGCACGACCCACTCGCGCCCGCGGGCGCGCACCAGGGAGCCGGGCGAGAAGCTCACGGCGCCGTCGCCGCCGCGAGGGCGCCGAAGACCCCGGGGTAGCGCGCAAAGATCGCCTCCCAGTCCTCGCCGGTGGGGAAGCGGACGATCTCCCAGCCTGCGTCCTCCAGTCGGTTCTGGGCCTCGTCCTCGCGCGGCTCGGATCCGTCCACGTACACCGCCGTCTGGTGGTCGGGGTAGAGGAAGTCGGGTTGGGCGTCGCAGCTCGTGACCGGCCGCGCGGCGTGGTCGGGCAGGCGCAGCCCGCGGGCGTGGAGGGCGTGGAGCCACTCGCGGTGCAGCTCGGAGCCCGCCTGCTCGATGAGCTCACCGAGCCGCGCCTCGGCCGGCTTGGGGTCCGGAGCCGACCCCACGCGGGCGGAGGCGAGCGCCCGGAGCAGGTCGCGGACGGCGTGGCGGTCGAGCAGGGCGTGGTCGCGCTGGTTGGAGTAGGACAGCAGGCAGTCGTAGCAGCCGGCCTCGCAGCGCTCCTTGGCGCCGGGCGCGGCGCCGAAGTCGGCCCCGGTGTCGGGATCGAAGTGGCAGATCCCCAGGGCCTGGCGGGCGACCTGGGCGAGCACGTCCGGCTCGAGCAGCCGGCGCAGCACGCCCGCCCCGCCCTCGGCGGCCTCGAAGAGCAGCAGGATCCGGCGGTTGGCGGCCGAGGGCAGCGGGTCGGCCGCGAGCTCGGACTCCTCGAGCTGGAAGTGGGCCTGGATCCCGCGGCGCAGCGCGGCCTGGAGGGAGGCCATCGCCTCCACGCCGAGCGGCTCCTCGGGCTCGAACAGCAGGGAGTTCCGGGTGTCCTCGACGTAGGGGATCACCCGCGCGACGCGCTTCGACATCGGGTCCTGCGGGTCCTCGCTGCCCTCGGTGGCGCTCTTGGCCCAGTACCCGCGCTCCACGTCGAGCATGAAGCCCTGCTTGTGGGGATCGCTCCGGCGCGCCTCGCCGAGGTTGACCTGCCAGATCGTCGCGGACGGACCGAACTCGAGCCGTGCGAGCGGCCCGTCCTCGCCCTCGGCCACCCCCGTCCGGCGGGATCCGAACCGGACGCCCGTGCGCAGCTCGAAGCCCTGGCGGCGGCGCTCCTCCTCGTCGGAGGAGATGCGATCGCGCCGGCGAGCGGCGACGTTCTGCATCCGGAGCAGCTGGCGCATCGGCTCGGGCAGGGCGGCGCCGCAGCGCTCGCAGATCTCCGGGTTGGCCGCCAGCAGCGGATGGACGTACCCGCACTGCTCGCATTGCTTGGCCTCCTCGGTACTGATCGCCTCGCCGTCGGCTGCCGAGGAGACCGGCAGGATCACCTTGTTGATGAGGTAGCGCGAGCCCTCGTGGTAGACGATCGCGCGGGGGCCGAACTCCCGCACGGCGACGAAGCGCGGGCGCGAGACGAACTCGTCGGATCCCCTGCGCCCGGGGATGAAGGCCGAGAGCGGCAGGCGGGGGAACGAGTAGCCGGGGAGAAAGCCCTCGCTGGCGAAGTAGCGGTACGGGTAGAAGTCCGACTGGAATGCCGCCCCCGAGCCGCTGGTCAGCAGGTCGAGCTGGGCCTCGGCCTCGCGCCGCAGGCGCCGGGCCTGCTCGCGATCGCGCTTCTCGCGCCCTTGGTCGATCGCGATGTCGTTCTGCGCCCGCTGCGCCCTCGCCGCGGAGCGGTAGAGCTCCCGCCAGCGTTCGCAGGCCGCGTCGAAGCGGGTGGGAGCGGCGGCGAGGACACCATCGAGCCACCCCTCCATGTACCAGTCGGCCTCGTCGAGCTCCGCCACCTCGCCCAGAACGCGCCGCGAACGCTCACGAGCACGGGACCGGGCGCCCGGGTCGCCGAGCCTGGCCGCGACCTTCGCGTCCAGCGCGAGCGTCGGCTCGTCACCCTCGACGTCGAGCAGCTCGGTGAGCGCCCGCCCCAGCGCCTGCCCGGTCTCGGCCAGCCAGATCGCGTGGACGTGGGCGCGCACGAGGTCCTCGTTGACGAGGTCGAGCTGGGGCGGCGCCACCTGGCCCGACACCATCCGGTCGGGGCGGCGGAAGAAGTACTGGTCGTGTGAGTTCCAGCTCGAGCAGAAGGTGTAGACGAGCGCGGGCTGTCCCTGACGGCCGGCGCGGCCCGAGCGCTGCGCGTAATTGGCCGGGGTCGGCGGCACGTTGCGGAGGTTCACCGCGTTGAGCGACGCGATGTCGACCCCGAGCTCCATCGTCGGCGAGCAGAAGAGCAGCGGGAGCGCCGCGGTCTTGAAGCTGTTCTCGCGCTTCAAGCGCTCCTCGCTCGGGACCTGGGCCGTGTGCTCGCGCGCCTCCAGGCCCTGGCCGTCCCCGGCGATCGTCCGGTAGAAGCGCCCGAAGAAGGGGTTGGTCCGCACGCCGCCCTGCGGCGGACGGGGCACGCGGATCGGGTCGTGCGCGGCGCTGGAGCCGTCGCGCGCGAGCCAGCGCAGGGCGGCCGCGACCACCTGGTAGCCCGGGACGTCGTCGCCCTTGGCCGGCTCCTCGACGCGCTCGACGATTCCGTAGCGCCGCAGCCCCTCCAGGAGCGCGGCGATGATCGCGTCGGCGTCGTCTACGGAGAGCGGATCAGGGTGCTCGGGAAGCGTGCCCTGACGCCGGAGGTACTGGCCGAAGCCGCTGCGTCCGGAGAGTTGGATGTCCCCGCGGTGGTCGTCGTCGCGGCGGCTGCGGGGATAGAGGCGGCCCGCGTACTCGAGGCGCTCCTCCTCGTCGAGCGCCCAGGGGGCGCGCAGTCGCTGGGAGGAGGCCTGGCGGATCTTGTCCTGGGCGTCGGTGTCGAGGAAGGAGACCTTGATCGCCAGCGACCGGCGCATGAGGTCGAGCAGGACGCGGGCGATCTGGGCACGGGTGGTCGCGGAGGCCGTGACGAGCGCGGCGTGGGCGCCCTGCCACAGCTCGGGGTCGGCGGCGGCCTCATCGAGCGAGTCGTAGGCGATCTCGATCAGGCCGACCTGCTCGAGGTTGGGCGACGTGAAGCGCCACCCGCGCTCGAGGTCGCGGTAGAGGCGGTAGCCGACCACGTTGCGCAGGGCGCCGTCCGCCTGCTTGGCCGCGATCCCCTTGGCCTCGGGGTCGGCCGCGTAGTGCTGGCGCTCGAGGGCGAGCTCGGCCACGACGCGCTCGGTGAGCTCCTCGTGGCCGAGACCGTCCGGACCGGCCGCCGCAGCGGCGCGCTGGAGCGCCGAGCGCAGCAGCCCGACTTCGATGAAGTCGTTGAAGTGGCCCGCCTGAAGCGAGGCGTCCTGGCGGTTGTCCGAGAACGAGAGCAGCTTGCGGGCCTCGGGATCGAGCGACGAGTCGCCGCGCAGCCAGCGCAGGGCGGAGAGCCCGAGGACGGTGGTCGAGGTGCTCCGGCCGCCCCCGCCCAGGGAGGCGAGCTTGCCGAAGTCGGCCTGCTGGCGCGCGGTGTAGGCGACACCGCAGGCCAGGCAGAAACGGAAGGGGGCGGGGACGAACTGCATGGTCCGGCCGCTCGGCGAGCGCGCCCCATCGGCAGTGACCGCGACCCGCTGGGGGAGGTTCTCCTTCTGCTTGGGCTTGAGCGCGCCCGTGGCGGGGTCGATCCAGTCCGGGGGCAGCCGGCGACGCACCTCGTCCGGATCCTCCGGCCACGGCTCCTCGTCGGAGAGGTAGAGGAAGCCGTTGCGCTCATCGGCCTCGTGGCCGCGGTCGGAGATCTCCCGGGGCTCGTAGGCGCGGACCTCGCCGTCGCTCGTGATCTCGCGGACCGTGTAGTACTCCTGCCCGCACTCCCGACAGAAGGAGAGGGGCAAGAGCGCGCGCGAGCGATCCGAGCCCGGGACGTAGCGCTGACCGGAGGTGGTGACGTGGCGCTCGGCGGGCGCGTCCAGCGAGGCCCAGACCGATCCGCCTCCCGAGAGGAACTGGTGCAGGCGGAAGGCGAAGGCCGGGAACTCCGTCTCGGGATGGAACCGGTCGGAGCCCGCGAGAAGCATCTCCTGGATGACGCGGCGGCAGCGATCGCGGTCCTCCCCGGTCAGCATCGAGAGCTGTTCGTCAGCTCCGTCGCGACCGGTGAGCGGTCGGGGTGGGGTGCGGATCAGCCGGTCGCTCCCCGGCTCGGCCTGGATCCCGAAGGTCTGCTCGATCCACGCGGACAGCGGATCCGCGATGAACTCGCCGTAGGCCCCGGGCGGCGGGGCGTGGTCGCGCAGCCGCACGGCGAGCCGCTCGCGCGCGGCGGGGTCCTGGTCGAAGTCGGAGGGGGTGGTGGCGCGCCGCAGCGTCTCCCCGATCACGCTCTCGGCGGCGACCGAGGTGCCGAACAGGCGGGAGGCGACGCGCGCGACCTCCTCGCGCTGGTCCTCGAAGGGACCTTCGCTCGCCAGCGTGGCCGAAGTGCCGATGCACTGGAGGCGCTCGGCGCGGCACGCGTCGCGGACACGGCGGCAGAGCATCGCGACGTCGGCCCCCTGGCGTCCCCGGTAGGTGTGCAGCTCGTCGAGGACGAGGAAGCGGAGATCCTCGGCGGCCGCGATGAGGTCACGCTCGGCGGGCCGCGTGAGCAGCAGCTCGAGCATCACGTAGTTGGTCAGGAGGATGTCGGGCGGGTGACGGAGGATCTCTTCGCGCGCCTCCTCGTCCTCCTGGCCGGTGTAGCGGCGGAACGTCACCGGCGCCTGGCCCTCCGGGTATCCATGCCGAAGGAACTTCTCGAGCTCGCCGGCCTGCGAGTTGGCCAGGGCGTTCATTGGATAGACGACGATCGCCTTGATGCGTCCGTCACCGGGCGTGCCGCGCAGGACGGCGTCGACGATCGGGACGATGTAGGCGAGGCTCTTGCCCGAACCGGTCCCGGTGGTCAGGACGTAGGACCCACCGGTCGACGCCACTTCGATGGCGTCTGCCTGATGGCGGTGCAGGCGGAGCGGCTCGCCCTCGCTCGCGCGCTCGTCCTTGGCCCGCCGGAAGATCCTGCGGCACTCGGGGTGCAGCTGCCCGCGGTCGACCAGCTCATCGATCCAGGCGCCGGGCTCGAAGGCGGGGTTGAGCTGGAGCCGCGGCTCGGGCCACAGCAGCCCCTCCTCGAACTGCTCTTCCACATACTGCTTGATCCGCTCGTCACGGATCGTCAGGAAGCTCTCGGCGTAGGCGCGGTAGTCCGCGACCAAGCGGTCGCGCAGGGCGAACACGTCCAGGATTGCTCTCCTTCAGCCGGCGGGGGAAGGAGTGTCCCAAAACGTGTTGGCGAAGGAGCGGATCAGCCCTAACCGACGCCGTCCTCGGCCTCCTCCGCCTCCTCCCCCGCGTCGACGATGTCACCGTCCGTGAAGAGGATCTTCTGGAGCGCGATCCGCCACTTCGGCATGCGGCGCAACAGGTACTCGAGGTCCATCCCGAAGTGCTTGAACTCCTCCTGCTGGGCGTTCTGCATGATCGCCCGCGCCTCGTCGTCAGGCTCGATGGCGATGCGCTGCTGATACCAGTTGATCGCCTCGGCCTCCTCGGTCAGCGAGGCGATCATGCGCGTGAACGTCCGGGTCTCGGCGTCCAGCTCCTCCGGCGGCTCGTGGTACTGGTCGAATCCCATGGGCCGTTCGTGCCCGGCCCCCCGGGGGCGAAACGAGGTAGCGTCCCCCGGTGCCCCTGGTCCGATCCGAGCGCGACGGCGCAGACCGAGGCTTGATCACCGGCACCGCGAGTGGCGATCTGCCTACCGTATGCGTCGCTGGCGGGTCATTATGGTTGCGGCGATGAGTCCTACGGGTCGGACCGCGGACGGCACCTGGCAGTTCGGAGTGCGACGGACCATCCCGCTCGACCCCGCCGGCGCCTGGGCCCGCCTCGACGCGCTCCTCGAGCGGGACGACGCCGTCGGCAAGACCCGTAGCGAGACCCCGGGCGTCGTCCGGCGCCTGACCTACCAGATGCCGGGCTGGCCCGCGCCCGCCACGCTGCAGCTCCGCGTCATGCCCACCGCCACGGGAAGCACGCTCGCCGTGCACCTCGAGCGGCTTCCCGACGCTGCGGCCAGGGACGCGATGCGGGAGCGCTGGACCGCCGCCCTCGAGGCCCTGTCCTAGCCGGTCCTCACGAGCCGGCATCGTGCTCGGCGCCCGCGGCCATCGCGGTCGCGAGCGCATCCATGACTCCGATCTCGCTGCCCGCCGGGAACACCTTGCCCTCCTGCGGCCCGGTCATCGCCAGCCACGTCCCCGTGTCCAGATGCTCGGCCACCTCCGGGAAGCGCATCGTCGAGATCAACAGCACCCGCGCGGGCTCCGGCCCCGCGTTCGCGACCCGGTGCGCCCCCTCCGGACCCACCGGGAAGGCGCGCACCGCGCCGGCCTCGAGCGTCTCCGTCCCCTCCGGGGTCCGCAGCCGCGGTCGGCCCGAGAGCACGACGAGCAGCTCCTCGTTCGCGCCGTGGAGGTGATAGGGCGACACGGCACCGCCGGGCGCGAGCTCGTAGACGGTCGCGCCGAGATCGCGGGCGCCCGCGGACGCCCCCACCCGTGCTGCCTTCGCCGAGAACGGCGCGGGCAGCTCGCGGTCCCACTCGTCTCCGTACACGTTGGCCATCGGAAGTCCTACCTCCTCGCTAGGATTTACGGACGTGATCTTCTCATCCCGAGCGGAGTACGGCGTGCGGCTCATGGTCGAGCTCGGGCGCCAGCGGCCTGAGCAGGCGGTGTCCCTCAAGGCGCTCGCCGAGGCCGAGGGCCTTCCCCTCGCCTACCTCGAGCAGGTCGTCGCCCGGCTGCGTAAGGCGGGGCTCGTCGCCTCGGCGCGCGGCGCCCACGGCGGCTACTGGCTCGCCCGTCCCGCCGAGGAGATCACGATGGACGACGTCGTCCTCGCGCTGGAGGGAGCCATCGCTCCGATGGGCTGCTTCTCGCCCGCCGAGGACACCGGCCGCGTCGTCTGCAACCACGAGGACGACGCCGGGCGCTGCGCCACGAAGCTCCTGTGGACGCGCGTCCAGCACGGCATCGTCTCCTCCCTGAGAACCACCACTCTGGCCGAGCTCGTCGAATTCTCGCACGAGCCCGACCCCGTCCCCGCCTAGGAACCCTCCTCACACATGCTCGAGATCCAGAACCTGCACGTCCGCGCCGGCGAGAAGGAGATCCTCAAGGGGGTCGACCTCTCCGTGGGCCGCGGTGAGATCCACGCCCTCATGGGCCCCAACGGCTCGGGGAAGTCCACGCTCGCCAACGCGATCATGGGCCACCCGAACCTCGAGGTGACCGAGGGCCGCATCCTCTTCCACGGTGAGGACATCACCGCGGCCGCGCCCGACGAGCGCGCCCACCTCGGGCTCTTCATGGCCTTCCAGTACCCCGTGGCCGTCCCCGGCGTGACCGTCACGAAGTACCTCCGGACGGTGATGAACTCCCACCGCGACGCCAGGGGCGAGGAGCCCGTCTCCCTGAAGGACTTCGCCAAGACCGTGCGCGAGGCCATGCAGCTCACCGAGGTGCCCGAGGACTTCTCCAAGCGCTACCTCAACGACGGCTTCTCCGGCGGGGAGAAGAAGCGCATGGAGATCCTCCAGCTCGCGCTGCAGAAGCCCGAGCTCGCCGTGCTCGACGAGACCGACTCCGGCCTGGACATCGACGCCCTGCGCGTCGTGGCCCACGGCGTCAACGCCGTCGCCGGTGAGCACATGGGCGTGCTCATCATCACCCACTACCAGCGGATCCTCCACCTCGTGGAGCCCACCGACGTCCACGTCCTCTACCAGGGGCGGATCGTCAAGCAGGGCGGCCCCGAGCTCGTGACCACGCTCGAGGCCAGGGGCTACGGCTGGATCGGCGAGGAGGTCGAGGCCGCGGCATGAGCGCGCTCACCCTCCCCGACGTCAGCGCGGAGTTCCCGTTCCTCGCGCGCGGGCTCGTCTACCTCGACTCGGCCAACACCGCGCAGAAGCCGCAGGTCGTGCTCGACTCCCTGCGCGACTCCCTCGAGCTTCACAACGCCAACGTGCACCGCGCGGTCTACCCGCTCGCGGTGGAGGCGACGGAGCGCTTCGAGGGGGCGCGGGACATCGTGGCCGCGCACCTCGGCGCCACCCGCCAGGAGATCCTCTTCACGAAGAACGCGTCCGAGGCGCTCAACCTCGTGGCCTACTCGTGGGGCCGGCGCAACGTCGGTCGCGGCGATCTCGTTGTGCTCACCCCCATGGAGCACCACTCGAACCTCGTCCCCTGGCAGCTCCTCGTGCAGGAGGTCGGGGCGGAGCTGGCCTACGTCGAGATGAGCGACGACGGCCGGCTCGACCTCGACTCGCTGGACCGCCTACTCGCGCGCGAGCCGAAGCTCGTCACCGTCGCCCACGTCTCGAACGTCCTCGGCACCATCAACCCGATCGAGGAGATCTGCCGCCGCGCGCATGCGGCCGGAGCGGTCGTCGTCGTCGACGGCGCCCAGGCCGTCCCCCACCGGCCGGTCGACGTCCGCGAGCTCGACGCCGACTTCTACGCCTTCACGGGGCACAAGGTCTACGGCCCCACCGGCATCGGGGTGCTCTTCGGCAAGCGCGAGCTGCTCGAGGACATGCCGCCGTTCCTCGGCGGCGGTGAGATGATCTCGTCGGTCGACTTCTTCCAGTCGCGCTGGAACGAGCTGCCGTGGAAGTTCGAGGCGGGCACGCCCCCCATCGCCGAGGCCGCCGCGCTGGGCACCGCGCTCGAGTGGCTCGGGGATCTCGGTCTCGAGGCCGTCGCGGCCCACGAGGGCGAGCTCACCGATCACCTCCTCGAGCGCCTGGCCGAGCTCCCCCACGTGTCGATCCAGGGCCCGGCGAGCGGGTACCGCGGCGCGCTGGTCTCCTTCACGGTCGCGGGCGCGCACCCGCACGACGTCGCCGAGATCCTCGCCCGCGACGGGGTGTGCATCCGGGCCGGCCATCACTGCGCCCAGCCGCTCATGCGCCGCCTCGGCCTCCCGGCGACGACGCGCGCTTCCTTCGGCGTGCACAACACGCGCGAGGACGCCGACGCCCTCGTCGCCGGCCTTGAGCGCGTGCGGACGACGTTGCAGCTCTAGCGATGGACGACCTGTACCGCGAGTACATCCTCGAGCACTACAAGCGCCCCCATAACTGGGGCGAGCTCGAGGCGCCCGATCTCGAGTACGAGGACACGAACCCGCTGTGCGGGGACGAGCTCAAGGTGCAACTCGCGGTCGACGGCGAGGGGCGCATCGAGGACGTGCGCTTCTCCGGGCACGGCTGCGCGATCTCCCAGGCCTCGGCGTCGATGGCTTCCGACGAGGTCAAGGGGATGAAGGTCGACGAGCTCCTGCGCCTGGACAAGTCCTTCGTGCTCGACCTG
>JAABUS010004917.1_pt1 | contig 18418 bp, 21 predicted proteins | sample 5560161 | NCBI WGS metagenome assembly JAABUS01 (sample SAMN10711885, study PRJNA513376) | rock metagenome | isolation source: Antarctica rocks | place: Antarctica: Victoria Land, Trio Nunatak nord | collected 2016-01-04 | reverse complement strand
TTGTTTCCTCTGCTCACTGGCTTTTTGTTTGAGCTTATGGGGCACTCTTGCAACTGAGCCATCTGGTGATCTATCAACCTCTTCTGCTCCTCAAGGTTGCTCACTTCAGCATCTTCTAGCATCGCTACAATCCCTTACTCTATTTGGTTCATTGCTGTTCCCGTAAGCCTACTCCATAGTGCGTCGGACCGGCTCCGTATCCGCTCGTGGGAGTGACTGGAGTCTTGGATGCCGAAATGCCCTCCCGGTAGGGCCCGGTAGGGAAGTAAGTTCGTTCCTTCGTCCTGTTGTAAGGCGGACCACTCCCTAAACCCCAGCCACGGCAGGGAGCATCGTGATACCCCGTTTGGCTCCGACCCAGCTCTTCCTCCACTACCTATCGTGCACGCCCAGCAGGCCCATTCCAACAGGGTTTATGCCCACAACCTACTATACCATCCCCTCCGCGGCTCGCTAATGCCTCGAGAATCATGAAGGACCACTTCGCCAGTAATCCTGGCAAGGCGAATTTTCAATGGCTTATGGACCCTTGGGTCACAGTACCTGCATGTCGAGGTATATAACATGTAGCTATGCCAGGATGTGGATTCCAGCTGTGAGGAGTCAAAGTTCGATCGGATAGCGAAACCCATTTCCCGAGCTCCGCCTATACACGATCCAAGATGAGGATCCTCGTCATCTTGCTTCTGTCGAGCCTGTTTGGGTATAGTGATCCAGAGCGTCAGCCACCAGGTTGATGTCAACTGCCTTTACCCGATGGGCTGGATCTATGGATCTGGATCTTTTTTTAGTATAGCAATCGTTGAAAGAAGTTCGTCGTAAGATTAATGCTGATATGGATGTCGCATTTGCTAGGCGACCGTTATATTCCCGTCATCGGGGGCTGGGCTCTCCATAACAAAAAAACGGAAGGTTGCAGCCTGCCATCCATCCTTGTAGATAGTAGCATCCAGCAGCTCAAACTGCGACGTGGCAACGACAGTCTCGAGGATCGACTGAATCCCTGCGAAGAATTCATCGTCTAGAGATATCCGGAATTAGCATTCCGTCCTGTAAGCTTTGATATGAGCCATGAAACATGCATGCTAGAGCGGATGCTTTTGTGCATGTCTCAAAGCACAACATACGCTCGAATCGGGGCAACGAAAGTTGGGAGATATAACTCACATGTCAGTTTGCTTGCACCAGGCGGAGCAGTCACTCCGTAGGATTCAACAGCCACACGCAGATCTCGTCGTGGTCTGAACCATACACTTAGTATAACACCACCTGCAATTGTGACGACATTATCGGTAGATGTTTTGCTGAACAGAAGCGAGAAGTTCCACGCTAGGAAATACACGAGCCATCTTCTGCGTGGGTTGGGTTCTGGGAGGTGTCCTTGGAAGCCCACATGCACTGTGATGCGACTACTAGACACAACATTCGAAGCGTTGCCAGGTGTGTCTGAGACATCGCTAGAACCTGCAGATCCTGAGGCAGTGCTACGGCTCAGACCACCACTCGCTACTGGTACAGCGCCAGGGCGATGTTTACTGTGGAATATCGCAGCGGTTGCTGGCAATGCATCCCTGGTGATCATACCAGCTGTCCAGAAGGTCGGCTCATTCATCAGACACTTCTCGAGCATTTTGTAGAGAACAACAGCTGCAATATTCGGTGTCAGCCGCCTATCAGGCGGAAGGTGGATATTAGGTTGGACTGTTATCACCAAATCGGGGTAGAGAGGCGAAGAGGTGTCGATGACCGTCGTCATTGGCCTGTTGTTCACATCTCTCCACAGGTCTAGCACTGCAACGTAGAGGTTGTAGTATAGATGAGCAGCTAGAACGCCTTGAATGGGATCGTCTGGGGTCCAGATGATTCGGAAGCGTTGTAGGGCAGCAGCATAGGCATCCCGCAGTGGCAGTCCAAGGCTTTCGACTTCTAAGTGGAAGAGGGTCGAGGTGCTGAATGCAGTTAGCTAGGAGATGAGATGCTCGATCTGTCGTCTCACCTTAAGTTCCTTGGCACTTCGATCGTGCGGTTGAATGAAGGAGGAACCAAAGATAAAGGTACAGGGGTGGCCAATGCTTTGACAAATGGGAAGAACCCAAGACATGCAAGCTTGAAGAGCCACATGGTTGGAGATCGATAAAGGTACGACTAGCGATCTGCTGATGTATTTCTCAAAAGTATCTTAGATGTCTAAAAGATGTGTTGGAAGATCTGCTAATCCCGCGAGGGGTAACGCGTGTGCTAGAAGATAGAATTGATGACTTGATCGGAGGCACTAGCTAGTCGAGCTGTACTGCAAAATGGTATACGAAGAGGAACGGACATACCCGTCGAAGCCTGTCGTAAGAAGGCAGAAACCCGCGCTTCCAGCACTCTCACTGCCCAAAGTACGCAGGCCGGGAATTATGGATCGAGTCCGCGCACGGAACGAGAAGGCTCTTCCGATCCATAGAAGCCTTGCATTATGATGCACTTAGCTGCGACGTGCGGATATAGCGGCTGCCGACTGCTTTAGCCTGTCTCACGACCTTCTAGCCTACGCATTGCCACCTCTTTTAGAACCGTGTAAGCGCAGAGCCGTGGCACTGCACGCCGCATGTTGCGATCAGCGAAAAGCTTTGAGAGCTGTATGATGGGGTAATCGCCTCAACAATCCGTGAATGCTATTAATCTCGTACCAGAAGCTTAAGTACTTGCGTCTGCCTTGAATGGGTCCCAGGTCCACCGACTCCCTGGAAAGAATGAAAGGCTGGTCAAGTATTATAGTGTTAGTTCCTACAAATCAGTTCTTTGTGAGCGTCTGAGTTGAATTCGCTCAATTTACTGCCGACAACGGGGATCGGCACCTGCCATGCTGTTTCTGGTTCCGCCTATGGAAAATACAGTACGATTAGCAGGGTTGTAGTACCAAACGAAAGACTCCAGGACTGGTAATAATGATTATGTGCGGGCGATTTTGAGTGTGCAGTAGACCTGAGATCGAAAAGCTCTGAGAGAAGGATGTTGTAACTTACAAGAGCTGTAGCAATAGCAACAGTAGCCAGAGGGGTATTCCGTCGTCACTAACTCCAATACCGACCATACATACGAAAGACGTTCAGTGTAGTCTGGGTGTCCATCGGTCTATCCGTCCGTCAACAGCCTCCACCTCCACCTCCTCCACCGCCACAACCCCCTCCGCCCCCTCCACCTCCGCCTCCACCGCAGCCCCCTCCACCTCCAAACCCACCTCCGCCACCACATCCCCCCACTGACCCACCCGCACACGCACCACCAGCGCCACCACAAGCTCCGGCGGCGACCATACCCCCACAAGAGCCCGCAGCGCAGTTCCCAGCGGCCCCTGGCGCGACATTCGCACACCCCGGGTTGCCCGCATACATGCCATTCGTGACGCATGGATCGCCCATGTACGGCGCATAGTATGGCATCACGACTGGATAGCCGTACGCATAAGTGCTCATGTAGCCATCTCTACCTGGGGGCGTTCGTCCTCTTTTCTTGGCATGCTTGCACGCTTTCTGGTAGTTGCGCTCAAGTTCGTACGCTTTGTTCTCCATCTTAATCAATTGGTCGCTGTCGCCGGTGACTTGGATGGCGTTGTGCGCGGAGATGTGGGGGCCTTTGTGGAGATCGTCGGTCGTCGCGGTGGCGTGCAGGCGGTCGAGGTCCCTTTCAATGGCTTTGTTTTTGATCACCAAGGAGAGAGCTGGGGTGTGAGATTCGCGGACAGATTCGCAGTACCAACACGTGCACTCGGAGTAGACTTCATTGAACATTTTCTGGTAGGTTTTGGACGTCCATTCAAAGGCGTCGGAGAGCTTGTTCTCATCGATCTTGTCATCATGATCGATGAAGATGTCAGTCTTTGCAGTGGAATAGTCGTAGTAGGATTTCGGCGCAAGCTGGTGCGTGTGCCATGCTAGATCTACGTCTAAGGTTGGGACAGCGATTTGATCTTTATGTTTGGCGAGGATGTCGAAGTAGCGGCGGTATTTGATCAAGAGTCGGTCCATTGTGGAACTCAGGGCTGGGGAATGAATCCAATCGATGGCATGCATCTTCTCAATGAACGTGCCTTGGCGAATGACGGCACCAACAAGGTCCAGACTGAATATGGAGGAGTTGTCCCAGTAGCGAGACATCAATCGCCGGACTGATATTCTTTCATCCTTCAGGAGCACGGCTCGAAATGTGCCGTTTGCTCTTTTGACTTGCATTTTGTCTTTGAGAGCATCCTCAAGTACATTGCGAACGCCTTCCAGCGAGACTATTCTTGTTAAATTTGTTTCTAGAAAGAGCCTTTTCCCATGTGTCGCTGGATCAGTGGCGGATAGTAATTCAACGTGAACTCCCCCTTCATTGATTAGCCGATTAGGGAAATGTTCGGGAATACGGTCAACAGTCCACGCTGTCTCCTTGCCGAATCGGCCTAAGAATATCAGGTCGTTGTGCCATTTGGGTAGGTTTCATGAGTACATACCGTTCTTATCCAAAAATGTACCGGGCATGGGATAAGCATGTGACTTCAGAAGCTTAACGTCTCTGCGAAGCTTCATTGCCCTCTGGACATCGTGATTAGTCCTAGTGTTACAATGCGTACACTGAGCCTCGAAAGCTTTATCAGCGAAGCCATATCCTGAATCACCAGTGTTCCGAAACATCCACGGCCCCGAGTCGCACGTGGTCCATGGGCAAGGGATCATCTTTCTACACTTTGGACACGCAACAGAAATGGTAGGGCTGTCGTGAAGGCTATCCCACGCATGTCGAGTTTTTGACTCGAATTCCTGGCGGGCCTCCGCGCTAGGGGAGTACTCAAAGGTCTCGTTATCGATACAAGCATTGACGGCTTCCCAGGGAAAGCCCGTAGTCCAGAGCCGTAATTTGTCGAAGCGAATGCAGTCCTCAAGGTAGTTTCTTGGATTCAACATGAAGGTATGCCAGACCATCAGAACGTCTGTTCTCGGTCAGCGTTGTTAGGTTCGGAATCGAGGCATCACTCACCGATGGGCGGCAGAGAGTCCTTCATAGGACCGAACGGCCTTGCATTGTTTATTGTAGCAGACAATTGACTAATATCTTGCAAGCGCTGCATCTTGCCAGATATTTCTATCGCATATTGCCACCAAGCCTCGAAGCGCTCCGCAGCTTTTGCCACATAGACGGCCCAGCGCTTCTCGTGAGTCTTGAGAAGAAACTCTGCCCTGGCCTTTGGATCATGGATCTCTTCGGCGAAGCGGTCTCTGATGCCGAATAGGCCATCGTTGGTGGCGACGTTCTCGCGGAGCTCATGAAAGCACTCGAGTAGCTTCAGATGTGCAACGCATTGATCCCTTGTCGGTTTGGCAGTCCCACGACCCAGACTGAGACTGGAAAAAGAGGCGGTGATGTCGGGCGGTAGGGCAGAATATGACGGTGGAGGTGATGCATCTTTGGGTGGCATCAGAGGGAATTGCTTCTCGACCGATGACTTCTTGTTGAGGTCGAACATCTTTCCAGCACGATTGATGCTTGAGATGCTCAGAATTAGCCTGGTCTGAATAGTATATATGTATGGTGGTAAAGTTATTCTGCACTCCTGTACAGATGATATACTTTTGGGTTTGAAACCAAAGTGGCAGTGCTGCGCTTCAGCCTGGGTGACGAATGATAATCCACTGGCTGAGTAGTCAGCCAATCGGCGTTGAGTACGCCAGCGTTGGAATAAGCCTCGAAGCAGAGACGAGCAAATCGGACTAGAAGCCTTCTCGAAGCTCCTGATCGCCCAAAAACTGCCTTACAAAAGCCTGCGATGGCTCACATGACAAGACATGTTTCATAAGACCACAGAGTCGCCAAGCATGGGCAAATCAAGCACATCCAATGCCATTAGTGCGCCTTGCGCCAGCCATCCAAGGGAATGTTCGGCCGCGTCACGACCAATCTACGGACTGAATATGCCTAAATCACCGAGCCAAACGTGGATAAAGTCGACTTCCACAGCGAAAATCAACCATCCCATCGCCGAGAGCAGGGCATCGTTCCCTAGTTGGATAACCTGCTATCGAGCTTGCGAAGGCCGCTTACCAGGCGCAAGAACCGGAGTGCGACGGCGCAAAGTACAGTCCACACTCGAGCACCACTGGAGGTCTTCTGATCATTGCCATCTCGTGGTAACACAGCTGTGTAACGAGAAGTAGTTTGTACCAACTACACGTCCTTGTTCAAAAGGAGAGAAACTTGTTTGACTGGCTTTATCTGTGAAGGCTACCCAGACGAAAATAAGATAGACGCTGCTACTAAAGCTGCAGGGACGCTCGATGAGGCACGACCAAATCTGTAAGATAATACAAGACATGCCAAACAGATATATAGATATTTTAAAGTATAGTAGAACAGGACCGCATAGTACATGGCGCCTACCTGTTTCCTCAAATCACATCTGAATACATTTTCCTCTTCTCGTATCTCGTTGCTCGTCAACACGTCGCCAAGACTCATCTCGATACTCTAGGTCGCCGCTCTGGATCTTTGCTTTTCGTCGCCCGCCGAAGAAGCTCTTTCTTCGGCTGACTCCTTGCCCAGGTTGCGCAAGATCGACGCTACGTCTCCTTTGCAAGCCCCTCACCTCGCCGGCCGCACCAGCATCTTTGGACCGTGACCGAGTCCTGGACCGACTCAAGAAGGAAGAAACGCTTTGTATAGTTTCCAGACGGCGGGCCGATGGTCGCAGAAGAGCAGGTGACGAGGCGGCGAACGCATTTCGCCCCTCGTGGATAGATGATCTTCGGCTAGAAGACCGTAACGTTCGACCTCCGGCTGCGCCTAAAGCGCCCCGTGGAGGAGACGGCCGCATAGAAGGGGTTGCAAAGCCGGAAGGAGGTATAAGACCCATGGGTAGGCGAACGTTGTTTTGTGGGGCTGGACGATTGCGAACCCGATTGTGGAGGTTAGCCAGTTGCCGTGCGCTGGGCATGCTCGTCGCCATTGAGTCGAATCCTTGCATCGACCGACTCCCTACCCGCGCTGTGTTCTCGGAATATGCGCTCGCTTCAACAGGCGCAGCAGTTGGCCCGGCAGACCGATCCACGGGCTCATGGGTTGCACCTCGTGGAGTGGGTGGCAGTGGATACTCTAGCCGATGCTGTAAATTAGCACCGGAGAGTGTTAGATTGGTGATAGCATCGCGGCTGGGGCTTGCAGGTAGTGAGACAGAGTTGCCAGGCTGGTTTGCAAGGGTTGGTGGATCAGGAATTGGGGATATCGGAGGGGTCAGACAAGCAGTATGGGGCCTTCGTTGCGAGCTCGCATGAGCCGAGAGTGGTCTACGTGCGAAGCTTCCCAAAGAGTCGCGTCGGCGAGGACTTGAGATTTCTGTTGGCGTTCTGTTCAAGATCGTACCCATGGAGCTGACGGGGCTTATAGACCTGGACTGCTCTATCTCGGAAATGGAGCGTGAGGGACCACTCGAGTCAGCTTGAGAGGATACGATAGACTCTGATCGCTGCGGAAGTATGCTCATCTGCTGACTTTGAGGACTGGAAACAGAACGTGGAGAAGACATTGAATTCAGTGGCGATGGGGTGTTCAAGGTGCTTGCTCGACGTGGTCGCTCAAATACTGTTGTTACACGCCTCAGCGGCTCAGTTCTTCGGGGCACGAGGGTCATCCGCAGATGCTCCGGCAACGGCGCGTTCGCTTTGGCCGTGTACGGTGGGGGGGGAGGTACCCAATTGTCCGCATCGCTTTCATGAGGCAACTCTCCACGGCCGTCGGCTCGCCGATAAGCAATGCGACCGGAATCTAGTATTCGAAGAGGGTTCCGCTGCCGGCTGGCAGCTACTGCCGTGGCTGAGCGATACAGCGAGTTACGTGATCGAGGTGCTGTATGCGAATAAGGTCCATCAAAGGCAGCCGACGCCTCCTCGAGCGTCAGCCCATCGGCTGGGGAGAAACTGGATGGACCATCGATAGGGCTATTCGCCGCTGTGGACGATCCGCTTTGGGGCGTGAGCGGTGGAACTGCAGAATTACTGATAAGCTGAGCTGGTATTGGCGAAGAAGTGGCGAGTACTTCGACCACGCTTGCTCTGCTGGCTGTTCCACGTTGCTTTCGCACTGTCCTTTGCCTAACCACGTCAACCTCGGTATCCATATCAATATTGCCTTCAGGCAATATTTCCGCCTTCGTATTACCAAGCTCGAAGTTCATCTGCTCGAGCTTCCCATCGTTCACTGTACGGTCAAAGTCGAGGATGACCAATCTACCGCCATCAACAGAAGCGAAATCATCTTGCTCAAGTTCTGAGGGACCTGACACCCCGCCCGGCGCGGTGATGATGAGACGCTCCGTAAGCGACTTCTCTCCCAATCTCTCATGGCGACGGCTAACCCATCGAACGCCTGAGACGCCGGGCACTTCAGCCACCAGTCTTCCTTTGGCAAAAACATTGCGATACTTATCAACCAAGACCTGCCACTGTGGCAAGGTTGTCAGCTCCGCGCTTTCCCCTCTAGTGAGTGAAGTTGCACGACTCCTTGGGTTGAGCCCTGAATTTAAGGAGGAGCTTGAACCAGCTGGCATGATGCCCGGCGAGCTCCCGTGATCGATTTGAGGCAAGTTGGAGATGTCAAGACTCTCAGGAACGCCATATAGCCAAACATCCTTACTAGCGAAGCCTGCGGCTACTAGTTCTCCACGATCGCTAGTCGCAGGAAGCGTGCATGGTATGAAGTCGTTCTTTGAGGCTCTCAACCCCGAGCGATTCCGTGGTTTAGGTCCAGTAAAGTACGTGGTACCGTTTCTCATGTCATCTGTCCGTACGGCGCGAAAGCTCTCGAACACTCTATCGTAGGTGAAGGTCCAGCTAGAATCTCCCTCCGTGGGATGCGGAAGCAGCGTTGCATGACTGCAGTCCCGGCTGCTGTTCGGAAAGAGTATTTGCGAAGTCCACATGTGCCCAAGTACATCGCTAGCATGCTGATTTGAATTCCCCTCGGTGAAGTAAGGCGCTGTCAAGACCACGGTATTTGGATTCTTGGGAGTCTGTGTCGTGCCGAGCAACATGGTTCCATCACTGGAGAATCTGAGGGCGTCCACCGTATCGCATTTGACAGCTCTTCTTTCGGTTGCGAGCGCACTAGGAGCTAATGAGTGGACCTCAATGCCTCCATCGTAGGCGGCAGCGAGAACCTCACCCTTGGGCGACAATGCTAAAGCATGCGGTCGGTTGTCAAGCGAGAGTGAACGCAGATGTTGCAGTTCGAGATTCGAGAGATCATAGATATTAACTTGGTGATGGCTAGACAGGACTGCCAGTATGGATCCATCATCCACTATAGCGGCTGAAAGTGGCCTCCGGAGGACCTTGAGTTCCTTTTGCACCGAAATCTTCGGCGACAGCGTATCAATGACATAGATGCGCGAAGATGACAAAGCCAATGTCCAATAGCCGTTCGGTGAGAAGGCGAATTCGAAAGCCTCACCACCTGGGAACGATGCTGAGGAACTGGTGGTCGTAGACACCAAGCTTACTGCAGTCTGTTGTGGGCGTAGATAAGCCTCGAACAGGTTACGCTTGATCTCCTGATTGAATAGTCTTTTTAGTTTCGGTAAGCTGTTGTCCGTAAATGGCCCCGCGATGACATTGTTAGAGACGGAGAACGAAGGGCATCGCGAAAGATGGTATGCGTAGAGATGGGGCGTCTGTGATGCATCTCGCCAGCATGAGCTGACGAGAACAAGAGATGCAAATGCCGCTGGATCCGTAAGATAGAGTATCCTATAGCAGCCATACCATCAGCTGTTGCACCGATATAGCCAGCTGACGATCTTTTGATTCCACTCGCTCCAGACATACTGCTCGCAAAGCTCCGCCGGCAGCATCGCTGCTCTCTTGTCCGCATTTACCCTGCGTTCCACCATATGCTTTTCGACATCCTGAGGTATCCGGCTCTCCACCGCTTCCTTACATCCGTCGTCAATTGAGGTCGAGTCATCAATGACATCAAGATTCGGCCAGCTGCCAGGCGGGCTTGTTGGAGTCTGAGCATCCATCGCTGCTATCAACGGCGACGATCAAGCCATGCTGGAAGTAGCATCCTAAGTTGCTGACAGACTTCCGGGATCTGGATGTGAAGCTCTCTTGATGAGCGCCAAGACATGGATTGGGGCTGTGGAGAACCGAATTGTGCTTCCGAGTGCCGGGTCGTCGATCCCGCCGGACCCATTCTTTTCATGCCGCACTAGTCCCGTGCAAACGCTTGGAGAATCGAGAGTCGATGCTGTTGAGTTGGGTCGGGATTGGGAATTACGTCTTCGCGCAGTGGGAATCAAGGATTGGGAGTGTTTCGGCGCATTATTATTGCCGTGGTCCCATATCCGGTCAGATCCTGGGATCTCTGACCTTCCTATGTTTTGACGCTTGCCGCCAAGTTTGTGAGGTAGAATTGTGAATCAAGTGCTGGGTATTTACCGCCCGTGTGGCCTGGTATGAATATAGTATCGTACAAGTCTCGCTGATGCCCGGTAGCTCCTGACCATGCGCTAAGAGTGGAATGCATCACCAATCCTGATGCCTTTTGCATCAGCCATCGCAGAATCCTCAGAAGCCTCTCAAGCCTTGTTGCCGCCCACTCCAGAGAACATGCCCAGTAGGCCTCCCTTCATGTTCTTCATCGCCTCCTCCTGAAATTTCTTTTCCTCTGCTGCCATCTCATCTAGCCACTTCTGCCCGTTTTCCCGGATCTGCTTCTCCAACATCTCGTATTGCTTTTGACCCCTCTCTCGTACCTGATCCATCAAGGTCTTGCCTTGTTCGAATCCTTCAGATAGCGACGCCTCCGTGCCATCTATGCCACCGCCTGCGGGCTTGCCCAAGCCCAGTGCACTGCCGAGAAATCCTACGCCTGACCGTTTCGGTCGCTTGGCCCGCTCCTCAGCTAATTGCTTCTGGAATTTCTCTCGAGCAATTGACTCCCGTCGCGCAAATTCTGCAGGTATCGACTTTCCTTCGAACGACTTGAGAACGTCTCTGGTATCGTCGAAACCCATGGCGGCCACGTACTCGAGGAACGGGATGTAAGATACGAGTTCCTTATCTTGTGGATCCCCCTTCCATTTTGGAAGGATGATTGCATTTCCTGGCTGTGCCTGCGCATGCGCATGCGAGGTGTCCAGCAGGATAACCTTCCTCAGATCTCGGTTCAGATAGGAAAGATCCTAGTTCTTTTCTAAGCAAGCGCAGCAATAAGTCATATGGTGGGACACACCTTGATGTATTCTCCGCCTTTGTATCGCGTGGCTTCGCGGTACAATGGCCACATGATGATCCTGTACGGATCCAATTTCCGGATGATGGGGTCCCCCGTCATCGATGGCAGGCTCGTGAAAATGACAAGCTCGTAGTACTGACTCAGGTATCGCAGAAAGTAGTCCACTCCCGGTCTTTTCGCCATGCGCCAACCATGTTCTCGCGTCCATTCACTATGTACCAGAAGATCTTCCAAGCTCAGCACCAGTGTGTATGGTATTTCCCAAGTAGGATCAGTGCTGGGAAGAAGCTTTGGAAAAGTAGGCTCATTGAAATAGTTCATCCTATCCAAAAGTCTTGCGGTCGCTCGATGGTAGAAAAGAATGAAGCCCCAACCCGAGGGCGCATCTGGATGTTTGCGCTCTTCTTCCTCATTCTCCCAGTTCCTGCCCATGTAGACAGTGCCCAGGAACGCCGATCCGAAAAGAATGGCATACATCCAATTTGCCAATCGATTTCTTCTCCGCTCGAGCGAGGAAATGTAGGCAGTCTTTGGTAAATCCCCCCCAGCACCGCCCCCTGGCGCAGTCTCCGAGGGATCTTCGGTCACATTCAGACTGGCAGGCTTCGATGCAGCGTCACGATCTGCCAACTCCGCATCAAGAGTCGATGGGATTCCCTGGGTAAGGTCTGGTAGAGGTCGCTTGCTTCCTTGTTTCTGAGATTCGACGGGGTCTATGGCGGATGGAGAAGTAGACTGCGGAGCGGTGTTGGCACTTGAGTCTTGGGGAAGTTGGAGTTCATCTTTTAGTTTCGAGTGATCAGGGTTCGACGCTGTCTCCGCCTTGCTTTTAAAAGATTCACCAAGGCCCTCCTCTTGTGACAACTCCGAGTCTTTGACCTGATCGCTTCGATGTTGATGCGAATTCACAGATGATGAACCATGAGGCGTCTGCGCCGAGCCCCACAGTTCCTGCGCACTCGGGGCATGTTGGTTGACGGGAGGTGAGAGTGTTGGGTCTTTCGATTCTATTGAATTCTTGAATGTACCAGGTTTTGCGTACGCTCGTGGATGACTCAATGGCAGAAGCGTCCGGAGTGGGACTGGTCGTATCCTGGGCCGAAAAGAGCGTGCGGCGGCCCGAGCAAGCATTATCGTTCTGCGCGTACCTGGAAAGTATCAATGCTCATCCAAGTAAACAGCGACATAGATACTAAAGTATACGAATGGTGATATTCACGAAAGCCGTAGAAACCCGGAGCTCTGCAGATTAGGAAATTTTGACTCGGAGGAACCCCGGCCCGAACAGATCTAAGTCCAGAGGCAGTGACGTTTCCAATTCTTCTTCTTCCAAGAAAGTTTGAATACCCAGAAAGTAGAATCATAAGCTCTGTGCTCCAAATCCATATGAGCATGGGGTTTCATTAGCTGGGGAGACCAATGTCACCAGGCGTGCTCCTTAAGAACGGCAGCGAGGTCACTTCTGAGCTGCCTGTCCCGTAGGCACGACCACATCTAGGCCGCAAGAAAGATGAAAGTATGGCTGCGTCGCGGAGGTTCTCGTCACCCATAGCAGCGATGGAGGCTGCCATCAGCCCACCAGAAAGTGGAACCGAAGAGCAGCGGCCTTTCCGCTTCTTGGACCTACCTTTCGATCTCCGACGCAAAATCTACAAGATCTTCTTGCCACATGACAGGACCATAGACCTCTCTCCGGAGAACCATCTCACAGCCCCTGATCGCCTTAGCCTCTTCCTCGTGTGTCACCAAGTTCATGAAGAAGCCTACCATGAATTGTACGGTGGCCATACATTCCGCATCTTTCCCACTCATCCTCGCTTCTACGGGAGCAAAATCCGCTCCATCCTTGTCCGGCTGTCTCCACGTTATCGAGCTGCGATACACACGCTGGAGCTTCGGCTAGGCCCGGGATGGTCGAAGCCGCCAACGACTTGGGTGGCCAGTGATAGGCTCAAGCTCCAAGATTGCACTTCTCTGCTGAACATGGCTGTCTTTGTGGAGTGCGATCCCTCGCATCAAATTTTCCGGGGCTTCCGGATCAATAAAGAGTTCTTCACGGAGTTTTCCGGTGACCTTGTTGGGGCTCTTATAGATCGCATCCCCACGTTGGAGCGGGTTACGTTCGATAGGTATCCCGCCGTCAAACGAGACGGCGACTTGATGATCCGGTTGCAAGGCGTGGTCGAGGCGAAGGGCAAGAAGATTGCCTGGGCGCCGGGAAAATGGGAGCCCGATCCCCTCAAGGTGAACGATCAAGTAAAGCGGACTCTGAGAAGCGATCTGCTGTGTGCAATAGAAGCTATCATGCCACCGCACAGAGATTGATATGAAGAACATTGGCACTGGGAACGCTCTATGAAATACATCAAGTCTTTCAAATGCATTCTATACTACAAGTCATGTCCTATGCTGATGGGTATTATGTTGCTAAACCGAGCGTACATCGAGTGTCAATAGCTTTCATAACTCCTCATCGACATCCATAGAACCGTTCTGGTGGCCATTAACATCCCCGTTCGTCTTCGCCACTGAAGCCTCCTTGTCGATCATCTGCCTGGAAACCGAAACGATATTGTCTTCTATCAGCTGCTGGCCAACGTCTTCGAGATCTAAAATATACTATTGTCAGTATGCAGAAAATTGAGATTGAACGCTTAACATACGCTTCTTGGGATCCAGCCTGCCGACATATCTCGTCTTGAGCTGATCTTTAGTGAGCTCCGTTTCCTCCTTCACTCTCTTTTCGTACCCTTCAGCGAGCCCAACAAGTCTCTTCAGCTTCTCTTGATTCTTAGTACCCTCTTCCTGGAAATTATCCATTTGTAGTGCTTCAGTCCAGACATGTTTGTGTAGGTTCATCAACATGTTCTCTTCGAGCCCAGTCTTTCGGTAGTTGATCCCAATGCTGTAATAATGTCGGTTCAGGCCGTGTATCAGAGCTTGGATCGAGGGTTTGTTGAGGTGCCCAAGATTAGAGGTGGTTTGCCGAGGCTCGTGGCCCATCATGAGTGTTTGGGGGTTGATTAATCGGAAAGCATCTATCACCACCTTCCCTTTGACAGACTGTATAGGATCTACCACGACTGCGACGGCTCGAGGGGTAAGTTGTTCGAATGATTGTTGGGTGTTTATATCGACGGAGGATAACCAACATCCGAACCCAGGATGTGAGTGGTACCAGCCAACCACTGTCTCTTGTCTAGGACTTATCAGCTCCGGACAGGTTTGGTTAAGCATAATACACGTACCTTCCCGTCTGCCGTAGCATGTCCATCATCTTTGTCTGGAATACGGGGTCTACGGCCTCAACACTGACACCTGTACCGCTCTGTGGCATGGCGAAAACATCCACCACTCGTACCGTATAATCGTCGACGAACTCTCCGAGCATCAGACCCATGACTTCCATCGGTACGCCGGCTCGCCCATGCCGTAACATCTTGAGGAGAGCCAAGGAGGAGATGTAGACAGTTTCGGAGTTATCAATCAGGTTCGAATCCTAAGGATGTCTGCGTCAGCTACTCTGTAGTCGAAGTAATGGTAGCCTGTAGCATTCCGATCACACTTGCGACGATGCTTTTCGTGAAAGGGACAGAGGATCTATACTCACAGCACCCGGCGGAGCTGAGCCAACACCCCCCATACCCTGACCGCGGAACATCCGATTGAGGCTGTCCATCTTCCCTCGAAGAAGAGTGTGTCTGGTGAGGTTCGGGAACTGATATTAATGTGGTTGCAGCTTCTGTGAGGTATATCACGAGGTTAAGAGCGATTTGCCGACTTCTTCATCATCCCTTGAGTTATAAATTATCCAAGTATCACCACAGTCATTCAGGTATATACGCTAGTGGTTCTATTCGGCCGAAGAAATCCCGCGGGAGCGGGTGAACTTCCTCCCTGCTCCCCCAAGCTTCCTCCAAATTCATCTCAACCCCTCCACCAAGCTTCGTTCTCTACGTTTCCACTTTGCATGCTTACACCCGCACAGTGCATCCTTTCTACCTGAGCCCCAGTTTCTGGTCAGCAGGTTTCCCAGCCATGTCCTCCTTTGCGCCCCTCGACCAACCTATCCTCAATGGCAACCGCTCGAAATCCACGGCGTACTTCTACGACTCCGACGTGGGCAACTACGCCTATGTCGCCGGCCATCCCATGAAGCCGCACCGCATCCGAATGGCACATAGCTTGATCATGAATTATGGGCTGTACAAGCACATGGAGATATATGTAGGTTATTTCCACTATATGTCATGGCGATGGCTACAGCATGCCCCTCAATTGCATGCTCTTTAGCTGGGCCAGTACTGCAGTGAGCGCATGCACATCTACCGCTCATCACAGAATGTGAAAGTATCCTTTGCTGACGATGTACAGCGCGCCAAACCCGCCACCAACCTCGAAATGACCCAATTCCACACCGACGAGTATATCGACTTTCTAAAGCGTGTAACCCCGGATAACATGGAGAACTTCATGAAAGAGCAAGGTCGCTTCAACGTTGGTGACGATTGTCCTGTGTTTGACGGCCTTTTCGAGTTCTGTGGCATTAGTGCAGGAGGTAGCATGGAAGGTGCTGCACGACTGAACCGTGGAAAATGCGATGTCGCTATCAATTGGGCTGGTGGGCTCCATCATGCGAAGAAAAGCGAGGCTAGTGGGTTCTGCTACGTCAATGGTATGTTCTACACGTTTTCGCTTCGTTCATACAGCTGAGTCGATTTCGCAGACATCGTTCTCGGCATCTTGGAGCTACTCCGGTACAAGCAGCGCGTCTTGTACATCGACATCGACGTCCACCACGGTGACGGCGTTGAAGAAGCTTTCTACACCACAGACCGAGTCATGACCGTGTCTTTTCACAAATACGGCGAATATTTCCCGGGTACCGGTGAGCTCCGCGATATCGGTGTCGGCCAAGGCAAATACTACTCCGTCAATTTCCCCCTCCGCGATGGCATTGACGACAGGTCCTACAAAGACATCTTCGAACCAGTCATCAAAGCCGTCATGGACTACTACCGCCCCGAAGCCATCGTGCTCCAATGCGGCAGCGACAGCTTATCCGGCGACCGACTTGGCTGTTTCAACCTCAGCATGCGTGGCCACGCCAACTGCGTCAATTTCGTCAAAGGCTTCGATCTCCCTGTCCTCGTTCTCGGTGGGGGTGGCTACACCATGCGTAACGTCTCCCGTACATGGGCTTATGAGACCGGCCTTTTGGTGGGGCAGCACATGCCCACTGAGATGCCCTACAACGACTATTACGAAGTTAGTCCCCTACATACTCCCTCTCCCTGTTTTGTCATCCTGTTTCAAACTTTACCTGCTAACCAAACACCCGCAGTACTACGCACCCGATTACGAACTTGATGTCCGTACCTCAAACATGGACAACGCCAACTCCCCCGACTACCTCTCCAAGATCAAAATCCAAGTCATTGAAAACCTCAAACGCACCACCTTCGCCCCCTCCGTCCAGATGACCGACGTCCCCCGTGACCCTGAAGGCCTAGATGACGAAGCCGACGCCGTCCTCGACGACGCCGATGAAGACGACAACAAGGACGCCCGGTGGAGCAAGCGGCGCTGGGACAAATACGTTGAGAAGGAAGGCGAGCTCAGCGAAAGCGAAGATGAAGACGAGAACGAGCGGAACGGTGTCCGCCGCCAGCCCGGAAAGCAGAGACGGAGGAACATGATGAACTACCAGAATCTAGGAGGTGGGCTAAACGGCGACGAGGACATGGGCAGTGGTGCCGTGTCGGAAAAACGGGGGCACAGTCCCGACCGCAATGGTGACGACGGCGTACCGCGGAATGGCTCGGCGCGCAGCAGCAATGGGAACCTAAGCGCTGCGCCGTCGGAGGACGATGAGGGCGATGAGGAAGAGGACGAGGACGACGACATCGAGATGGCGGACGATAATCCCACTACGAACGGCAATGCCATCCATGGCTCGCGGCCGCAAGAGGCAACGCCCCCAGATTCACCGCCTCCCGCCGCGTCAGCAAACATAACAGCCGGTGAAACTGTCAACGGCATGGGCAACGACGCCATGGACGAAGGTGAAAGCGAGCTCGCAAAGGAGGAAGGCGTCGAAGAGCGCGAGCTGGAGGACGTGGCAGCGGAAAGGACGGCGGAGACGGCGGAGCGGCGGGAAGGGAGTTAGTGAGTCTTCAGACTCGAGCTATGCGTGGCGTTCTTCAGGCTCTTGGGATGTGGAAACGACATTGGGCGCGAAGCGATGGCGTTGCAAAGGGGGGGAAAGGGGCATATGATACCATATCTGCGTGGCGAAATGGGCAATACTTTGGTGGATGCGCATTTTCAGGAGTGTTTGTATGTAACCGTCATAAGGACTTAGGTATGTGTCCTCCAAAGGAGAAATGCTGTATGATACTCTTCCTATAGATACAATTGATATAGAAGAGCCTCTTCTACCACCAATCGCGCAACTACTTCCTTGATGTTTCCTTCCCCTCACCTCCTTCCTACCTTCCTCTCTCACATTTCCAAATCACAAACCATACGGACCTAAGCCCCCCTAGCTCAACCATGCTGCTCCCAACCCCATTCATGGATGTCCACGATGGAAGGGAACGCAATGCCGAGAGCCTGGCCGCTGATCCGGGGAAACCAGCAGCTGCTGAGTACTGAAAGCGAGCGGGCCCGGTAGAGCTGGACATACATACCGGCTACATGAGACCCGCTCGACAAACACCTCACTCATACAATGCCTGCTTGCCCCAACTGATCCTTGTAGGACTGCTCCCATCAGCGCATATCGACTAGTCCGTCCGGTAGTCGTTCACTGTACTCGATACTTGGAACCCTTTTGGGGTGGGAGATGAGCGACTCCTGCGATAGCTGGAAGCGGTGGGAGCGCGGGTGGTGGGAAGTTGTGGTATGCGCGCTCTGGGATTCGGGTATTGGACGAGAGGCGGAGGAGGGGGGCGTTGTGCGATGGTTGGGTGGTCGGGGGGCGCAGGAGCGGCCTAGTGATGTTTTGATGGTGCAGGGGGAGGGAGATGGGAAGAAGAGGTTTTGGGTTTGGGGAAGTTGGGAGAGTCAGGGGGTTGGATGTGATGGGGTTCCGGAATTGTCGTGGGCTAAGAGAGGTTGGGGAGATTGATTTGGGGGGGTTTGATTAGTGGGGGAAAAGACG